>Ga0222713_10004573_pt1 | contig 13832 bp, 15 predicted proteins | sample C33_649DmetaG_FD_165061 | JGI IMG/M metagenome (GOLD analysis project Ga0222713, IMG submission 165061) | Estuarine water microbial communities from San Francisco Bay, California, United States - C33_649D | ecosystem: Environmental > Aquatic > Marine > Unclassified | place: USA: California...
CAATGCCGTTTGGGCCGGTACCATTCTGATGGTTCTGGGATTTGCCATGAGCATCGCCAAGCGCATTCGCGAACAGCGTCAACTTTTGGCCTAACTTAGCAGGGTGGGAGCACCGACGGTCGATATAGTGGGCTTTGGTCGTTTGGGCCAACATGTGTACTCGTTATTTCAATCCAAGGGCATTCGAGTTCGCTGCGTCTACAGTTCCACTTTGGTGGGGGAGTCCAGCCGCGGTCGTCATGCTTGGCTCACCGATACCGATTTATCTCCACTGGTGTTTCTCTGCATACCCGATGACCAACTGGAACCCCAACTTCAGCTACGCGCACCCAGCACTTCTTTATTCCTTCAGTGCAGCGGGGCCAAATCCTTGGTGAGTTTACCTGGGAAGCGAATCGGAGTTTGGTACCCCTTGCAAAGTTTTAGCCTGAATCGAAGTCCTGCCAATGAGAATTGGCCGGTATTCTTGGAAGCTGACTCAGAATCGCTGGCTGAATTGCAAGCCCTCAATGCGCAGTTAGGCCTTAAGGGAATTCCCATGAACAGCCAGCAACGCCAATTTTTGCATTTAGCTGCCGTATGGGGCAATAATTTCGGGCAATTGGTCATGGGTGTAGCCAAAGACATTTGCGAGTCTCAGGGCTTGGATCCTCAATTTCTCAAGCCATTGCTGCAAGAAACCGCAGAGAAAGCCTTGGATCTGCCTGGAGAAGTTGCGCAAACAGGCCCGGCCCGCCGAAACGACCAGCAAACACAGGCTCTGCACCTGGATTTGATGCAGGACCATCCCGATTGGCAATCGCTGTACAAGGCCCTCAGCGAAAGCATTCAATCGCGTTATCGCAAATAATAGCGCAGCCCCAAATACAGCGTCCTTCCATTGGTGGGCCCCCACGCATAAGAGGCATCTACAAAATCGTATTCGGGCTTTATGCGTATGGCAGCTGGTGCCATGCGATTGGTTGCATTTTCCAAGCCGAGATACAAATCCAGATGCTCCCAAGATTTGCGAATTTGACCATTCCAAACGGCATAAAAAGGGCTCAAATCTGGAGCGTTCCAATAAGCCCCGTGACTCAAACGTTTGGGACCATTGAGCTGACTGCTCAAATCCATGTACCAATTGCTTCGCGTCTCATAGCCCCAAACCAATAAACCGCGGTGTGGGGACTGAAAAGGGGCTTGTTGAAAACCATAAGTCCCGTCAGGTCGCCCCAGCCACATCTGGTTGTTGACATAGCGATATGCGATTTTGAAGGAAAAACGACGGTGAAAATACCCCGATGCTTCTGCGTGCAGGGTTTGGGTGTATCCGGCTTCAGCACCCGTACGCGTTTGAAGATGCAATTGTTCGGCATGGGCATCGCGGTCCATGACGGTTTGGGCCTGGAAATCGGTTTGAAATGCATCGATGTTCCATGTCAACGGATACCCCAAGAACATGCCCTTTCCGTTGTAAGAAATGCCATAATTCAAGGCTTGCTCTTGCTGCAATCGGTAGGGTTGAGAAGCATTTCCCATCCATAACAGTTCGCGAGATGAAAGCAAGAGTGGCAAGTACTCGACCAGCGCCCACGGGCTGCGACGCCCCATGCCACCCATGGCGTAAAATTTGTGATTGGGATTCAATTCCCACTTCAAATTCCAGCGAGGGCTTACAAAGGTCCCAAAAAGGTTGTTTCGGTCCACACGCAAACCCAAAACCCAGGAAAGCTCACCCTCCTTGACCCATTCAGCGAATGCAGCTGCATTGCGCTCTTCTCTGTTGAGCGAAAATGCATCGGCTTGAGTCAGCATGCTGCTAGGGGTTTTGAACGCGTCGCTCTGCAGCGTTTCACGGGCCCTGCTGGCCATGATGGAAATTCCAGCTTTCACATTGAACCCTTCAGCAATCATGGGTGATTGGTAAAAACTTTGGTATTCCAAGCGCTTTTCTTGACCCTGGTAATGTCGTCCAATCAAGGAATTGAGCAATGAGGCATGTTCATGTTGGCTCCAACTGACGATATTGCCCCAGCTGCTGCTGGCATCTTCGTTCAGGAACACGCCCAATTTGGCATAGGCCTCGGTTCGTTTTTCCCTCGATTCAAAACCAAAGGCTTGTTCTTTCGGAATGAGCGAACGGGCATTCGCAGAATCAACGGCCCCTGCGCTTTTGTTTTCCACCCAATGTGTCAATCCCCATTGGGCTTCGAACTTATCGGCATAATGTTGGGAATGGTTGCTGATGAAACGTCTTGCACTCTGGGGCATGTCTGAAAATCCATCGCCGTTGCGGTCCATGATCCAGTCTTGCCAGGCTCCATTCAAATACGTGTGGTTGAACGTTTTGGCACCTAGTCTATTTTTAAGAATGGCGTTGTATTCCCGGCGCATTTGGTTGTTTTGAAAGGCATTGAAAAAGATGCGATCCCCAGTTGGTTCGGCCGCTAAGGCGTAATTCAAAGCCCCCGTAATTCCGTCATGACCCAGGGTAGCCGAAGCCGAACCCTTGGAAATATGAACGTTGGAGACCATGGGTCCAGGTACCGCTGTCAATCCATTCAATAAATTCAGTCCCTGGATCATAGGTATGTTGTCGCGGCTCATGTTGACGTATTTGCCCGCTAAGCCCAGCATTTCAATTTGCTTGATGCCGCTTATTCCGTCGGCATTTGACAATTCAACCGTATTGTTGAGTTCAAAGCTTTCTGAAAGCGTGCAACAGGCCGCTCGTTTGAATTCATTTTGATCCAAATCTTCAGACAAACGAATGCCCCTTGTATCCCAGCGATGCCCAGTACCTTGTTTTTCGATTTCTACGGGCCCTAACGATTCAGGACCCGTAGTATCGATCTGTGCTTGTAAAATGGGAATGAAAAGGGTAGCAGCGGCGATTAAAAATCGTCTTCGCATGACCGATCGCGGTATTGGCAACAACGAGGCAGGTTGGCGTACACCAAATTTGAAGCTTTGACCAATTCGGTATCATGGCCGACCATGGCCACCAAATTGTGCAACTGATTGATTTGGATTTTACTGGGATTGTAGGTCACCAAAACCTTCTGAGTTTCGGGTGTATAAACGGCTTTGTAAATACCCGGCTTATCAAGGGCTGCTTCAATGCGCTCCTTGCATTCACCGCAATTTCCGTGAACCGTAAATTGAATGGTCGTCTTATTGGACTTGGGTTGTTGGGCCATCAAAGCCTGAACTCCCAATATAGTCAAGAGAGCAATTGTGACGGCTCCCCAAAGTTGTGTCTTTTTCATTTTTGGATAGTGTTAAGGGTTTTTCAGCCTGTGCTTCGTTCGCGGCTGTTTCGAACCTTCAATTTCTACCCGGGCCTATTGCCGAATGTTCAATATTTCCAACCACCTTTTCGGCGGATACTTTGTTGGAATATGAGAATCGGAAAAACCTGGCCTTTGGTCAATGGTTGGCGAAACGGGCTTAGGCCTTGGCTCCATTGAGCCAAACTCGAAATGAGCAGCCTTTACCGGTTCCTTGAATTTAGCACTGATGCCAAAAAGAAATATCGATTGGCAGCAATTGTTTTTTTCTAAAACGGCATCAGGGACATTGGAACAGCAACTTTTCTTCGATTTAGGCCGGTGAGAATCGCAACTTTCTTCGCTCCAATGGGCCCCATCTTGGGAACAGACATGCACAAATGCTTGGGCGGGACCGCTGCTAAAGGCAATCAAAATCATCAATATCCAAGCCGATAAGACGCGCATAACCGGTTCAAATTTATCAAAAATTATGCCAATGCCAAGGGTGCTTTGTAATATCGCAACCCATGTTCAAATCCCTATTTAGACGAAAAACGGAATTTTCCAGTAACACGGAGACTGGCTTAAGACGGGTCTTGAAAGTCAGGGATTTGGCTTTTTTTGGAATTGCCGCCATCATAGGGGGTGGGATTTTCAGCAGCATCGGGCAAGCTTGTGCTTCTGCCGGCCCAGCGGTCATTTGGTTGTTCATTTTGTGCGCGGTGGCCTGTGTTTTGGCGGCCTTGTGCTATGCCGAATTTGCGGCCCGCATTCCAGTTTCGGGTAGCGCTTACACCTATGCCTATGCCTCTTTCGGTGAGTTGTTCGCTTGGATCATTGGTTGGGCTTTGATCATGGAATATGCCATTGGCAACATTTACGTATCCTTTGCCTGGTCTGAGTATTTCACCCACATATTGGATTCACTGGGCTGGGAATTGCCCAGGTATTTGGTGGTTGATTATACCAGTGCCCAAGAGGCTGTAGCTCTGATATCGGATCGAATGGGGGAACAAGGTCTCTTGATTTCCCAAATTCCCGATGTGCAATCTTGGTTGATTGACCATGCCAGTGCTCATGAAATAGATGCTTGGAATGCCTGGCACAATGCACCGAGGTGGGGAGACGATGGTCGACTCATTGCCGATTCGCCTGCATTCGGAATCAATTTGCTGATCACCTACATCGTATACCGAGGCATCAAGGAGTCAAAAAATAGCAGCAATGCCATGGTGATTCTGAAATTACTGGTGGTGGTTTTGGTTATTGCCGTAGGGGCTTTTTACATCGACACAAACAACTTCAAACCCTTCATGCCAACTGGGTTTGGCGGGGTTTTGAGCGGCATATCAGCTGTATTCTTCACCTACATTGGTTTCGATGCCATCTCGACCTTGGCCGAAGAAACAGAGAACCCGCAGCGCAATTTGCCACTGGGCATGTTTTGGGCATTGGCCCTTTGTACCGTGTTGTACATTTTGATTTCGCTGGTGTTAACAGGAATGGTGCCCTTTCAACAGTTGAACGTCGCCGACCCCTTGGCCTTTGCTTTCGCACAGCATGGAATACAATGGATGGAATACTTGGTTTCGCTGTCTGCTGTCGTGGCCATGACCAGCGTAATGCTCGTATTTCAAATGGGACAACCCAGAATATGGCTATCCATGAGCCGCGATGGGTTATTGCCCCCAGCTTTCTCTCGCATACACCCCCGTTTCAGAACCCCTTCGTTTGCTACATGGGTGACGGGAGCCGTAGTGGGAATTCCCATATTTTTTGTGAACGAACAATTCGTATTGGACTTTACGAGCATCGGTACCTTGTTCGCCTTTGTACTCGTTTGCGGTGGGGTATTGTTATTGCCTGATCGAGAGGCTGAAACGGGCAAATTCCACCTGCCTCGTTATTCGTCTCGAATCTGGTTTCCCATTTTTTCAGCCTTTACCTACGCAGCACTTTGGATCAATTGGCCCGAGTTTTTCGACCATTTGTTCTACAGCTGGGATTCTCAGGCTGTACAATCGCATGGCATGTGCTCTCAGGACCTCCATCATATGGACGCCCAATTTTTGCCACATCGCCTGTTTTGGCTATTGTTTTTGCCCTTTTTGAATGCCTTAGCGCTTTGGAAGAATAGTTCGCTCATTCCCCTCGCCGGATTAGCCTTTTGCACCTATTTGCTCACCGGAATGGATGCTTCCAATTGGTACTGGTTTTTTCTCTGGTTTGCCATTGGGCTCATCGTTTACTTTGCATACGGATACCGAAACAGCCGACTGAATACCCATGCCTAAAGAAGAATTGAACATCGGACAAGTATTGGACAAGATGTTCGATCGATACAAGCTGAACGGCAAACTCACCGAGGCAAAACTCATTCAAAATTGGCCGCGCATAGTTGGCCCCATCATTGACAAACACACCCGAAAACTGGAAGTCAAAGGCAAGACCTTGTATGTGTATGTCAACAACCCTGTCTTAAAGAATGAGTTGTTTTTCCAACGGGATCAAATCCTGGGCAACTGCAATGAGTTCTTGGAAGAGGTATTGTTGGAAAAGATTTTCATAGGCGACTAAGCCTCATTTTCGGCATTATCCAAGCCGGCCTTTTCAATGCTGGCATTCAATTCAAATCCCACAATAATGGCTAACACATTGATATAAATCAATATCAACAAGGCTATGATAGCACCAATAGAGCCGTAAATCTTGTTGTAGCTGTCAAAGTTGTTGACATAAAAACTGAACACCAGACTCGATAGAATCGATAGCGAGGCCGCCAGAATGCTTCCCGCAGAGAAAAATTTCCAACGCCATTGGTGATGGGGTCCAAAGAAATAAATGCTCGATATCGCCAAGAAAATCAATGAGGCAATCATAGCATATTCGAGCACAACCAAAATGAATTCATAGATGAATCCGATGCGCCATTGTTCGTGCACCATATAGCGATGCAACTGGTATCCCCAGGTGATGAAAACCAAGACAACAATGACCATTGAGGAGATTAAACCCGTCATAAACAAGGCTTTCAACCTCACTTGGAACCAATTCTTTTTTACTTTAATCGGCAATCTGCGATTGAAATTGTTGATCAATATGTGAAAGGCGTTCGAAGCGAAATACAAAGTCAAGGCAAAACCGAATGACAGCAAACCCCGGTTTTGCTTAAGCAGAATTTCCTGAATGGTACTGGCTACTTCCTTGTATGATTTATCGGGAAGCACGCGCGAAAGTTCTTGCACAAATTGCGTCTTCAAATCGTCAAAGGGCAAATAGGCAATCAGGGTTAGGGTAAAGATGAGGGCAGGGAACAGGGCTAAGAAGAAATTGAAGCTCAAAGCCGAAGCCCGCATGTTCAAGTTCTCAGTAAATAAACTTCGCAAAAAGTAACGACCTACGTCGAACAGGCTATGACCCTGAAATCCTTTGAAGGTTTTGGACTTTAAATAAGTAAGGAAGGGATGATCCGTTCGAACCGCTCGGGTCTTTTCCAGCACGGGCTCAACTGCATCATCTGCAGCGGGCATGTACTCGTGACGTCGGTATGAGCGGTAGTTTCGAGCCATTAACGAGCGCTTTCAAATAAGGTCTTCAACGATGCGGGAATGCGCATGGGTTTTAAACTTTCTTTCTGAACGAAGAATAAATCGGTTTGACCGGTGCAGCACAAGGTACCTTCTTGATTGCTGACCCTATAGGCAAACTGGCATCGTACCGATATCTCTCCCAAAACGCTCACCTCTATGCTCAATAAGTCATCGTAGCGGGCAGCCTTGAGAAATTCGTGGTGCATGCTGCGCAATGGCATGATAACACCCTCATCTTCCAACTCTTTGTAACTGATGCCCAGCGAACGCATATACTCGGTTCGGGCCTCTTCAAAGTACAAGGCGTAATTGGAGTGGTGCACAAATCCCATTCGATCGCATTCGGCATAGCGAACCCGTATTTGATGTATAAATGCCATTAGTATCTCAAAGTAAATTGTTCTGACGCTTGTTCGGGACGATCGAAGAGACAGATTGTCCAAAATAAATCCACGCCAATGTTAAAAGAATTAGAAAAACGCAGCCAGGAAGCCCAGTTACGGGTCGTCTCGCTATGTTGTACGTTGTAAATCCAAACCGATTGGGGCTTGACCGATAGGCGATCCCAACATTCAAACCACTCATCTTTGTTTTGACGGCTCAACCAAACGGCGTCAATCAAAATCAAATCCTCGCGATCCCAAGTCAAATGCCAATCCAAATCAGCGTGAATTTGCCAAGATTGAGCCGGTTGAGCCACGAGATCCAAGGTAGTTTGCAAATAAGGCAACCATCCAGCATGGTCCAAAAAAGCATGGACCTCGGGCTGAATCCCAGCCTCTAATTCCAGGCAATAGGCGGGTAGGAGGCCCAATCCAGTGCCATAATGCAGCAAACGCTGGGGTCTATGCTGAAGAATATGCTGACGCAGAAGCTGGCCGTATTTACTGGATGGCTCTCTTTCTTGAACCCAGGAATGCAAAGATTTACCCGCCTCAAAATCGAGTTTCTTTCGACTGTTAAGGGACTGGGTACGGGCCCATTCGACAAGATGATGGGAATGCAGCTTGGGTGCATACAGTACAGAATCAGCCCAGTGATACACAAAAGGAGAGTGGGTCCCGTGCAAGGAGTTGGACTTGATTAGGTAGCCCAAATAATCAAAGCCGGTGAAGACCTTATGAAGCATGCTGGGAACGCGCATCGCGAAGCATGCGCGCTTCTTCTGAGGCTTTGGCCATTTGCTGTTTGAGTTGTTCTATTTTATCATCAAACTGCTTGAGAACAGCATCGGCATTCTTGGCCAAAGCAAAGAAGCTCTTGTTGTTTTCAATGGTCAAAATTTCTTCTTTGATTTTGGCAATTCTATCTCGAATTTTTCGCTCTTCGGCATTCATGCGAGAATCAGCGTTGGGTCCTTGAACCAACTTGTCAATGTTGGTTTTCATTTGGGCTCTACGCTGATTTTGAGCCGTTTCACGGTATTTGCCAAACAACTCATCGCAAAGCGCTCTGTATTTGTTGTTGAGCGAGTGAAAACGTTTTCCTGAAACAAAACCGGCCTCGTTCCATTCTTTTTGCAACCCTTTCAACTCTCCAAACATCTTGGAAATGTCAGACTCCGTTTTCAAAGCCTCCAATTTGACCAAGACCGCTTCTTTCAATTGAACAGCGCCAGATTCCTGCTCCTTGCGCTCAGACATCCATTGCTTTCTGCGGGTGTAAAAATTGTCAAAAGCGGCTCTGAAACGGTTCCATATGCCTTCATTGTGCTCTTCGGGAACGGGGCCAATGGCTTTCCATTTATCTTGCAAGGCTTGAAGCGCATCGGCCGTTTTCTGAAAATCCTCGCTATCCTGCATGGACTCAGCTTCAACACAAAGCTTCAATTTGGCGATTAAATTCTCTTCGCGAGCTGAATCCAACTGCTTAAAGAACTGCTTGCGCTCGGTGTAAAAACCATTGCGTGCGGTTTGAAAACGTTTCCAAATTTCTTCGTTTTGTTCAGCTGGGACAGGACCTATGGTTTTCCATTCTTCCATCCAAGCATCTACCTGTTTGGAAACCTGTGACCATTCGCGAGGGCTGCTGGGAAGTGCCGCCAAGGCTGTTTCTGCCTTTTCAACAAGCAACATTTTCTGCTGCAAATTGACTTGGCGCTCGGCGTCAATACTGGCCTGTTGGGCCTTTTTAATTTGCAAAACTCCATCAGAAGCCGATTTGAAACGGCTCCAGATTTCTTCTGAAATCTCCTTGCGCACCGGGCCGGTATTCTTCCATTCTTCGTGGATTTTATTCAATCCAACCATGGCTTTGCGAATGCTGGATTCTTCTTTCAAAGCTTCGGTTCGCTTGATCAAATCGATTTTGGTTTCGAGGTTTTTCTCGCGATCCAAATCTTTCAATTCCATGTAAATGGAATGGTTGTCGTAAAATTGATCTACCGCCAGTTTATAGGCTGCATAGAGCTCTTCTTGATGCTCATGGGGTATGTGGCGAATTTCTTTCCATTGACGCATCAATTCCCGCATTTCACCCAATGAGCCTTCTGTTTCTTCATGGGCAGCCAATGCCTGGATTTGACCCAAAATGGACTGCTTGAGCTTCAGATTCTCCAATCGTTCTGCAATGGCCTGCTTGCGCTGTTCTTCTCGCTTGGCTTTAAAGGCCTCTACGGCTTCCTGCAATCGATTTTTCAGCGGATCGTGAGGTGGGACAAAATCGCGAACCTCTTTGCCCGATTCGATCCATTCTTTGATTTGCTGAGGTCTTTCACGCTCCAAACACTGATCAAATGCCCCTAACAGGGCGTCGAATACCGCTTGGCTATCATCGTCTAGCGGGGTATTGATCATGTTTTCAGCAAAGGCCAGCAAGGCTTCTTTGTCCATTTTGTGAAAGGCGTGGCGAACCGTTTGCGGGTCTGCTTGCATCAGGGATTCAGCCATCTGCAGTTCACTGCTGTAATTTTCAGCATGTTGGGTCATGGTATTGTTATTGGGAAATTAAAGTCGTTGCAAAAGATGGAGCAGGGTATCGGCCGCTTCTTGACCTTTGTCACCTACCGAACCACCGGCGATTCGAGCCAGGGCTTGTTCTGTGTTCAGGACCGTCAAAACCCCGAAAATACAGGGCTTTTTATAATCCAAACCCACGCGCAAAATGCCTTGGGTACAGGCCTGACTCACGAAGTCAAAATGAGGAGTATCGCCTTTTATTACGGCTCCTAAGCAAATGACACCATCCAGCTGGTGCTGCTCAAAAAGGGATTGGGCCCCTAAGGGAAGTTCAAATGCCCCTGGAACTTCTAACAAGCGAATGTGGTTGGCTTGGAAACCCAAATCCAACAATCGCGATTGTGCACTGTGAAGCAGAGTGCCCACAATTTCTGCGTTCCAAGCCGTGTACACGATTCCCACCCTCGACGTATGAATCCACTCGAGTGAGGCAGGAGGCGAAACAGAAAAGGTAGAGCTTGACAAGGAGATACAGTAGCAGGAAGGAAACCTGTTAGTTCAATTCTCCAAGAAGCCCTTTGAGCTGATTGATATACATATCAGCATTTTGGACATCTTGACCCAATTCTTGAGAAAGGGGGTATTCGTCTTTCAAGACCTGCCAGCAGCGAAGTGCGGCTTTGTAATCTTTGTTCAATGTGTAGTGCTGTGCAGCTTTTACATAGTTGCGAGCCGTAAATTCATTGTCCCCCAACTTGGCAGCGCGCTCATACATCTTGGCAGCCTTGCCCATATCATTCAATTCTGAATAGCAAGCCGCTTGAGCAGCCAACACCTGGGGACCTAAAACCGCATCACCCATGCGAGCCATTTCGAGGTAATCCAAGGCCTTTTGAAACTCACCCGTATGCAAATATGTCAAACCTGCCATCAAAGCAGCTTCACTACCTTTCTTGGTACCGCCAAACTCGTCGGCAATAGAAGGAGCAGAGGCTATTTTCAACGCTTTGTTACCATTCAATACCATCTGAGTGGAGTCGTTCATGAAATAATACTCCAATTTGGCCAACTTCTCGGCCGCCTTGCTTTCCTGAGCAGGCATATGAACGCCGTACCAATAGTAGGAACCACCGGCTATGATGACGATAGCCGCACCGACCATTTGAACGGTTTTCTTATTCTGGTTGTAAAACGCTCCGGCAGATTGGCGGAGATTCTGGGTGATTTGTTTAAAATCCATGGGAAATTCTAAGAGGGGGCGAATATAAGAATGTTTGACTTATGCCAATCAATCTTGAATAAAGGGGTAATTGTCTTCTACGTAAACATCGCGGTAAAGCTCTGACGCATCAGGGTAGGGAGAGTTTTCAGCAAACTCCACACTGGCATTTACTTCAGCAACAATGGCATCTTCCATGGCTTCGAGTTCAGCTTCAGTCGCGTATTTCTTTTTCAAAATGGTCGCTTTGGTTGTTTCAATGGGATCTTTCTCCTTGTAAGCTTCCAGTTCTTCTTTGGTTCGGTATTTAGCCGGGTCACTCATGGAATGGCCGCGGTAACGATAGGTTTTGATCTCCAACAACGTTGGACCTTCACCCTTGCGAGCGCGTTCAGCCGCATCAGCAATGGCTTCGTGCACGGTTTCGCACTTCATTCCATCTACTTGAAAACTGGGCATATCATAAGCCGCCCCGATTTTGTAAATATCCAGTACGTTGGTAGTGCGCGCCACGCTGGTTCCCATGGCGTATTCGTTGTTTTCGCAAATGAAGATGGCTGGCAATTTCCACAGCATAGCCATGTTGAAAGCTTCGTGCAAAGCACCTTGACGAACCGCACCATCGCCAAAGAAAGTCAGGCTGATGTTCTGGGTTCCTTGGTATTGTTCAGCGAAAGCCATACCGGCTCCCAACGGGATTTGAGCTCCTACAATACCATGGCCTCCAAAGAAGTTCTTTTCCTTAGAGAACATGTGCATGCTGCCGCCTTTTCCACCCGAACAACCCGTGGCTTTGCCATAGAGTTCAGCCATCACGCTATCTGCACTCATGCCCATGGCCAAAGCATGGCCGTGGTCACGGTAAGCCGTAATCACTTTATCATCAGGAGTAATGGCCGTCATCATGCCTGCCACAATGGCTTCCTGACCGATGTACAAATGGCAAAAACCTTTGATTTTTTGCTGACCGTACAACTGCGCCGATTTCTCCTCGAAACGGCGAACCAACATCATGGTTTTGTACCAATTCAGGTATTGTTCTTTGGTGAATTTCATGAATAAGCTCAAAAAGTCGCGACAAAGATAGCCTCAAAAAGACTAAATCTTGTCCTCAAGATTGCGAACTTGCTCGCGAATCAAACTCATTTCCCGTTGAATGATGCGAAGGGCAGGACCTACGTCATCGCTGCCCGCTTCTTTGGGCTCTTCGAATTTGGGATTGATGTAGTTGACAAACTTCCAAACTTCAAGCACATCTTGGATTTTGACATTGTATGGCTGATACTGAGGGTTGGTGCTGCAGAGCAATAGGCTCCCATCTTCTTCCATGCGGTTGTACACGACTTTGAAAACAATGCCTTCATCAGCGGTAACCACGATGTAGGGTTGCCCGTTTTTGATGTGATTCCAGTCTTGCAAATACTCACCGGTAACAAAAGCACCATCCAATACGGGAGGCATGCTATCACCTGAAATGGGGAAACTGCGGTATTTTCGATTTTGATTCAAGAATGGCAGCTTGAAAGCGGGCAGAACGCGAATAAAATCAGGGTCCGCATAGCCCGTGGCATAGCCCGCTTTGGCTTTCACTGGCACCAATTCTACATTGTCTTCATTGTCAGAATCAACCGTGGTGGCCAAAACTCGAAGGCGCGTACCTTTTACGTCCAAATCAAAACCCTTTTCTAGCTGTGAGAGTTGACTCTCAGGCACCGATTCCAGGTCTAGGCGGATCAATTTATCGATGTTGACCTGATAAAAATCACTCAAACGAATGAGAACGGGAATGCCCGGTTCGGCCACTCCATTTTCGTAACTATTGTAGGCAGACCGCGTAATTCCAAGCGTTTGTGCCACATCTTCTTGGCTGCGTTTTCTGCGTTTGCGAAGCAATTTTAGGTTGGTGGTTAGGAACATGACAAGATTTTTAACAGTACAATGGTGGTAAATTTAGCAAAATTTCATGGACTTGCAAATGCAGATGAAATGAAGATAAAAAATCCAGAGCCTTACTTTTGCTGCATGAACCATTGGCTGATCAAATCAGAACCCTTCAAATACAGTTGGTCAACATTTGAAAAAGATGGGAAAACCTTTTGGGACGGGGTTCGCAATTACCAAGCACGAAACAATCTCAAAGCCATGGGACTGGGTGATTTGTGTTTGTTCTACCACAGCAACGAAGGCAAAGAAGTGGTAGGAATCGCCAAGGTCATCAAAACGCATTATCCCGACCCAACAGCTGATGACGAGCAGTGGGTCTGCGTGGATGTTGAGCCTTTCAAGAAGTTGACATCACCGGTGAGTTTGATTCTAATGAAATCAGATCCTAGGCTGCAGCAATTATCGCTGATCAAACAATCGCGATTATCGGTTTGCCCGGTCAGCCGTGACGAATTTGATATTATATTGCAACTGGCAAATGAAGGCGCCTAAACTCTTGCTCGACCAACAGCGTATCGACCTTATAATCAAAAGGTTTTCAGCTCAATTGTTCGAACAAGGATGCAATCCCGATTCATTGGCCTTGGTGGGTTTACAGCCGCGAGGGGTTCAATTGGCTCAGCGAATCTTTCAAGAATTGACGCTTTTGGACCATCGCTTCCACTTGTATGGCGAGTTGGACCACACTCTTTACAGAGACGATATTGGTAGGGGAGAAATTCACTTACCCAAACCGTCTAACATTCCGTTCTCGACTGAAGGCAAGCGCATCGTTTTGATTGATGACGTCTTATACACTGGTCGCAGCGTTCGATCGGCCATTGACGGTTTGATGCATTTTGGCCGCCCTGCTCAGGTAGAATTGATGGTGCTCATCGACCGCCGCATGGAACGCGAACTGCCTATTTCTCCCACATACTGGGGATTG
>Ga0222713_10004575_pt1 | contig 13830 bp, 11 predicted proteins | sample C33_649DmetaG_FD_165061 | JGI IMG/M metagenome (GOLD analysis project Ga0222713, IMG submission 165061) | Estuarine water microbial communities from San Francisco Bay, California, United States - C33_649D | ecosystem: Environmental > Aquatic > Marine > Unclassified | place: USA: California...
CATCATCGCCAATCCATCTACCATCAGGCATCTCCCAAACATAGATTCCAAGGGTAGTTTCCTCTGGAGACATGGTGGCATTTGTTCTTTTTAGGTCCATAGATGTTTATTTTACCACCTTTGTGGGCTTAAGTCCAGCTTTTTGTCAGGCAATATGACAAAATTATACGTTTTGGATTACGATCCAGTCATTATTATATGATTCAACGCCATCTTCTGTCATGGTTGTTGTCGAAGAGTCTGTAATTGAGGAACTTTGTTTACGTATATATAGGTCATAATTGGCTGCCGCCTGTGTAGAATTAAATGCAGTCTCATATAGGGCTATATATTGATATAGGGCTGAGACTGATCCATATACAGAATAATTAAATCTAATATCATTTGATACCGCCGACCCAAATACTATGAGGACGTGGTGTAATTGTCCTGCCCTAAATATATTTGAGACATTTGTCTGTGAGGTTTTATTTACCCCATTTACATATATTGCTGAGATATTGGTTTTTGATACCGCCCCAGAATTGTGCCAAGATATATTTGAGGCGGCATAGCCATTTGTGGCAGTTGTAGAAATTAGCCCGCTATCAGTTAAAGTGGCGGGGGTATAGAAAAATTCTAGAGTCTGAACTGCCTTTGTCGTAGTAATTTCAAATCCAGAATCAACTACTGTCCTTAATCCATTTCTACTATTTCTTGAAAGGATATCATATGGGAGTTTGCCCAAAGTAATTCTATAATCCGATATTCCAGCATCTTCTTCAAGTGTTGTCATATAGCTATTTCCATTATAGGCATATCTAGTTTGATTATTATAGAAAAGCATATCTAGGTTAAATAGCCTAGGAATATATCTTGTTGTATCTGTAGATGTAAATATGATTCTCAAATATATTGTTCCTGCCGACGAAAAACTATTTAATGTATATCCTGGTATTTGTTGTCCATTGATACAATTGTTATAGGTTACTCCATCTATGCTTGCCTGAACAGTAATTCCATTGTCGCCATGCCACTCAATTTTAGACGAATCAAATGTGGCGGAAGAAGGAATAGAAATAAAATCATTTATAGTAACAGTACTAGATGCTGCAGAATCTGTTTGAGTAATTTCAAGACAATCTAAAGTAAGGTTATGTGTCAAACCAGTTGTAACTAATTCATCCCATCCTTTGCTATAAGGATATTGGAATTTATATAGTGAGGACATTTCATCGTCATACATTTCAAAGAGCTCCCCATTTGCTGGATCTACTATTTGAATAGCTGGCAAAGGTTGTCCTTGTGCAAAATGATATGCAATTTGATTTTGAGATAAGCCGTATCTATATATAGCTACGCTATTTATTAAAAATACATTTGAGCTGTTAGGAGTAGGCCCAGTAATTAGATTTAAATCAGTGTTTGTAAACTCAAAATTATTTAAGCTTTTTGTAGCTGCTAATTGTCCATCTATATAAATTGATGCAGAGTTAACTGAATAAACCGAGGCTACATGGAAGGATTTATTTGTGGAGGGCAATGTATATTCTACAGAGTCTGTATCTAGTTTAAATACTATATTTCCTTTTTGATAAAATACTCCTACGTCTTCCGCCGAATCTCCTACTAAAGGAATTTCATCAGTTGAAGAAATTTGAGGATGGAACCAGAACTCTATTGTAAAATCATTATCCGATGATGACGCTGTTCCAAATTGGCTAGTTGTTGCAGTAGCAGTATAATCATTGTTAATTGTATATGTAATTGAATTGGTATTTGTTATATTGGTTGCTCTACTGTTTCCCGCCACAAGTGGTATTAAATCTGGGGCGGGATCTCCAATATAGTTCCCATCATTTTCACATCCTGAATGATCATAAGCAACATCTCCATATATATTTGCATATGATGATACATTATCTAAAACATCTTGATATGTTGAAAATTGTGCCAAAAAAGCAGTAAAGGTATTCACTAGATCGACTGTTGTTAAATCGTCTAATGGATAATATGCTATAGGATAATCATATAGCACTGCTGCTTTATATGACATGTTATCCTCCTACTGCAGACTTTAAATATCTAATTATTACTATACCAGATCCGCCAGCACCATTACTAAATATGGTGCCACCTATTGAAGCATAATAAACTCCTTGATAGAAAAATGCATCTGCAGCATAAAAAGATCCCCAGCCACCACCGCCGCCGCCAGTATTAATAGAACCATCTCTTGGATCTCCTGAAGAAAAGGGTTGCCAGCCTAACTGAGTTCCTGCCCAATATCCATATCTAGCTCCGCCTGATCCGCCGCCACCAAGACCTCCAGCCGCTCCTCCTCCTTGCCCAAAGCCACCACTTGAACTTGTCCAGGCCGTACTTATGGTTGCTGCTGAGGGGCTGCCTGACCATGTAGCTGGATTTATAGCTGTGCCATTATTTCCTCCACCACCGCCTCCTCCGTAATATCCACTTTGTCCAGTCCCAGTAGCAGTTGCCCATGTTGAATATGAATTTGTTCCAATTCCGCCAACTCCGCCTGTCCCTGATGGAGAAGTTCCTCCAGTTGCTGCGCTACCTGCGCCACCTGCGCCACCACCGCCGCCGCCTGCTCCATATTCTCTATTTCCAGAATAAGTTCCTCCATTATTTCCCTGTCCTACAATTCCTGTTCCTGCAGAAGCTGGCCTTGTAGGTATATCATACGGACTACCAAAAGATGTTCCGCCGCCGCCAGATCCTCCATTTGCTGCATTTCCTAAGTAGGGGCCACATCCACCTCCTGTTGAGACTAATGAATTAAAAGAAGAATTACTTCCATTGCTAGGTGCAGGATTTTGACCGCCAGATCCTCCTGCGCCAACTTGAGCTAAATAAGTTCCAGGTATTAATGTAGCATTTCCATTTCTTACTCCTCCTGCGCCTCCGCCGCCGCCAATTCCACCTGCTCCGCCGCCTGCAACAACTAAATATTCAACTGCTAAACTTTGATTGCTTATAATTAAATTATCTGTTGATGTAAATGTTCTGTAATAATATGTTGCGTCGGAAGACAAAGTTCCACCAGAAATTTCTAACGTACTAGTAACATTAATACCTAATGCAGCAGCTGCATAAGTCATTTTAAGAAAGTCCTGGGCCAGCTATTAAATATGTGTTAGAAGAAACACACAATATTGTTGCTACTCCATATGCTGGTAGAGTTCTATTTCCAGTATTTGATGTGCCTGCCCATCTTAATGTAACGCTAGATCCTTGAGTAATTGTTTGAGATGATGCAGAGTTATTATATATTACAGCATTTTGTCCTTCAGTCATTGCAGTGGCGGTAGTAATAGAAACTCCTCCAGTTGTTATATCAATAAATCTTCCATTATCTGTAGATTGAAGAATATATGCTGTTGTTTGAGCATTTCTTGGCAATGTAGCTGGACCTTCTGGGCCAGATGGGCCTGACGGACCAGATGGGCCACTTGGGCCAGATGGACCTGATGGTCCTGATGGGCCTAAATCTGAAACTATAATAGATCCTGCCATAGCTGAATGGTTTTGACATACATAATAAAGTTGCGGTGCATCATAAGGAACTTCAAATATAATTGTTCCATTATCTGTTCCGCCGTTTGTTACTCCAGTACTATAAATATTTCCAGAACTATATGCTCCAGATACTGTTTGAATCCAGAATGGATGACCTACCGCATTAACATTAATTACATAACGATGTCCTCTAATAAAAGATAATGTTGGATTACTTGATCCATTAATTAAATATGAGCTAGAACCCGAATTAGTTACTGTTAAAGTTATTCCGCCAGATGAGCCTGTTGCTCCAGTTGCTCCAGTTGCTCCAGTTGCTCCAGTTGCTCCAGTTGGTCCAGTAGCGCCAGTTGGTCCAGTTACGCCAGTTGGACCTGTTGGCCCAGTTGCGCCTGTTGGCCCTGTTGCACCTGTTGGTCCTGTTGCTCCAGTTGCTCCTTGTGGTCCAGCAATTGTTCCAGCATTACTCCATTGAGATCCTACTGAATCCCAGATGTATAAATCTTGTTGTACTAAATAAGCATCTCCAACATTACCAGTTGGATGTGCTGCTTGAAGAGCGCCAAGTGTTGCATATGAACCAAGTATTTCTATTCCAGCGCCTGTTGCGCCCGTTGCGCCTGTTGGGCCTGTTGCGCCTGTTGGGCCTGTTGGGCCTGTTGCGCCTGTTGGGCCTGTTGCGCCTGTTGGTCCACTTGGGCCAGTAACTCCTGTTGCGCCTGTGGCACCTGTTGGGCCTGTTGCACCTGTTGCACCTGTTGCGCCTGTTGGGCCTGTTGCGCCTGTTGGTCCTGTTGGACCAGGATGTGCATCTAAATATGCATCAACATCTGCCGCAAGATAACTTAAATCTCTTGGAATGTCTGGTGTATCTGAATATTGTGGGTATCGAAAACCCTTGCCCGTTGTTCCCATATCTTTAAATTATACCACTAAGACCTTTCGTACCAGCCTTTATCCCATAGGGTTAAAAGGCGGCGGAAGTAATTATCATACTGTGGAGCAATAGCTTCTAATGAATATTTATTCTTTGCCGTCTCATATATAGTTTTAGGATCTAATTTCTTTACATCTTCTGCCGCCCTACAAAATTCATCAAGAGTCCTGCATCTATATCCAGTAACTCCATTTATATTTGTTTCTGTAAATGCGCCCCAGTCTGTTGTAATTGTAGGAGTTCCGCAGAAATGTGCCTCTGGCACAATATTGCCAAATGGCTCTATATATATAGTTGGAGCAAATACTGCTATTGCGCCTCCCATTAGTTTTGCTCTTTCTTCTGGTCCTACCGCTCCAACAAATTCTCCATATCCATCTTGTGGACCAGCACCTGCAAGAATTAAGCGCTTACCTAAAGCTTGGCAAACTTCTTGTGCAATTCTATATCCCTTGCGTTCAATTAAACGGCCAATAAAAAGATAATAATTTTCCTTTTGTTCTTGAAGCGGAAACATATGAGGTTCTAAATATCCTGGAATTACAGCATCAAAGAATTTACCATCGACGGCGGAAGCAAGATTGTGCTGGGCATAAATACTATGCATCCAAGCATACGATTCAAATACTCTATACTTTGCAAATGTTCCTGGATATCCTATGCCAAATTCTACAGACATATGATTTGGAAAAAAATCAGCAATTGATTTTTGGGCGTATCCGCCAATTAAACATATAAAATCTTTTTGCTGTATTCGCTTTGATAATTCTATAATTATTTTGTTGTTATATTTAATCCAATGAGGCAGAGATGAGTCAAATGATCCAGTTGTATAATGATTACCGTTTAGGCTTTCTAGTCTTTCCGCTTCGGAAATACATGGAATATGTTCATCAACTGGGGCGGAATTAAATTCGCCAGCATATAAAAATACCTCATGCCCCATATCTTTCATCATCATGCAGAAACGTCTTACTTTTTCAGTAAATGCACATGAAGTAAAGTCTAAAGTTGTATTTGTATGAGGTAATGATATTACATGAAAACGCATGTATTAATCTTACTATATTATATTAAAAATGTAAATATGCTATATTGCTATTTTTATCCACTCTTTATTTATTTCAGACCATTTCCAATCATAGCCTTCAATATCAGCAGGTTTAGCAATTGGTGCTTCCCATTGAAAAGTTGTATAATTTAACTTCCAAGAAGGAAATGACGGTGGTGAAATAAATACATCAAAATCAGGATCGTATGTTCCACCAATTCGTGCATAATTTGCACGGATGTTTCCATTGTAAGAAGTACGTTTGCAAGTTAAACCAGCAAACTGAGGGAGAGAGGCATAAAATGCTTCCCAAGCCTGAGATGAGCCACCAACTTGTGTACCATCTAAATCTGTTTGAATTACATCTTCATCAACGCCAGTAATTACTTGAACTACTACATTGTTTTTATCTAATAAAGCATAGTGTGCCATTATGCCCAACTCACATTTCCGCTACCAGCAGTAAGGGTTGTGCGCTTATACCCACCGCTTGCAGCACTTGTTGTTCCTGTTAAACCTGCGCCAATGGTAATTGTGCGAGTATCTGGATAACGAAGAATAACTACACCTGAACCGCCAGCGCCACCAACAGAACCTGAGCGACCATTACCTCCACCGCCACCACCAGTATTTGTTCCTCCTGCATCTGCAGTTCCGCCAGACCTACCAGTACCACCTCCACCAGTGCCACCAGGGTATGTTCCAGCATATGCACCACCACCACCGCCACCACCGTAAGTTACGGATGAACCTGTAATGCTAGTTGCTGTGCCGTTACCACCACTACCAGCAGCATTTGAACCTGCTGCACCAGTACCACCACCACCGCCTGAACTATATCCGCCGCCTGAGCCATTACCACCTCTATATCCTTGATTAGCAGTACCATTACCTCCTTGAGCAGCAGAGTTACCAGAACCAGCACCACCGCCGCAACCACCAGTACTTCCTGCACCGCCGTTAGATTTACCGCCTCCACCGCCGCCAGTTGAAGTTATGATTGAAAATACTGAATTACTGCCATTAGATCCTGGATTACTTCCACCACCACCGCCTGCACCGCCTGCTCCAACAGTCACGTTTACATTTGATCCAAGAGTAACTTGTGTTGCAGATTCTAAAGTACCGCCGCCGCCAGTTGCCGTAACTGTGCATCGCATTCCACCAGCACCGCCGCCTCCTGCCGCTTCACCATTTCCACTTTCATCACCAGAACCACCACCGCCGCCGCCTGCAACAACAAGATAATCTACTGCTACAAGGACAGGAATAGTTACAGAGTTAGTAGCATCTGAGTCGGCACAAGTTCCATTAGCATTTGTTGCTTTTACTTTAAATGTATAAGTAGACCCTTGATTTAAACCTGTAAATGTATGTGTAGTAGAACTTGTTGTAGCAGCATTCTGAGATGATTGTGCAGTTGTTCCATTAAGAAACGGTGTAATAGTTATAGAAGTAAGATTTTTACCACCATTATTTGTATTTGTCCAAGTAACTGTAACATCAGTTGAAGTACTAGATGTAGTTGCTGTTCCTATAGTTCTTACTTGAGGAAGGGTTGTTGGTGTTACTGTATTAGAATTTGATGTATTAGTGCTAATACCATAACCATTTTGACTGCTTCCATATACAACATAACCTTCTCCTGGGGTCAAACCAGTAATTGTTACAGGACTAGTAGATGATGAAGCAGTGTATCCACCTACGGTAGTACTAGCATTATATTGAGTTACTGGTCCACCGCCAGTACCAGGAGTAAAAGCTACTGTTAATTTTCCAGCAGTTGCAGTATAAGCATCACCTGTAGAAGCGTCTGTTATGCTTGTAATTGTTGGAGCAATTGGAGATGAAGAACACGCAACCCAATTATTGCCATCATAAATTTCAAGAACAGCACCCTGTCCATTGTAATAAACATCACCATTTGAAGGGGAAGGAAATACTGTAGATCTATTGGCGGTATTACCTTTTGGTATACCCGATATACTTGATTTTCTAATTGCCATTAGTCAAACCTCCATCCTACCGTCGCTCCTGTATATACAAATGAAGAAGCTGATTGATTTACATCTATTATACCATCTTCTGTTAATCCATTAATCTTAGAGCTATTTCTTGATATTGTAATGTTATTTGTTGCCGCCGTCCCTGATGCATCAAAGATTTGAATTTCATCTCCAACAGAAGGCGAGGCGGGAAGAGTAAGAGTTCTAGCAGCAGTAGTATCTACAAAATATCTTGTTCCCGCCACTAAAGTAATATTAGATGATATAGATTGATTTGTTACAGCAGGTGCACCGCTAGCGCCAGTTGCGCCAGTAGGTCCAGTTGGTCCTGTAGGACCAGTTGCACCAGTTGGGCCTTGTGCTGCGGCTACGCCAACAGACTGCCATGCAGATCCATCCCATACTCTGATTAATTTAGCCATTATGACCAGCTCACTGTTCCTGTTCCGCCTGTAAATGTTGTATATCTATTTCCTCCGCCTGCATCTGCATTAACATGCGATGTGGTTAATCCAGCACCTACTGATATAGTATCAGTATTTGGATAACGTAATACTACTATTCCAGAACCTCCAGAAGGAGAGCTTGCACCACTAACAAAACCTGATCCTCCGCCGCCACCGCCTGTATTTGCTGTACCATTAGTTCCTACTTGTGACCTACATCCACCACTTCCGCCTCCGCCTGAGCCTCCTGCACCAGATTCATTTCCTCCTCCGCCACCGCCTCCAGCATAAGTAACTGAGGCGCCAGTAATAGCAACACTTACTCCGTCTCCACCCTGATTTGAACCTGCTCCAGTCGCATAACAAATTTCACCTGTACCAGTATCATCCCCACGTCCAACAGCTCCAGCACCGCCACCGCCTCCAGCGTTAGCATAAGTAGCTGCGTCTGTTCTTCCCCTACCTCCTGCAAAACCTTGATTAACAGTTCCTGCTGCTCCGAATTGATTGCTTGTATGATTTCCGCCTCCGCCTGAGCCTCCTACACCAGGAGTTGTGGACGAACTTCCTCCGTTACCTCCTCCTAAAGAAGTTATAGAGTCAAAAACTGAATTACCTCCATTTGTATTTACAGATCCTCCTGCTCCAACGGTAACTGTATAGTTAGTATTTTTAGAAAGGGTAAGAGCAGACTCTAATGATCCGCCTCCGCCTGTTGCTGTTACAGTAGAACGAAGACCTCCTGCCCCGCCACCGCCAAAGCGTTCACCAGTACCTCCTCCTCCACCACCGCCAGCAACAACTAGATAATTTATTGTAATTGGATTATCTGTAGTAATAGAATTACTTGAAGATGAAGCAGTGCTTGTCCCTATTGAGTTTGTTGCAGTAACTGTAAATGTATAACTAGTGCCTGCAGTAAGTCCGCTTATATTAAATGTTCCCGATCCTGATTGATTAAGCGTAGAGGTAATTGACCCTGGGGATGAAGTTGCTGTATAAGAAGTAATAGTAGATCCACCATTATTCACTGGTGCAGTAAATGTGAGTGTTGCCGTACTTGTACCAGTTTTAGTTGCCGTTCCAATTGTTGGTGCTTGAGATATAGTTGCTGCAGTCAGAGATGACGATGCAGATGAAGCAGAAGAGCTTCCATTAGCATTTGTTGCAACTACTGTATAAGTATATCCTGTTCCAGCAGTCCCACCAGTAACAATTATTGGCGAAGAAGAACCTGTATTTGTATGGCCACCAGAAGATGTAACTGTATATGAAGTAATTGCCGAACCTCCTGTTGCAGGAGCTGTAAATGCTACTGAAGCTTGTGGTGAAGATCCAAATGCTATTCCTGTTACATTTGTTGCAGTTGGAGCAGACATAGTTGCTGGCACAGTAGTTGCTGTAACAGCAGATGATGCAGATGATGCAGAACTTGTACCATAATTATTTGTAGAAGTTACAGTATATGTATAAGATGTGTTTGATTGAAGTCCAGTAACAGTAATTGGACTTGATGAACCAGTTGCTGTATATCCTCCTGGAGAAGACGTAGCAGTATATGATCTTCCTAAAATTGTTCCAGGAGTAAATGCAACTGATGCTGAACCGTTATTAAATTCTCTTCCTGAGCCAGAATTTGTTGCAGTAACTCCAGTTACTGTTGATGAAATTCCTCCTATTTGTTCCCATCCATAAGTTGCACCTGTATAAATTTCCATAAATCCAGTTTCGGTATTTGCGTAAACATCACCAGCAGAAGGGCTGGCAGGACGAGAAGCAGTATTTCCCCTCTTTACATGTCCATTAGCAGATGTATTATGTGCAGAAATTGCGGCGGTAACTTCAGCATCAGTAGCCGCATCTGTATTTGCGCTAAATAGATTTGCTATATCTCTGATACGACTCATGAGAAGGAGATTGTTCCTGTTCCGCCTGTAAATGTTGTGTATCTTTCATTACTTCCAACTGCTTGATTCAATACTCCTGTTGTAAGTCCTGCTCCTACTGATACAGAAAATGTATTTGGATATCGTAATATAATTATGCCAGATCCGCCGTTGCCTCCTGGACCACTAGCATAACCACCACCTCCTCCGCCACTACCAGTATTTGTAGAACCATTTCCTCCATCACCGCCGCCAGCGCCTCCGCCTCCGTTTCCACCTGAACCAGAACTTGAACTATAATTTCCACCACCACCACCACCGCCCCGTGTTACAGAAGAGCCAGTAATTGATGAAGCAACACCTGTGCCACCATTACCTCCCTGTCCACCACCAGCACCAGCGGGGCTTCCAACTGCACCAGCACCGCCGCCGCCGCCGCCTCCATTTGAGTTTGTAGCAGCGCCACCATCAAAGCCTTGATTAGGAGTTCCAGCACCGCCTGCGCCACGAGCAGCTGAGCCACCGCCTCCGCCTGAACCACCACTTAAAGCCTGATTAGACGAAGATCCATTTGCTCCACGACCACCGCCATTTGAAGTAATTGTTGTTAGACCTGATCCTGATATTGACGAATTAGAACCGCTATTGCTATCTCCTCCATTAAGAGGAGTTCCAGCTCCTCCAGCACCTACCGTTATAGTATAAGTTTGCCCTGGATATAATGATGCAGCAGATTCAGCAGAGGCACCTCCGCCGCTTGTTCCAAAAGAAGTTCTGTATCCACCTGCTCCACCGCCACCTGAGCCACTATATCCATTACCGCCTCCTCCACCCCCAGCAATAACTAAATAGCTAGCTGAAAAAGGAGCTGCTGGTGTTACGCTATTGCTTGCAGAAGATGAAGTAGATGTTCCATTAGCATTTGTTGCAGTTGCCGTAAAAGTGTAAGCAGTTCCATTTGCTAGGCCTGTAAATGTATAAGTAGTATTTGATGTTGTTTGAGTTGTTGTTGCAGGATTTGAAATAATTGAGTATTGTGTAATAGATGAACCACCAGTTGCACCTGGAGTTATAGTGATGATAGCCTGAGCATCGCCAGAAGTAGCAGATATACTTGGAGCCTGTGGCACAGTAGTTGCAGTAACTCCTGATGAAGCTGAAGAGGCAACAGAAGTTCCAAAATTATTTTTTGCTTGAACTGTATAAGTATATTGTTGAGATGATTGAAGTCCAGTAACAGTAATTGGTGAAGATGATCCTGTAAAAGTAGATGGAGAAGTGCTTGGTGAAGGAGTAACTATAAATTCTGATGCAAAGCCTCCTCCTGGTCCTCCAGAAAATGCTACAGATGCTTGACCATTATTAAATGCCCGACCAGAAGGCTGGTTTGTGGCTACAACTGATATTGGAGATGTGGCTGGAGCGGATGATGCGACCCATCCTTGAGATGTATAAATTTCTAAATTACCAAATGTTCCATTATAAAAAACATCGCCAATTGATGGAGAGGCAGGCCTATCTGCTGTTTGTCCTTTTGGAACTCCTCCGAGTCCAGATGCTCTTAAATCAGCCATTATGCCACCTTCCATCCATATGTGTTACCTGTAAATACAAGTGTATACCATCCACCATTTACGTCAATGATAAGATTTCCTGCATTACCGTTGATTAATTTGCCATTGCGGGCTACTGTTATATTATACGTCGAAGCATTTCCAGATGCATCAAAAATGTCTATTTGATCATTTACTGAGGGAGATGAGGGTAATGTTAGTGTAAGGGCTGAAGCAGAAGTAACGAAATATCTTGTTCCCGCCGCCAAATTTGTATTAGATGAAATTGATGAGGCTGTCTCATTTTTCTTACCCGCCAATGAATTTGTGACGGTTGTAGCAAAGCTTGCATCATCGCCCAATGCCGCTGCTAATTCATTTAGCGTATTTAGGGCGGAAGGTGCAGAATCAATTAAATTATTTATTTGTGTATCAACAATATTATTAATCTCTGCTTGAGTATATGTATTAGTTGAATTTAAATTTGTTACTGTGACAATTTCTATAATATCGCCAGCTGCAGCGGCGGAAGTAAGAGTAACAGTATTATTTCCAGATGTTGTATAATCTGTAGTTTTTAATAATAGAAGACCATTGAAATAAACCTGCTCATATCCATCTACAAAATTTACTGATGCTACGAAATTTGTCTGCCCGCCTGTTGCTGTAAATGTGTGACGGCGGATAATATTAGGATCAAAAGAATCGGCGGAAGAATCAGATTCAATCCAAATATCGCCAACATCTGGAGATGAAGGGGCATCTGCTTGATAACTAGATCCTTGAATTAATGATGATAAAGTGGTTGGGGCATAATTTGTTCCTGCCGCCGAATATAATACTTGACCCGCATTTGGCGATTGAGTTGTTCCAGTTCCGCCATATTGGGTCGGAACATTAGTATGAGAATCTAAATTATTATTTGTGGCGAGAATAACGCCAGAATTGTGGGATAAGCCATTTACAAATAGCTTATTTTTGACCTTAAAGTCTTTATCTGCCAATTCAGTTCACTCTCCCTTTATTGGTATATTAAATTATAGCATTAGATTATTTAGGGTATCTAATTATTACTACACCTGAGCCACCAGTTGAACCTACTTCTCCAGCTCCTGCATATCCGCCGCCACCGCCACCGCCACCAGTGTTTCCAGTTCCATTAGTTGGGGGAAGTCCATATCCACCACCTCTACCGCCTCCACCTAATCCTCCAGGGCCAGTAAGAGTTCCTCCATAAGAATAACATCCTCCACCGCCGCCAGCATAATAAGTTGCAAAACCGCTAATACTTGTTTGTCTACCAATACCACCTGCAGTTCCACCATTACTTGTAGTTGGTGGATAAGGAGGTGTTGCTCCTGCTCCACCGCCGCCATTACCTATAATGGTTGTTCCATTTCCTCCATTAAATCCTTCACCCGCTGTTCCTGCACCGCCTGCAGTATTATTATTTTGTGCCTGTTCTGGTCCACCGCCGCCACCACCTGATCCACCTGGTCCGCCTGCATGGTCGCTTCTAGTTCCACCATATCCGCCACCAGTACATGATATTGTAGAAAATCCAGATCCAGTTATGGATGAAGTTGATCCTTGGCTATTATTTCCTCCGCCGCCAACTGTTACTGTGTAATTGGTATTTGCTGTTACAGAAACTGCTGATGGCAATGATCCTGTTCCTCCTGTGGCGCCTACAGTACAACGCATTCCACCAGCACCGCCTCCGCCGCCTATTGCAGATCTTCCTCCTCCGCCACCAGCAACTACAAGATAATCAATAGTTAAATTTTGTAGCGGTGTAAAAGTGTCAGAACTATTAAATGTATGAATCCAATGTGTAGATGTTTCACTGATAACTCCACCAGTAGCCATTGTTGCACCAGTACTAGAAGATCTTATTCCGTATAAGGTGGCGGTTGAATATTGGGCATAGTTTCCGCCAGATAATGCAAAACGAATTGAAGTAATTGCTGCACTGTTAGACCATAGACTTGCTTGTAAATTTTGTTGTCCAGCAGTTGCATTGTTTTCTGAAACATTGTCAATGCTTATACTTTTATTATTAGCACTTGTGTAATTGGGGATATACATTTCAAGATTACCAAAAGTGCTAGCAGTAACATTTGCTGGAACAGAAAAAATACTTCCATCTCCCGATGAATAAGTACCTGAACCAGCAGCACTACCTGTTCCATAAAGATGACGACCACTCATTCCTGTTTGACTGGAACCGTTGAAAGTTAGAATATAATTTTCAAATGTATTAGCACTCGTACTACGAGCAGATAACTTTACAACCAAATCAGTATAGGTTTGTGGGATAGAAGTAAATTCAATGGTTGCCGCCCCACCCGCAGGTACTGTAACAGAAGAAATTAATCTCATATCATCATTTACTGGCATTTATTTTTTTCCCTCATTCCTGATTCCCT
>Ga0222713_10004576_pt1 | contig 13829 bp, 6 predicted proteins | sample C33_649DmetaG_FD_165061 | JGI IMG/M metagenome (GOLD analysis project Ga0222713, IMG submission 165061) | Estuarine water microbial communities from San Francisco Bay, California, United States - C33_649D | ecosystem: Environmental > Aquatic > Marine > Unclassified | place: USA: California...
AGATGCAGCATTGGCAGCAGCGCGTAAAGAGCAGAAAAAAGCGAGCGAAGATAAGAGCCCTGATCTTGAGACAATTAATGCGCGGGTAGCCAAGCTTGAGCAAATGCAGGCTGCAGCGCGGGTATCCTCAGAGGAGCAGCAACGCCTTGAAGAAGAGGCCGGGTACGTTGCACCGGTACCGCCGCAAGTGCTGGAAGCCGACACCTTAACTGCGCAGCAAGAAGTTTTGGCGCAGCGAGATTTAGCTAGGCGGGAAGCAGAAGAGCAAAAACGCCGCCAAGCTGCTGCCGCTGAAGAAGCTAAAAGGTTGGCGGGGCTTGAGAAAATTGAAGACATGCGGTTTGCGGGCATGGAGGCGGTGCGGGGGCAGGAAAACCAGCAAGCGCGGGAGCAGCGACAAGCCCAAGAAAGGGAACGTATAGCGCAGCGCGGTATAGACGAGGCAACGGCTAGGGTTGAGGGCATGCTTCAGAATCCTATGCAGACCTTGTACGCTTTACGCCAACCTTTTACTGCTGATTTAAAAAAAGCACAAAGCGACTTAGAAGGTCTTAACGACCCCGATAGCAAAAAATTTAAAAATACTAAACAGCAGGTAGTAACGAATATAACAAAAGAACTTGCAGACACTAAAAAAGCTCCTCGGCTATTAAATAAATACCCCGATGCCACAAAAGCGCAAATTATAGAGAGCGAAACTGCTATCCGTTTAAACGCTTTAGTAGCAGAGCTTAAAGGTAAAGTAGAAAGTTTTGAAAAAGGGCAAGCCGCTGCGAAGTTAAAGTCTTTTGATAAAAAGCGTGAGGCTAATGCGGCAGCGACAGCAGCAAACGCTGGGCAAATAACAATAGACACCGCCCAACTGCTTGAATTAGCGCCAGAAAAGCTGTTTGTGTTTAAAGGCAAAGTCCCGCGCGTTGATATGCGCAACCCTGCACAGGCTGAAAAAACGCTGCCTATTTTGGAAGCGCGGTTAGCTGAAGTTGTAGACACTCTTGAAAGAACTGCTTTTACGCCCGGTCAGGCTAAACGATACAGCCCCAAAGAGTTTTTCACCGCACCGTCAAAAACTGGCCCCGGCGGAAGGTTGACTCCGTTAGGCGAAAAAGTTGTTGCGCTAGAAGCGCAGCGGGTGCTACTGCAGAAACTTATAGATACGGCTAAAGCCCCCACAGAGGCGGAAATACCTGTACAAAGATTGCAGCCTCAACAAGCACAGTTTCGAGCAGAAGAACACGCTAAAGACAGGGAAGCTGCGATATTTGATTTTGGTAATGCAATAGACGAAATCCGTAAAGGCCCTGCCACTGGACCTCGTAAGCTGCCGTTTGCTCGGGATTTCAAAGAGTACCCGGTAGAAGATATATCTGAACTGCAGCAAACTGCAAAAGCAAGCATAGACGCTGTTATTAATTCGCTATTGAAAGAAGCGGATATGCGGCGGGTGCAGCTGGGGCTACCACCAGTACCCAACAGGCAAAAAACAAACGTTGAAAGCGCTTTGCGCAAACAGCTTGAAACGCTACTTGAAAAGGCCCCCCTTAGCGCTGAAAAAACTACGACGTTGGGAGCCGCTGCAGAACGAGCGGGCATGCCAATTACACGCGGCATGACTATTTCCAATACTGTTTCTGGGGAACTGGCGGGGTTGCGTAAAACTTTAGATGCTGCACTGGCTACGCTTGTTGGGCAACCGATCCCGCAGCGCAAAGCCGCGCCAAAAATAGAAATGCCGCGAGCCGAGAAAAAAGTGGTTGTTCCGGAAGTTAAGCAGGCTACGGCAGAGCAAGTTAAAGCAGCAGTTTCTACGCCTACATCGTTTAAGACTCTTGAACAAGCTGCTAATTTTAGAGCAAAGATTCTTAAGGCAGTTAACGAAGGATTAAAAAATCGAGAGAGCACTCGCAAGATTCTTATTGACGTTGATGCTGCTACTGAAGGGTTGCTTTCTTCTGGCTCATACACAAACCTTGTAAAAGTAATTAACAGTCTACAGCCCCCCGATCTGCGGATGGCAGCTACTAACTTCTCTGGTAGGGAGGCCGAGCAGTTATCAGAAAAAGATGCCGCTCAAATTGAAGAAGCTGAGAAACGAGTTGAAGAAGCGACGCGTAAGGGGCAAGATGCGCTCACAAAATACAACGAGGCTTCAAAGGCCGCTAGGGAACTTGCAAATAAATTGGTGGGAACGGCGATACCTTCTTACATAAAAACACAAGAAAATTTAAACACACTCGTAGCGCAGGTGCAAAAAAATAAAAATGCGCAAAGTGCATTGCGGCATCAAATTGAAGAAAACTTAGCAAAAGAAGGAAAGTCGCCTTCTGAACGAAAAGAAAATTTAACTGCTCTTTTGTCAAAAAATAAACAGATGCGGAGCTTAGTAAGACAAGAAACAGCGCTAAAGGGAAGAATAGCTACCGCCCAAAAGAAATTGAACTCTTTAAACGCAAAAGTAAACAAATACTTAAATGAAGAAACAACTATTAACTCCGCAGAATATCAGCAAATCATTGCTGACAGCACTAAAGCGCGCACTGAATATTTTGAATCGTTAGAAAATATAGACGCTGAAATTGCGCAAAGAAACAAAGAACTTGCGGAGCTGCGGAAATCGCTTGAGCAAACCAAGGAGCGCGCTAAACCTGCAGCAACCAAGGAGGCTTCGGTTGCGGAAACAGCCCCGCAAGAACCTGCTAAGAAGCCTAAAGCTGCTGCGCAGCAAAAGACTAGACGGGGTATTGTAAATAAGCATAAAGAGCTTGTTTATGCTATTAACACTGCCAGAGCAGCAGTTGCGTATAAACGAGTCCCTCAAAAAGAAGTAGCTAAAGCTGAAGAAGAAATAAAGCGATTAGACAAACTGCTTGCGGATTTGGAAAATACCGCTACTAAAAGCGGTGTTGATTTTGACGCCATAAAGAATTTGCGTGAGCGCCTTGATGACAATGATTATAAAAAGCTGATTCCGCAATACCGTGCGTTGGTAGCTGCTATAGAAAAAGAAAATTTTAAAGTAGTACGTACACGCGAAGAAAAGCGAGCTAGAAGGCAACGTATACAACAGCTAGAAGATAGGCAGCTAGAGTTAGAAGATCAAGCTAATAAATTAGGCTCAACACTTCTTTTTAATAGGGATATTACACCCTACGAGCAGGCTAAATCGCAACAAGAAACTATGCAGGCTGGTAGAGCTGCTGAAATTGCAGAAGGTAGAAGAGTTACTAGGGGGCCTTCAAGAACCGAAACTGCGGCGGAAAGAGCTGGGGTATCCGGAACAGCGCCTAGCGATATCACTACTCGCGGGGCAGGGGGCAAGTTTGGGCCAAAAGTTAAAGCTGAAGCACCTAAGCGCGGGGCACCAAAAACTAGAGATACTGGGCTATTTAGCAACACGGAAGATTTTGCGAAGGCAAATAACATTTCCGGCGAAGGCATGCAAGCTTTGTATGACGCGGTTGAGGGTATAAGCGCTGCGCGTAGAGATTCTGACTGGCGTTTAGCCACGGAGTCTGATACCGGGATTGAAGCAGATAAAGCTCAGGCGGTTGTTGATCGTGTGCAAAAGTCATTGCCTAAAGGCGTTAAGTTTGTTTACGCGCCTACGCTTAAGGATGCGCCCGTAGAACTTTTGGCAGAAATGGTTGTTCAAAAAATCAACCGCATTAAAGGTGCGGTGATGCCTGACGGCACAGTGGTTGTGGTGGGTGAAACCCACAAAAATACCAAAGATTTGGAAGAAACGATTGCGCACGAGCTTATCGGCCACTATGGTGCGGACGTAGTTATTGGCGCCGATAACGTATCTAAGCTGGCAGACAGGCTGTTCAGTAAGGGCGACGCGCACGTTGCGGAAGTAGCCGTTGGGCTGGGGTTGTACCCGAACGTCGAGACGGCGCGGATGGCGCTGAATCTTACTAAACCAAAAACAGAAGAGGTTAACCTTACGCGGCGTCGTTTACTACAAGCAGCAGGTGCCGCCACTATTACTCCGGCTATGCCGTTTAACGTAAGCAAAACTTTTGCGGTAACCGACCCTGCAATGGCCGTAGATGCGGTTTACAGTATTTGGGACACGGCTGATAAATGGATAGAAACTTTAATACAAAAGCTACCTGTTTCTTTGCGCCGCAAAGCCGACGACATTGTTCACGAAAAAATCTATAACGTCACCGGAAAAACTTTTTATAGAGGGTGGGCAAATCAAGGCGAAGATTTTGTAACTGTTAACGCTATTGAAGAAGCTCTAGCAGAAAAAGGATTTACCCCGCTACTTAAAGACTTAAAACGCGCATACGACGTTGCTGCTGCTGATATTGTAAAACTTGCAGTATCTGGCAAAACAAAATCAGGCAAAGCAGAAGAGACGCGTGGAAAAGAAACAGAAAACGTAGTTACTCCAGATACCGCGCGGCTTACGATGGTAAGAGAGCTCATTGCCCGAGCCGCTGAGCCGCGACGCGTCGCACCTACCTTTGCCCAAAAAGTCACGTCATTTATTAAGGATGTCATAGCCACGGTTCGTAACTGGTTCCGTAACTCGGGGCTGAGCAGCTTGGCAAAAGCGGATACCAAAGAAATTCAAGGCATCATCCGTGAGGCAGAACGTCAGTTGGCGGCTGGGCGGCTGGGCCTTTACGTATCTCCGGACGGCAATGTTGTGTTTAGAGATGACGGCGTTCCGGCAGATGCTCCGCAAGCAGTTAAAGACTTGCTAAGCGGCTTGGTCAGCGCCGGGGCCAAGCGTGGAATGGACAACGTAAAAGCAAATCTGCTTGGTGTTGGCGGTATGTCACAGTTTGTTGACCGCCTCTACCCTATGCAGCTTGCGGTACAACGTGGGGTAAAGGGGGGTTTGATAGCAGATTTAGAAGGATCGCAAGCCATGTACAATCTGCGTAACCATAGCAAAGCTACAAACCATGCGCTGCAAACAATGAGCGAAGGCCCGCGTGAGCTGAAGGACTTCACGGATAAAGGCAAAAAATACTTTATGGTAGATAAGCGGGATTATGGTGATAAGCCCGCCCCGACGCTAGTAAACGCGTTCAAAGAACTGGACAAATCTGGATTAACGCCTGAGCAATATGATCGGTTATTTACCCTATATCTTGCCACGCTGCGTGTTAAGAATGAGGGCGTAGGCATCAGCAAACTTAGCTACTTGACGGACAAAAACGGCAAGCCTTTGGTGACTGAGGAGGGTCTTGCTGAAGTTGAAAAGTATGTTGCTAGTAAGCCGCAGGTCAGTGCCGCGTTTAACAAAGCTGCAGATATATACAGTGATTACAATAAAGGGCTGATAGACTTTTTAGCGCAATCTGGATATATAAGCAAAGAGCTTGCGGATGAGCTTAAGGCCAAGAAAAACTACATACCGTTCTACCGTGAAAAAAACGGAAACTATGAATTAATTATAGACAACGAGAAAACTCCAATAGTTGTAGGTAACTTGAAAGACCAGCCGCACCTGCAAGCCCTTGTTGGCGGCGATCAGAAGATACTGTCTATATTTACCACCGGTGCGCAGAACACTACGATGCTAACGGATATGGCGCTGCGCAATCTGGCTACGAAAGATACAGCTCACACGCTTGCTAAGCTGGGCATGGTGGAGACTTACGAAGGTAAGGATAAAAAAACGGGCGCGAAGAAAACTATGGCTTTTCACAAAGGCATGGGTCCTGCCAACCCGAATGTTTTGCGCTTTAAGAACAACGGCGAGGACGTGTATATAGTAGTTAAGACTGAAGGCACAGCTTTTGAAGACATCCCCGCTGACCTGTTGGTCAAAGGCATGGAGGGTGTAAAGACTACTTTCCCGGCGGCACTTGAGCTGCTTGGCGCACCGGCCAAGTTCTTGCGCAGGTTTATCCTGCTTAGCCCCATGTATCCTGTACGGCAGTTGGTTAAGGACTCGTTCTCTGTAGCTGGCACATCTGGCGCTAATATTGTTCCGATAGCGGGGCCGTTGAAACAGATAGCTACCGCCCTCACTGGCCATAACAAGACTATAGAAAAACTGCGTAGTCAGGGGTTAGGTAGTGGGCAAGTTCTTGCGGGCAGCACTAAAGAGAATATGGATGTTATGCTTCGTGCGGTGGTGAGCGGTAAGTCTACACCGGGAATTATGCTGGCGAGACTGGAAGCCATGAGTATGCTAGCGGATGAGGGCGTTAAGGCGGCGGGGTACGATAGTTTTGTAAAACAAGGTCTCAATCCGCTTGAGGCGTGGCTGGCTACTAATGAGATCATTGACTTTAACCGTCGCGGTCTCAGCCCTAGCGTATATGTTATGAACGAGCTTATTCCGTTCTTTAGTGCCGCCATACAGGGCTTGAGCGTGTTTGGTAGGGCTCTGACCGGCAATATGCCGATGAATGAGCGTCTCAAAATACGGGAGAAATTTTTCAAACGTGGAGTGGCTATGGCGGGGTTAACCATGCTTTACGCCGCTATGATGCAAGACGATGAGGCATACCAGAACGCATCTCCGGAAGCCAAGCTTGGCAATTGGTTTGTGCGCGTCCCGTTCCTTGACGAGCCGCTTCGTATACCGATCCCGTTTGAATACGGATTGCTGTTTAAGGCGATTCCTGAGTTTATATTTAGCCAGTTAACCAACACGCCGGATGCAGACAAACTGCTTACCGGGTTGAAGAACATGGCTCTGCAGTCCATACCAGTTACCTACCCGCAGGTCATCAAGCCAATAGTTGAACTGCAGACAGGTAAGGACTTGTTTACGGGAAGAGATATCGTACCCAAGCGCTTACAAATGCTGGACGCGTCTGAACAGTACACAGACAGCACAACTGAACTGGCTAAGATGCTTGGCCGCACGGTGCCGGGTATTTCTCCGGTGATGGTAGACCAGTTCATAAAGACAGCGGGGTCCAACACGCTGCTTGCGATTGCGTCTTTGAGCAATGTGCTGGCGGACGGCGTAGCTAAGCCTGAGACCCCTGCTTCTAAGACTCCGGTGTTTGGCGCAGCGTTCCAACCCAACGACGCGGGGGCGATCATCAGCGCCGTTTATGAGGACTTGGAAGAAGCCAACCGCAAACTGAAGACGTATGAAAGCCTTGTGAGTAAGGGCGAGACAGCGCGGGCGGATAAATACTACAACGCTAATATTCAGGTGCTACAGATGGGAGAGGTGTTTGGCGAGTTCCGGAATGAGATGAAGAGCATAAAAGAGTCCGAAGACGCTATTCGTCAGGACCCCAAGATGACAGGCGTAGAGAAACGCAAGCAGCTAGAGGATTTGCGCAAACTTAAGATTGATGTGGCAAAGCAATACCGGGATGCTCTTCGGAAGGGGTCTTCCACCTAGTAAACAGCACTCCGTGTTTGCCATCCATTAGCCCAAAAGAGGCTTTGGCTTTTACCCGCAGTACAAGCGCGGCTTTTATGCCTTCCTCTTTTGTGCCGAATGGGTCTAGCGTGGGGACAAAGAAACTACCCCCCGGCGGAGTCTTCTCCCAAGGATAGTGTATCTTTATCTTTGCCATCTAAAGGTAGGTCTATAACATCGGACTCTGGCCTGCTTATCTTTATCGCATTAACGCGCATCTGCGGGCCCTTCGTTTTGGAGAGCATGTCTTTTTTAACGTAGTCCACACGGTATGCACGCTCTAGCTGCGCCCGTAAATCGGCATAGCCAAAGCTCATACTAGAGCAATACTGCTTAAGCAAGCTCTCTTCTACATACAGGTTTACGTATCCGGGGGTTATGTTGCGCTCAACCCTACCGAATATCTCAGACCGCGTTAGCGACTCATCAATGACGCCCCTGTCTCCGTAGGACGCTTCAATGGTCTTGTTGTCTATAGCCCGTATGTTGATGAACTTGCCATAGAACTCCCGTATGTAGGAGTTAAGCACGTCTTCCGCTGTCCGAGTGTTGGAGCGAACAATTACACGGGATTTGTCAATAAGCTCCTTACACCGTTTGATTATTGGTTTAATCGGTATATTGACAACATTGGCGTATTTCTCTCCGGCTAGGATGCAGCCCGCTATCTTACACGCCGCCCCAGCATGCCAATACCGCTCATCGTTAGACATCCTGAACTCGGTGCGAATCTTGGCGTATACCTGCTCATATACCGTCATAGCAGCGCTGCGGTTGAGTGCCAGCCATCTAGCGTATATATCCCCCGCCACGCCATAGTTGCTGCGGATGGACTTGATTACGTCCACCTCGTGCAAGTCCCACGATAGCTTCTGAGTCGTTGTCCACTCCAGCATCCGCATGATCTCCCCGTTGGACGCATGCTTACGCCCCCCAGTCATGTAGTCCATAACGTGGGTGTTCGAGGAAACGATAGCCATAGTAGCCCACACCGACAAGTTGACCCGCTCCTTGTTAGCGCCGGACTCCATCCGCTCTTTGGCCCGACCTTCCGCCATATCAAATACGAACTCGGGGAACCACTCAAAGTCCCTACGGTTCTTGCTAGTGATCTCGTCAGAGATAAGTGGTAGGTTTTTAAGCAGCCCCGCCCGCTGCTGCATAGCAACAGGAGATGTACTCTTGTTAACCCTGTAGTCCCGAGGATGCCCCCATATCGACGCCGCCAAGTTAAGTGCGAGTGTCTTACCGGTGCCTGACTCGGAGGAGCCTGCGTGATACGTAACCCCGTCCAGCCCTGAGAACTCCATAAGCGGCGCGCCAAAGCCTACCCCCGCGCCTATCATTAACACATCCCACAGCTCTTTGTAGACCAGCAGGTCTACGAACTTACGCCAGCCGTCCAGTCCGCCGACGGCCTTACAAGCGTGGGTTATGTTCTCCAACCCCGGCATGGGTATCTGCCGTATTTCTCCGTTTGGCATGAAAATCTTACCCCCCGCAACGAAACCGTTGTCCGGTTGCCAACCGTAGCTAGCCGGAACTGGGATAGCGTGGCGGTTTACAGAAACGTCTTCTACACAGGCGCGCACATAGTCGAACAAGTTCTTATCGTTGCCCGAGCCGAATGAGGCGATTATGTTCTGCGAGGCCAGCGCCTTGACCGTATCGTCTTTACTGACCACCGCCTTCTGCGGCAGTGTTATGTCTACCTTACCGTCAGGCCGCGTAGCCACCATATGCACCGTATGATCCCCGCCGACATTCAGCAAATCCACGGCAAACATGTCGTAGGGCAGAACCATGACCTGTTTCTTTATCAGGTTCTTCTGCTCGTCTTCGGTCTCCACCTCCCGATATACGCCACCGTGACGCCCGTAAGAAAACCCCCTAGGTGGGGAAGGACGCGTTAGCTTGACCTGCGTGGGGGACTCCGGAGCTTCCTCTTCTACGGGATCAGGGGCGATTTCCTTGGGGGCATTGTCTACCGCAGTTTCGTTTGCCAGCGTCAGCGGTGTTGTAAGCTTGCCCCAGTGCTTGCAGTCTGTGCATACGCCTAAGTTCTCGCTGTTAAACTTAGCACAAGGGTAGTGGCCCTTTATCTCCCGTAGCTTCTGCTGCATCCGGCTTTGAGGGTAGGGGTGCAACTCTGATAGCCATGTACATGCTTCCTCACTATCTTCGCATTTCTGCGCAATGGAAAGCAGCCCACGCCACAACGGTTCCATGCCGTCTTTGGCGGCGTTGTCAATGTAATATTTTAATTGTTGACACCCGTCACCGGCTTCGGTTTTAGCTCGCAAGTTTGAGAACTTGCTTACCGTATTTGATACGAGCTTTATGCGGGTAGAGTTACCAGAAGCAAGCTTGGGGCGTCGCCCCGGAATCATTGCGAGGACGTTGCTGCTTGGCGGCGTGGCAGCGGTGTCTGTTACTTCTACAGCTTCGCAGAACTTCGCAAAGTCAAAAACCCCGCCGGTTGACAGCACCTTGACGGTTCTAGGCTTAGCCTTGTTTTTCCAGTTGGTTGTGCCCGGTACGCGCAGCACTCGGGCGGCGTCCGCTGTAACCGTAAAGTCTATGTTAAGGTTATTATCCTTACATACCCGCTTCAAACTCTCAGCAGCGGGACGCCATTTGGATACAGGTACATCCTCGGTAAACGGCCAATAAACGTGCAAGCCACCGCCGGAGGACACGACCCATGGATTACCTAGCGCGCCCAGCTTAGAGCCCTGAAGAAACTCATCCAGCGCGGTAGCTGCGACCTGCTTGGTAGCGTAAGCTTTGCCTTCTCCGCAATCTATGTCCAAGAACGCAGACCGCATAAACATGGCGTTGCCAACGGTCCTGTTACCGCTCTTGGTAAAACTAGCTAGTGCAAAGTAGACATCCAGTTTGTCGGTGCTGAACTTTTTTATTGCAGGTTCTAGCTCCGCGACGCTGTTGGCAAATACGTGTTGTTTCTTATTTGAGCTGAACTCCGCCACACACAGAACACCGGTGGACGGAACTACAGCCGCTATAAATTCTAGCGGTTTCATAACACCCCGTATGTTTAGTGTGTTTGCGTAATGGCTTCAAGTTTAGAAGATGCGCACAACCCGATTATTAAGCTCTTATGTTGAAGTGTGTGCATACATCTCTCCATGCGTTATCTGCCGTCTTAGAATTAGACAATATCCCAATTAGTGTCTCTACGCGGTCTTTGTAGTACGGAGCAACTTTGCCGCCGATAAACCAGTTATATATTGTCTGTCTAGTAGCCCCAGTAGCTTTTACGATACGTGGAACTGAGAAATCTAACCCCGCCGCCAAACGCCCTAGAATGTTGCCGGGCGTATTCTTGGCGTCGTGTATAGCTGCTATGAGTTTTTTTGAGTAAGCCATGTTTTTATGCGGGGGGTTTTATCCCCCCTTAATTATTAATCGTCTGTATCCCAGTCAGCCACTACGGAAGCTAGAGGCTTACGCTCAGGAGCTTTGGGCGCTTCAGCTTGTTTACGAACGACCGGCTCATCTTCATCATCGGCAACAGGCGCGGCTTTAGCTTTCTTCGCCTTGACGGGCGGAGCGAGGGCTTCGTCTTCCTCGTCTGCTACCGGCGCGGGGGCTGCAAGCGCAGGAGTTTCCGGCAGAGCTTGGCTACTATACTTAGGCGGGGCTATGGCGGCTGTGGCTTTTTCAGACGCAGACTGCTCAGTTACCGCAGCAAACTCTGAATCATCCAACCACCGCAGTGTGCGGAACATAAGCTTCGGATGCTCAGCCTTGGTATCGAACTTGATACGCGTAACAACTTCGTTAGGCTCAATGTTAGCTGCCTGTAGCCATGTTGCATATGCCTTGAGCGGAAACTGTCCGTTGTCTTCACGACCGAACAGCGACTTGCCCGGAACGGTCATCTGGAGAATATCGCCCTCCATGTCATTAGCCAGCACTACAGCTATACGCTGATTGTAACGACAGGCGCGGGTATCGCCATCCCCCGAACCCTTAGCGTTCATAGGGCAGTTAGCGCACGACGCAGCTTGGGGATTTGCGACGTTAGCATCAGGGGTATCTCCGTTATCTGACCAACATACCGGAGCCGAGCTCTCAGAGTCTTTAAACTTAGTCTTGTAATATGCCCTAGCGAGCTGGGCGGCATTGACGATAATCACATCTATATACCGTTCTTCAATAGCCGCCACTTCTTTGCCGTCAGCGATAAGGCGGAACACTCCACCTTGTATAGATATTCTGCGCGGATATCCACCGCCACCTTTACCCGCCAACGCTTTAGTCAGGGCGGAGGAAGGGCCGCTGCGCTTACGCGCAAAAGAAGGAAGTTTGGTTGGGTTAAATTCTACGACTTCGTTTGACATATGTTCCTCTTAAGTAGGTTTGCGTACAGAAATAACAAACTCCGAATCGGAGTTAAGACCCGGCGGTACGAGGGCCGGATTCTCTTCCAAGAACTTACGCATATTGAGCTGCGATATGCGCTTCTCCATCAAGTCTAATGCGTCATGCTTGACCATGAACGATTTAAAGGCGTCCCAGTCTTTCGTGTTGTAGCGGGTCTTCATAGACATGATTACGGTGCCGAACTCAGTCTTCACAGACGTAGAGCCCATCTCTTTTAAGCGGTCCCGCAATTCTCCGTCTACTACGTCTAGTTGCTTTTGTAGCTCCGCCAATTCAGTATCAAACTGCTTTGTGCGGCGTTCCATCTCCGTTCGTATTTTCCTTCGTATCTTTGCCAGTTTATCAAGCGGCAACCCTTGGTCTTCCATCGTTGTGTCTCCTTATAGTTGTTACAGTCAAACATTTTACACAGCCACCGGCTTGTTCGCAAGCTCTTCTTCGTATAGTTTAATCAATGATGCGTGATCGTTAACTCTGTTGGCTAACTGCTTGAACATTCTACGTTCTATGTCGCTGCCCTGAATGTGGACTACGGTAACTTTGTCCGAAGTCTGACCCTGCCGGTCAGCCCTAGCGCAACATTGTATATACGTATCTACAGAAAGTACCGGTCCCCAAAATATCACCGTGTCGGCAGCGGTTAGGGTCACGCCGTGAGACGCGGACTGCGGCTGTATGACCAGAACTCGGGGGTCTGGGGTTTCCTGAAACCGCTTGAATATGGACGCCCTAGCCGATGCACTTACATCTCCGTGCACGACCTCATTGGATATATTATTTTTGGAAAGAAACGTAGCTATAGTTTCTATGCTGTGCCGGTAGGGAGCGAAAACAAGAACTTTCCTGTCGGTCTCCTCAAGCACTTCTAGCAACACGTTAAGCCTAGGTTTGCAGTCAAACTCTACCACCTCAGAACTGTCTGAATATGCTGCGCCCGCAGATATTTGAAGGAGCTTGTTGACCCCCGCTGCGGCGTTGACTGCGGATATAGTTTCTCCTGCGGTGTTTATAAGCATCTGCGCTTTGAGCAGCTTATAGTATTTAGTCTGCTGCGCTGTCAGGGGCACCTCTCTAGTCACCGTCATTACCGGCGGCAAGTCTAAGCACTGTGCTTTGGTGTAGCGTATGGCGGGTTGCAGTACCGTATGTACGTTCTTGTCCGCATCAAGCTTAGGTATCCATTTGAACTTGGTTAGTTGTTGCATAACTTTATCCCGCCACGCGGTAGCGAAGCGAGGGACCGCCGTCGGGTTGACCAACTTAGCTAAGCCATAGGCATCTACCGGAGACTGCGCCGCCGGGGTGCCGGTCATTAACCACAAGAACGTGTCCGGCTTGACGAGTTTGTTAAGAGTTTTCCACCGTCTAGTTGACGTGTTCTTCCAAGCGTTTGCTTCGTCTCCAATTATCAGATCGAAACGTCCGTCTTTCTGGATTGCATCAGCCAGTAGCGGCAAGCCGTCGTAATTGCATATGACAAACTCGTAGTCCTTCGATATGACTTCTACGCGCTTGGCGGCTTGGGAATGATAGGCGATAGCTGCAGAACGATGGATAACGCTTTTAGCCATATCGTTTAACCACGCTGACTGCATGATGGATAGCGGGCATACAATCAAGCAGCGTCTGACTTCTTTCCTAGCCATAAGGTAGTCCGCAGCCCAAAGCGCAGATAGCGTCTTGCCAGTACCCGGCTCACTGAATACAAACGCCCTGCGGTTCAGCGTGAGAAACGACGCCGTATCTTTCTGATGCGCAAAGGGGGTATACCTACCGGGCCATTTGTAGTTTTTAAGTATAGGGGACGGGACTCCCCGCACACCTAGATTCTGCAGCACCCGCGCTTCATCAAGCCCCCAGAACACAGCCACTTCATGCACACCCGCCGCTATCTCGCGGACATGTTTGCTTTTGGGAATTATGTCGAACTTGCTGGGGTTACGCGTCCGTAACAGCAACGCTTTGTTGTCAATTATCTGCATGCTTTATGTAGAATATCTTCGTTGTGTTAGACGGATCAGGCGCGCGCTCAATCAGGCTTTTTAAAAACAAATACTGCGTT
>Ga0222713_10004578_pt1 | contig 13826 bp, 17 predicted proteins | sample C33_649DmetaG_FD_165061 | JGI IMG/M metagenome (GOLD analysis project Ga0222713, IMG submission 165061) | Estuarine water microbial communities from San Francisco Bay, California, United States - C33_649D | ecosystem: Environmental > Aquatic > Marine > Unclassified | place: USA: California...
CCCTGTTGTTCAGAATTACACTGAAGGAAAAGTAAAGAAGATATGGGTGCAATATGGTCCTCCGATTGGTGAAAAGAACAGTACAGGATATTATAATAACACTCTGCAATTGGCAATTTGCTTTATTGAAGACGTTAAACCTTCTAAGGGGAAGCAATCGCAAGGTGCATCTCCTAATGCTATTCACAGTCTTGATGCTGCTCATCTCGCTCTCACTGTTCATGAGGCTGATTTTCCTATAACTACTATCCATGATTCCTTTGGATGTCTTCTTGCAGATATGCCTAAGCTATATGTGTTAATAAGAAAAACTTTCGTGGAGCTTTATGAGGCTGATCCTCTATATCATATTATGAAGGATATTGGTGGAGACATCAGCAGCGTAGAATTCGGCAATTTAGACATAAATCTAATACTTCAATCGGAGTATTGTTTCGCATGAAAATATATAGAAATTTCAAAGAGTTAGAATTTGCACCAAAACCTATTTATAATAGAATGTGTGAATTAGAAGAAGCTGGTGGCAACTTTGATTTGCCTACTGTTGATTTTATGGAATGGTATGGCGGTGATGTACATCTAATCGAAAAACCAGAAGACTTAAAAGAAATTAAGTTGTATGGTGAACTCTCCGATAAAGATGAAAATGAATGGGCATCCTTAGATGAGCGACCTGGTGTTTTTGACATATGCAATTGGATATCTAGTAATGATTATGTAGAAATTTATATGACTACTTCGGATGCTGGCGGCCCAGTATTTTTCATTCCAAAAGAAATTGCTGAAGAACAGCCCAATGTATTAGAATCTATTAATCTATCTCGAGGAGAAGGTGAATGAAAATTACTAGAAAATCAGTCGCTTCTGGAATCGAAAGGACATTAGACGTAAATATCACGGAAGAACAATATAAGGCCTGGAAATCAGGAACACTAGCGCAAGTAGCCTTTCCCAATGCAACTCCTGACGAACGTGAGTTTGTCATGACGGGAATCACGAAAGAGGAATGGGATGATCTCTTCAAGGAAGAGGGTTAACCTGTAGACAGACGTCTATGGGCACTGACCGTTAAGTTAACCCTCTCAATGAGGGGTTAGAAATTCAATCTGAAGAGGCTATATTGTGATTATCAAAGGTGCTGAATTATATTTCTGTAAGTTGGACCCTAAGCGTCCGAATGCTAAGTTCAATCGTGAAAATCCCACGTGGGAATGTCAGATTCGGACTTCAGATAAGACCGTTAAGAAGGACTGGGAATCCAAAGGTCTGCTGGTAAAGCCGATGGTTCCTGAAGAAGGGCCTCCGTACTTTCGTGTAAATCTTAGAAAGAAGTCTATCAAGAATAACAAAGAGGCGGCATCGCCTGTTCGTGTTCTTGATGGCAAGATGCAGCCATTAAATCCTAATACCATTGGAAATGGTTCTGTCGGTAATGTTCAGATTTATCAATATGAATATCCGAAGAAGGATGGTTCTGGCAAGGGTATCGTTAGCGTACTGATGGGTGTACAGGTTACTAAGCATCTTGTCTACGTTCCGAAACCTCGCGATGATGAGTTCAGCGAAGAAGAGATGGAGACTGTTGAGCCGCCTGATGAAGAATTGGAAGCGGCAGAAGCAGAAGCTGATAAGTTCGATTAATTGAACTAAATGGGGGTCACTCGAAAGGGTGGCCCCTATTTTTTCAAATGAGGTATTTAAATGCAATACACGTATGATACATATGCTAAGAATGAAAGCGTTGAACCACGTAGAAAAGACACTACAACAAATTATGATGAAGCATTTCGTTTTGCAGAACTTTTATCACGAGATGGCATTTATGCTATGACACTAGTCTTTAATAATGTTACAAACAAACTAGAAGCAATCCTAGATAACGGTGATAAATGGCTAGGTTGGCGCACTAGACTCGAAAGAGATTATGCTTGGAAACCACGGATGGAGAAATCAGAAGATCCAGCTTTACCGTTAAAAGCAAAACATCAGTTTGTAGATGATTATGGTTTTCATGAGAAAACTGATGGTATAGATGAAATGAATAAGTTAATTTCAAAAATCACATTTGATGAGTCAGTCATATTGAATAATGGTGATACATTGGAAATTGATACAACCGCAGATGGTGAAATTCTTAGGGTACATGCTGCAGTAGATCCTGCACATTACCAAGCTTTCTTCAAAGATGAGACTAAAGAACTTCAATGGTTAGAAACCATGTGTCGTGTCAAGCGATATCGAGAGAACCCTGATGTATTTATTGGTGCTGTAGAACTTATGGTTCGTAAGTACTTAGATCGCAATGGCGGTAAAGATGAAGAAATTCAAGAAGTTTTGAAAGGTCTATGGTATCATAAGTTCATGGCAGCATATATCAAGAATGGTAAGGTGCCAATTCTTGTAAAGGATGTCGATGCAATTCTAGCGAGAAAATAGATGAGTAAATGGTTGTTCGATATTGAATGCGATGGTCTTTTAAAAGATGCGACAATAACATGGATTATTGTTGCTTATAATTTCAATACGAAAGAAACTAAGCATTGGCTTTGGGATGATGTAGGTTGGAAATATGAATTTAACAAAGCTACTCATCTGATAGGTCATAATATCTGTAATTATGACCTGCCAGTATTAGAAAAGATTCATGGATTTATTCCGCCTAAATCATGCCGAATCCAAGATACACTATTGCTATCCCAGATACTTGATTACAAGCGCTTTGGCAATGAAGGTCATAGTATGGAAGTTTGGGGTAACCACCTTGGTTTTCCTAAGATTCCTTTTGATGACTTTAGCCAATACTCTGAGAACATGAAAATATACTGTCATAATGACGTAAGACTTAATACGTTGATCTACGAAGTTCTCATGAGCGAATATAGAGAGTGTGTAAAGAAGAATCCTAAGTTAAGTCATTATGTTTTAGCTGAACATGCTGCTGCAAGGTGGTGTGCTAAAGCTGCATTACATGGCTGGCCTTTTGATAAAGAAAAAGCATATTCTTTATTTGATCTATTTGAAACAGAAATGGAAAATACTGAGAAAGTGCTTTCTGAGAAACTCGGCTACAAAGTAGTGCCTATTGATAAAAAGAAAGGCATCATTGAAACTAAGAAACCAAGGTGGACTAAAGCTGGTTGCTATGATCAACACACTGCTAATTATTTTGAAATAGATCCTTATTCTGGCTACGAAGGTGAAGAACGTCCCGTTGCTGGTGAATATACTCGTATCTCAATTGAGCCTCTTAAGTTAGGATCTTCTGATGATGTTAAGAAATTCCTATTTCGTCATGGTTGGGAACCTACAGATTGGAATTATAAGAGCGTAGAAGTAGAAGGTAAAAAGCGTCCTGTTAAAATAAAGACATCTCCCAAGATTACAGAAGATAGTTTAGAATTTCTAGGTGGTGATGGCAAACTATATACAGAGTATACTTCAACAAAGTCTCGTCATAGCATCCTTAAGACATGGTTAGAAAACTTAGATGAGAATGATAATTTGCATGGCGATATCATGCTTATTGGGACACCTAGTATGCGTGCTCGTCATTCAATTATTGTAAATGTGCCTTCTACCGATAAACCCTGGGGCAAAGAAATGCGTGAGCTTTTCATTTGTAAACCAGGTTGGAAGATTATTGGTTGTGACTCTGCAGGTAACCAAGCAAGAGGTCTTGCACATTACCTAGGTGATCAAGAGTATATCGATACTCTATTACATGGCGATATCCATCAATATAATGCTAATAAGCTTACTGATGTTCTTTATAGCATGTCCGTCAACCATGAAGTCAAGCGATCACAAGCTAAAAGAATCTTCTATGCTTTCTTATTTGGTGCCTCTGGAACTAAGCTTTGGAGTTATGTCTTCGGAACACCAAATGGAGAAGATGGCGCTAAGTTCAAAAATGGTTTCTTAAAGTCAGTCCCAGGATTTGAAAGTCTAATTGATAAACTGGAGAGGGTATATGCCAGTACAAAGAAGTTCGGGGATGGATATATTTATGGCCTTGCTGGTAATAAGCTCTATGTGGATTCTTTTCATAAGCTACTCGTTTACCTTTTACAGGCAGCTGAAAAGGCAACTTGTTCAGCGGCTCTCATGTTATGTGCAGAACGTCTCGAGGATGAAGGTATTCCGTATATTCCCCTTATTTATTACCACGATGAAATCGATTTTATGGTACCTGAGCAATACGCTGAAAGAGCTGCGGCCATTGGTAAACAAGCGTTCATTGACGGTCCTAAGCTGTTTGGCGTTAATATAATGGATGGTGATGCAAAAATAGGGGATAGTTGGTATGAGGTACATTAAACGTGTACTATGTTTCTTCGGAATACATTGGTCGGGAATTTATGGATTAGGTATGTATGATGATGCAAGTCGGTGTGACATTTGTGGAAAGGATGCATATAATCTTTTCATAATTCATAAAAGAGGTTACTTCCATAAATGACAATAGCAATAATTGATGGTGATGTCTTAGCATACCTTGCTTGTGAATCCAGATGGGATAGTAAACTTAAAGATGGCATGAAGCTGATTGAATTAGATTCTGAAGGTAAAAGAATTCCTTGGGAGTTTACTAAGGAAGAAGATAGATATTACTTAGAAAAGTCTTGGGAAAATTTTCAAAAGAAACTCTTCGAGTTACTTGATACAGTCTTTTGCACAGAATATCTGATGGCAGTAAAAGGTGAAGACAATTTCAGGAATCTTATTTTTCCTGGATATAAAATGAATCGCCATAAAGATCCTACAAAGCAGAATAAATTTGTTCCTACTATACGTAAACTAGCTGTACATCAAGACCTGGCAATTGCTGCAGATGGCTTTGAAGCTGATGATCTTCTCAGAATGTGGGCAGAAGAATGCAGAGCATATAACATTGAGTACGTAGTATGTTCTATTGACAAAGACTTGAAATGTATTCCAGGAAATCATTACTTTATGCATCATAAGAAATTTGAAATGATTTCTGAAGCGGAAGCTATTAAACATTACTACTGTCAGTTATTAAAGGGTGATCCAACTGATAATGTCCTTGGAGTACCACGAGTTGGTGAGGTCAAGGCTGCTAGAATATTGGATGCTTGTAGTTGTGAAGAAGAGTTTCAAGAAGCTGTCGTAGAACAGTATATGAATGCATATGGAGATCTGTGGTATGATCAACTGCTAATCAATGGCAGAATGATTCATATTATGCGTAATGCAAATGATTACTTCGATCCCAAGGAATGGCCTGTTGCAAGAGAGATGAGAAAGGAGCAACTAGAAACCCAAAGGGAAGTCAAAAAGACTGAACCCGGTTGGGTGGAATTGGCACAGGTTGCCAGAGACAACAATGAAATTTGAAGGCGAATTACCTAGCATTTCATCTGTCAACTTCTATAAAAAAGCCTTTAATAACGGTCATTGGAAATTTCCAGAACAGATGGGTGGCGTATGGACTGATAAGAATTGTCCTGTAGGATTCATCTATGTTATTCGTGATAATTACCTAGAACGTTTTTATTTAGGTAAAAAGAGTTATTTTGGTAAGAGTGGAAATAACAAAGGTAAAGAATCTGCATGGCGTTCTTATCAGTCTTCTTCTAAAGCATTAGCAGAAATGTTTAAAGAACGTCCTAAAGAAGAATTTGAATTTATATGTCTAGAGCAATATATGACAAGAGGTACACTAAGCTATTCTGAAACATGGTCTCTATGTTTAGTAGAAGCACCGACTAATGTACGTTGGTATAACACACTAATAGAGAAAGTTTCATGGCCAGTAAAAGAGCCTATATCGCAAAGACATAAAGATCGATTAGCAGACGTGATTCAAATGAAGGAATTCAAAGAATGAAATGGTCAACAAAACTTCTGACACTGAGCTTTTGTATCCTCTTTGGAGGAGGTCTTTCAAATATTATTGCCGATTGGATAACATCAGGCTGGAAGTCTTCTTTTTGGTTTGATCTCATGATTTATAATTTTATTCTTTTAGGTGTTCTATACGAGAAAAAGAAGGAGTAAAATGGGAAAAATCGTCGTAAGTAAACAACCTTGCTTAGATCAAGTAAATTGCAAATCACATGATGCGCGTCAAGTTTACGAGGGCGGCGATTCATTTTGCTTCTCTTGTCAAACATTCTTCCCTCCTAATGATGAGGAAATTGTGACAGAAACTAAAGTATCAAAGAGGATATCACCAGCTGATATTCAAGAATTTAAATCTAAAGGTTTGAAAGATCGTTTAATTGAGACCAAAGTAATGGAGTTCTTTGGTGTCAAAGTATCGATGAGTCCTGAAACGGGTGATATCGATACACATTATTATCCTTATGATGTAGATGTCTATAAAGTAAGACGTTTACCAAAAGACTTCTATTGGATTGGCAAAACACACAAGTTGTTTGGTCAAGATAAATTCAATGGTGGTGGTAAAAAGCTTATCATAACGGAGGGGGAAATTGATGCTCTCTCGATTGGGCAAATGTGGTATGAGCGTTATAAGACCATTTATCCTGTGGTATCATTGTCATCGGCGTCGGGTACTAAGGCGCTTCTTGAAAACAGGGAATGGGTTCGTTCTTTCGAAGAAGTCGTATTATGTTTAGATGAGGATGAAGCAGGTAGAAAAGCTACTGAAGAATGTATTAAGATAATTGGTCTTGATAAAGTAAAGTTAGCCAAGCTTCCTTGCAAAGATGCTAATGATGTTCTAAGACAGAAAGGTTGGAAAGAACTTTTAAAGTGTATCTATGATGCAGCCTCTTATATTCCTTCTGGAATTATTACTAAAGAAGAGCTTTGGGACGCCTTAAAGAATTATAATTCTATTCCTGCGGTTCCTTATCCTGATTGTTTACAGGGTGTTAACACTAAGTTAAAGGGGATGCGTCCAGGTGAAATCACTTTATTCATTTCTGGTACTGGCTCTGGTAAGAGCACTATCCTTCGTGAAATCATGCTTCACATCATTAATACAACTAATGACAAAATTGGAATTGTATCTCTTGAAGAAAGCCCTGCCGAAACGGCCAGAAAATTAGCTGGAATGGCTATTAATAAGAATCCAGCTAAAGAAGAAATTCCTATAGATGAACTTAAGGTCGGTTTCGACCAAGTCTTTGGGGGAGATCGCATTATTTTATTGGATCACCAAGGATCAATTGAGAATGACACAATTGTTGACAAGCTGGAGTACATGTGCCTTAGTGGGGCAAAGTATCTTTTTATTGATCATATCACTATTCTTGTATCTGAAGGCGCTGGGGATAAGACGGGTAATGAAGCACATGATAAGGTGATGAATGACTTATTACGAGTTGTTAAGCGTCATCCTGTTTGGATTGGTCTTGTATCTCATCTCAGAAAGGCTTCTGGTGGAGCGAAATCCTTTGAAGAAGGTAGATTGCCTTCTATTGACGATATCCGTGGTTCTGGGAGTATTAAGCAGATCAGTTTTGATATTATCAGCTTTGCAAGGAATCTTACTGCTGTTAGCGATGTAAGTCGCAATACTATTTCTATGCAAATTCTTAAGGCACGTCAGACAGGTCTTACTGGACTTGTTAATGGCGCAAGATATTCCTATGATACTGGCAGGCTCACTTATTGTGACCAGCAAGAAGAAGCTGAATTAAATCAGGAAGACTTTGAAGAAGACAAATTTGATAGTTGAGGTATCTTATGAAGATGGTCGAATGGGTTACGAAACGTTACTACTATAATTCAAAAAGTCCTGAAAAGTATGGGGAAAGCTATATATTAATGACTACTCGTATTACTGCTGAAGATGCAATCATTTTACAAAAATCTAAAATGGAACTTGAAAACAAAGTTCATAATAAAACCTTCAATTATGAATCTGATGAAAAAGCTTTGAATGACTTTGTTATGGAGAATTGGGGCACAATAATTGAGGTAGAGTGATGATAGAGACTCCCTGGTCAACGGTTGGATATCTAACGTATAAAAGAACCTATGCCAGGAAATTAACTGATGATGGTGATGAAAATGCACCCACGGAAGAATTTCCAGACACTGTAGAACGTGTTATCGATGCTTGTAGAAATCAATTGAATGTAGGATTCACTGAAGATGAAGAAGATCGTCTCCGAGAATATTTACTTCAATTAAAAGGCTCAGTAGCCGGTCGTTTCTTATGGCAATTAGGAACACAAACAGTAGATAAGCTAGGTTTAGCGAGTCTTCAAAATTGTGCTTTTACTTTAGTAGATCAGCCGATACGTCCTTTTTGTTGGGCAATGGATATGCTAGCATTGGGGTCAGGTGTTGGTTATAATATTCAAAAAGAACATGTAGATAAATTACCAGTAGTAAGAGATTGGTTTAGACCGCCTACACGAGTAGCACATGCTGGTGCTGATTTTATCATACCAGATTCTAGAGAAGGTTGGGTTAAATTTCTTGGTAAAACATTAAAGGCAGCATTTCTCAGTGAACGTCCAGAAGCCGGAACCTTTACTTTCTCTACTCAAGTTATCCGTGGCAAGGGGTCTCCCATTAAAGGCTTTGGCGGCGTGGCAAGCGGCCCTGAAGACCTTGTATGGGGAATCGGAAAAATCGCAGAAATCCTTGAAAGAAAGCGTGGAAAGAAAATAAGGCCTATCGATGCGCTAGATATTATGAACATCATTGGTCATATTATCGTAGCAGGAAACGTGAGACGTTCTGCTCAGCTTGCGATTGGTGATCCTGATGATATTGAATTCCTTCTTGCAAAAAGATGGGATATCAGAAATATTCCTTCATGGCGAGCAATGTCTAATAATAGTGTTGCTTGCGATGATATTAGGGACTTACATGAATATTTCTGGGATGGATACGAAGGCAAAGGAGAGCCTTATGGTCTAATCAATCTTCGCCTATCCAGGAAGATTGGTCGACTCGGCGAGGAGCAGTATCCAGACCCTGAAGTTATGGGATATAATCCTTGCGCGGAACAATCATTAGCACCTTATGAAACTTGTTGTTTAGCAGAAGTATTTCTTCCTAATATAGAATCTAAGGAAGAATTCTTGGACATCCTTGAATTGTTGTATCGTATTAATAAACACTCGCTAATACTTAAATCACATCATCCAGAGACCGAGCATATTGTGCATAAAAATATGCGTATGGGAATCGGTTTGACAGGTATTCTACAAGCTACTAAAGAACAGAATTCGTGGCTCAATGAAGGATACGAGTATCTTAGAGACTTTGATTATCGCTATTCCGCAATGAATGGCTTTAGGCGTTCTATCAAATTAACCACTGTTAAGCCGTCAGGTACTTTAAGTCTTCTTCCTGGGGTGACACCAGGTATTCATCCTGCATATGCTCAGTATATGTATCGAAGGATACGTATCGCTAATGGACATCCTTTAGTTGATGTGTGCAAAGAGCATGGTTATCCAGTAGAATTCCAAAAGAATTTAGATGGAACAGAAGACTATAATACTGTTGTTGTGACCTTCCCATTTGCATACCCTGAAGGTACTCGTCTAGCTAAAGATATGACAGCGATCGATCAATTGGAAGAGATTAAACGTCTCCAAAGATTGTGGTCTGATAATAGTGTTTCCTGTACAGTGTATTACAAGAAAGAAGAAATTCCAGAAATTAGAGATTATTTAAAGCGGCATTACCGTAACAATCATAAGAGTCTTTCTTTCTTGTTACATTCAGAACATGGCTTCTTGCAGGCACCTTACCAAGAGGTAACGAAAGAAGAATATGAAGTACTAGTTGATAAGACTGAAATTATTACACAATTATCTCATGCTACATTTGAAAGTAGTGATGAATGTGTTGGTGGTGTTTGTCCGATTAAATAACACAAAGGGGTCAGAAATGGCCCCTTTTTATTTGGAGATGTAAATGGCTAAAGAACCTATGGCTGGACAACCGGATGAATTTGAATTGGAGAGTTTTGTTGAGAAGCTCTGTGAACTCCTTGAAGAATTCAATGCTGAAGACTTCTTGAATGTACCTAATAACATCATTGCAGTATCTATGTGGAATCACGCTTTAAATCTTTCAGAAGCGACAGAAAAATACCTTGAGTTCCTTGCGGAAGAAGATAATGAAGGAAACTGAACTTAACATTGAAGTACTTATTGAAGATCTGACGAATGTACTCAAAACACACGGAATGGAAAAACGAACAGGTATACCTAATAGTACTTTAGCTGAGAGCATGTGGAATCACGCTTTAAATACAACAAAGACAGTTGCAGCTCTTTTTGATTATATTCGAGAAACTAATAAGCGAAATGAGGAAACAAAAGGATGAGTGGCAAACTTGTAATTATTACTACAGATGGTGCTGAGCGTATTCTTAAGTACGAAGGTAAGTCTCCTGGCTTGAAAACACTTCAAGAAGCAGTAGGCGGTTACATCGAAAGAATTACTGCTTATTACGAAAAGAAACATTACACTGCTTGGGTAGATGAAGAAGGTATTCCGAAAAATTTAGAAGTAAATACGCGTGCTATCAAGAAGTATGTACCACAGATTAATAAGTTTCCCATTACAGTTTATGGGACATTAGTTATTGAGGTTCCAGATGACGTTTAAACCTTTACTCGCACCTAATAAAGATCCTCTATCTTACAAGAATTACTTTAAAGAGTTACGTTACCCACTACTTTGTTCTGCTAAATATGATGGTATTCGTTGCATTATTAAAAACGGTGTAGCAATATCACGTAGTGGAAAACCACTCCGTTCATATCAAGTTCAAGAAGAATTCTCAAAATATGAGAATTTTGATGGTGAGCTAATTGTTGGCAATCCTACTGATGAAGGTGTTTATAATAGAACACAATCACACGTGATGTCTTTCAATAAACCGGCAAATTTGCGTTATTATGTTTTCGATTACACTAGTCCTACAATGCTAGATAAGCCTTTTCAAGAAAGACTAAGCATTATTTACAATGAAGAAATGAGCGTTCAATATCAGAATTTTTCTGCTGTAAGTCATGTGTTAGTTGAAGATGAAGCTCAACTGTTAGCCTTTGAGAAATACTGCTTAGATGCTGGCTTTGAAGGTATTATGATGCGTAGTCCAGATGCACCTTACAAACAAGGTCGTGCAACTTTTAATGAAGGTATCATCTATAAACTAAAGCGGTTTCAAGATGATGAAGGGATCATTGTAGGATTTAAGGAAGCATGGGAAAATCAGAATGAGCAAGAGCGATCAGAGCTTGGCTATGCTAAACGATCTTCCAGCAAAGAAGGTCTTGTGCATAGTAACACTCTCGGTGTATTCCTCGTTAAGTTTAAGGGAGACATTATCAACGTATCTTGCGGAAGCCTTTCCCACGAAGAACGTAAACTTATCTGGGAAAATCAAAAGGACTTCCAGGGACAAATGCTGAAATTCCGTTACTTTGATTATGGTGTAAAGGATGCACCTAGAGTAGCACGTGCGCTTGGCTTTAGAGATTTAGGAGATATGTAATGCCAGGAATGAAAGCAGGGACAATAAAAGTATTACTTCGAAAGAAGATCAAAGAGTGGCTTAATACCATCCCTGATACAACAATGCGAGAATGTTTTGCAGATAATGTGATTGTTACTGGTGGAGCAATTACATCGTATCTTCTTGGTGAAAAACCAAAAGATTATGACTTTTATTTAAGAACATATTCCAGTACATTGACAGCTGCAATCCACTACGCACATACTTTTAATAGGACTAATAATATTAGAGGAATTCCTTATGATGTAAAAGTTAGAGAAGAGACGATTGAAAATTGCAAGGGAATTCTAGAGGATCGAATTGTATTCTTTATGCAGTCTGCTGGTGTTGCCGCTGAGTCACAAACAGCTTATCAATACTTTGAATCAGCGCCAGAATCAGAAACACGAGAGTTTAGTGATTCGCTAACGGAAGCACATGTAGATGAACTAGTAAATCATCCCGATTTAGTCGTAGGTTCTCTCGATGAAGAACTCAAAGGTGAAAAACAGAAGGAGCCATATCGTCCTATCTTCTTAACGGACAATGCTGTTTCTCTCGCCAATAAAGTTCAGCTGATTACACGCTTCTATGGTTCGCCTACTGAGATTCATAATAACTTTGACTTTGTACATGCAATGTGTTATTATGATTATAGATCAGATTACCTGCATCTTCCACAAGAAGCATTACTAGCTATTCTTACTAAAAGTCTTATTTATAAAGGGAGCCTCTATCCTATAGCTTCAATCTTTAGAATTAGAAAGTTTCTCAATAGAGGTTGGAGAATCTCAGCAGGACAAATGCTGAAGATTATGTGGCAGATAAATAGCCTTAAGTTAGATGATCCTAAGGTATTGCGTGAACAACTCTTAGGCGTTGATCAAGCATATATGCAGCAAATCCTTGGACAACTGAGAGATCTCAAACCACACGAAAAGATTGATGGTGCGTATCTGATGTCCGTAATCGATAAAATATTTGATGAATAGGAGCCAAGATGGATATTACTGACCTAGTGAAAAAGACCATTGTTGTTTGTATTACTATTCTATTATTCTTTTTCTTTGCAAGTTGTACTATGGGATTCTTTACCGCAGCAGTACTCAGTTAGTGACAAGAGGTGTTTAATACGTTTCGATGAACTTACTGGACTTCCAGGGGTTCGCAGGTGACACGCAGGACCGGCCCATGGCTCCCCTACAGGGGTCACCCCGCGTGTGTGCCTGTGAGCCTCTCTGGAGGCCTGGTGGGGCGTTTGAGTGGTGAAGGAGGGCAACTCGGCCTAGACCGTTGAGTTAACCCTGATTTTGACTAAGCGTATAGTCGCTACGCTAAAGCGACATTTCTATATTGCTAAGGAATGACTAAATGACATCGCAAATCCGTAAGGGTTTTATTATTGATGGTAAGATCTTCGATACCAATGCGGAAGCTCAGGACTATGTCCGGCGTCCTAAGATCAAGACGGCTCTGCTTGCTGTAACGGCGAATAAGGCTGAATTGGCTGATTGGTTACTCGAAAATCGCGAAAGCGTTGAAATGGCTTTCGAAGCGGGTACGATCAAGCGCGTTACGAAGAGCGAAAAGAAGAAGCTTGAAAAGGCTTGTGAAGCTCTGAAGGAACTCCCGCATGATCCGAAGACGGCCTTCCTGATTGACAATCTGGATGCTGTCAAGGAATCGTTCCGCTGGCCGTCCGTTACTCGTATGAGTGATGAAGAGAAGGTGGTTGCAGCTAAGAAGGTTCTTCTGGATGCCTCTGAAGGTGACGAAGCTCTGGCTGCTTGGATTATCGAAAACAAGGAAGCTGTCCTCGCTGCCTATCAGGCAGGTATCGAGAAGCGTGTTGTTTCCGAGAAGGCATCGGAAGGACTTGCTGCTTATCGTGCGAAGCGTGCTGCTGAAAAGGCTGCCGCTGAAGCTGCGAAGAAGTAAGCATGATGGATTTGAGCATATCCATTCAATAAATTGCTTGATGACGATGTAACATCTAAAAACATTTGTAAGACCTTGGGGATATGTCTTTAAACTATCCCCATTCCTATAGGCTAGCGGTACGGCCTATGAAAGTATACCCTCTTGAAACAATCAGAGGATTAATTTCAAATGTACCGCACAAACTAAATGCTAGAGTCATAGCTAACAATATTAGACTAGCCGTCATAAGATATTGTGAAGTCTTTGGGGCTGTCGGCTTACCCATAGACATGACTATTTAATCCCCAACCGGAAGTTGGTGAAGCTACGTGTCTCCTCGTGATATCGATGCCCGAATATTGTAGCGAATCGGGCTACTTAATTTCAAGATGAATGGTGTTAATACATCGTACGTAAATGTAACACTTTAAATGATGTT
>Ga0222713_10004579_pt1 | contig 13824 bp, 15 predicted proteins | sample C33_649DmetaG_FD_165061 | JGI IMG/M metagenome (GOLD analysis project Ga0222713, IMG submission 165061) | Estuarine water microbial communities from San Francisco Bay, California, United States - C33_649D | ecosystem: Environmental > Aquatic > Marine > Unclassified | place: USA: California...
TCTTAGCGTAACGAGTCATGATGCCCTTCGTTGGAGTGAAGTTAGCAGGATCGTACACTAATGGAGTCATCATTAGAGGAATGTAAGGAGCGTATACGGCACCAGTCTCTAGGAACTGTGAACCTCTGTAACCCATAAGGATTACGTTCTCAGTCATGTATGGGTTCTTGTATACACGGAAGCGGCTGTTAAGCTGACCTACCTTCTGTACACCCATTGCGAAGTCCATCTTGTCTCCGTTTGTATCAGCAGCGTATCCTGGGATTGACTCGAGGATAGTTGCAACAGTTGGAGAAACTACTAGGAAGTTTGCACCGCCACGTAGAGTCTTCTGGTGGATCTTGTTAGATACCTTCTGGATCTTGGTACCAAGAGTTTGGAACCACTGACCTTGAGTATTGTAGAAGTCTGCAGTAGCTTGAGTCCAAGCAGTACCGTTCCAGATCTTGTTGTTCTCAGCTGACCAACGCTCAGTAGTAACTGCGTCTTGGATAAGCATGTCAAGAAGCTCAAGATCGATCTCCATAGAGATGTACTCTGAAAGGAGTGAAGTAAGCTCGGCCTCAGCGTCGATGCTGTGGTAAGCGTTCAAGTCTTGAGCGAATTCTGGAGACCATTGAGCCTTAAGCTTTCTAGTCTTAGCAACGATAGCTTCAGAAGCAAGAGATACGTTGATCTCAGGGATTACTGGAGTTCTGTCGTCAACACCGCCAGTGAATTCGAAGTCACCTCTTGCGTTGTCAGCAGGTTGAGTGTGGTAAAGGATAGTACCAGTGTTGGTGTTCATAGTACCAGAAGCAAGAGACTTAGATACAACGAAAGTAACGTTTGTACCGTCAGTGGTAGTGAATTCTGGGTGTGTGGTTACGTCTACTGAACCAGAGAAGAGTCTGAAAGCTCTAACGCCCTTAAGATCTGGGTTAGTTAAGGCAGCAACAGCTACAGAGTAGGTGTTGAACTCACCTGGGTTGATACCGTCCTGGTAGCCGATAGAAGCTGAAGTAGCAGCAACTGCAGTAGGCTCTAGGTTAGCAACTGAAGATGAGTTGATAGTGTAGCCGAAACGACCAGCGCCGTAAAGACCGCCAGCAACTTCCTCGTCTACGCTCATCTTGTCGTTAGCAGTAGATACGTTACCGTACATATTTTCGTTCAATGAACGACCGTTAGCAGCTGTTCCGTACTTGAAGTCAAGGTAGAAAACAAGACCTGAAGGAAGGTTCATAGGCTGTACAGATACGAAATCTTTAGCAGCGATTTGAGCGAATACCTTTCTTACAAGTGGAAGAGCAACACCAGCCCACTGCTCGGCACCGCCGTTAGCATTGGTTGAGTTAGCTTCTGAGATGATTTGTTTTGCCTGGTTCTCAAGGATCACAGACATGTTGTTCTTCTCGATCTCGTTACCAAGACCTTCAAGAAGACCAGTTGCAGACCACTTTTCAGCGAGTCTAGCAGCATCAGCTTGCATGCTCTTGTGAGCGCTTACTGATTCGTTTAAAAGAGAATTTAATTCCATGTTTGAAATTGGGTTTTATTATTTGATAATACCTGCAAGTTTTTGCATACGTAATACAGCCGCGTTAGCTTCAGTGATTACTTCTGGCTTGGTAGACATTCCTGCAGCAGCAGAAGCAAAGCCCTTGGCCTCCTTCACTACTTCTTTCTTACCTCCAGCAGTAACATTGTCACTAACTGTTTCGTATACTAGCTTAACTTCCTTAACTGTTTCAGCCTTATCGAAAGCAGCGATTACGTTTGCTTTCTGACCTTCAGTCAAGTTGTTAGCCTTGAACACTTTGTTTACGTAGAGTAACTTAGCGTTAAGTAAGTTAGTCTCGTTTAATTCGTTTTGAAGAGTTTGGATAGTTGATAAAGCTTCAGCAAGTTCGTCAGACTGTGTAGTAGTTGCTCCAGACTTTGCTTTTTTAGCTTGCTGAATTACCTCAGCAGCGGCTTTACCGCCTTTAGCTAGCTTATCTTTTACTACAGCAACAGCAAGTCCTGTTAAACCAGCAATCCATGGAGCAATTAGAGCAATCATTGTTGCTGTTTCACCAGCGCTTCCTAGAGAGATATCATACATCTCTTCCATTTCAGCAGCAGGAGTAGCAACTTTCTCTGGGATAAGCTTACCAACAGCTTCCATAAAGGCAGCTTCACCTAAGTCAGCCATACCGTTAAGTACGCCAGAAACTTTGCTCATCTCTGTTAGAGCTCCCATGCGTGTTGCTTCTTTTACAAGCTCTTCTATGGAGCATTCTCTAGCTTCTGCCATTGCTCTAAGGTACTTATGGGTAGTCTCTTTAAGACCTTCCATAACTGCCTTAATTGCAGCTTCAGCAAGTTCGTCGATTTGCTCTACTTCCTCTAGGTTGCCATGATGTCCTGGGTTGTTGATTGTACCTATTGTAGCTAGCTCGGCCATAAGTTCGTCGATACTAATTTCTGCATCAGCATCAGCAGCCATCATATCTTCTCCTCCCATGTCCTCGGCACCAGCCTTTAGATCGTCCTCACGTCCCTCTTCCTGATCGCCCATTACTTGCATAAGTACGTCACGGATTAGGTCCTTAAGGTCATCAACGCTCATTTCACCAACTTCCTCTTCTTCTGCCTCGTCCTCTGATTTTTCAGAGTCATCCTCGGCTTCTTCGCCTGCTTCTTCGCCTGCTTCTTCTTCTCCTTCAGCGCCTTCTTCTTCTGCTTCCTCGGCTTCGACTTCCTCTAGGCCGTCGGGTCCGTATGCTTCTTCAAGGGCCTCTTCAGCTACTTCCTCTGTTACTTCTTCTTCAGAAATTACAGCGGCAGGTGCTTCCTCTTCTTCCATCTCAGCGAGACGTTGAGCTAAAAGCTCTTTCAATTGAGGAGTTAGAGACTCTTCCAAAGCAAGTTTAGCATTAGCAATGGCAGCTTCACGAATAGATTTAGCATCGGCAATAGCCTGCTTAAATAAATCTTTGTTAGCCATGTTGTTAACTTTGGATTTATACACCCATTAAATTTGTGGGGGTGTAATGTAGTTTGTTTACATTCGATATCGTATCTGTGACGATATATTCTTATATAAATACATATAAGTTCCGAAAACAAAAAAACCCCGGCCTTTCGACCGAGGTGCCCAAGGTAGCGCCCGAGGGAGTTTTATTTAGCTTCTAACTTGCTTAAGATCTCGTTATTGGTCTGCATTCTTTTTTTGAACTTAACCTGAGTTTTCTTGCTTAAGGGTTTGAAAGCAGCTTGTCTTTTCTTGGCTGATTTTGCCATTACTTTACCTTGCTTTCAGCAGTTGAAACTTTTCTGTATTCAGTCACAAGCTTTTTAAGCTCTCCTAAAGACTTGCGGGCTCTTGCCTTTGCTGCCTTAGTTTCTTTATTGTGATTGAGTACAAACTCTTGATACAGGGTATCGATTTTTTCAAATAACTCTTGTGATGTCATAACAAATATAATTAAAATTAAGCTCTTAAAATGTCTCCGATAATGTTGTGAAGCTTGCTGTAGCGGTCTACAACTTGCTTTACTTCATTTAAAGAGACTTGGTTCATAAATGCACCGTGGGTAGAAGGATTTGAAACAAAATCCCAGCACACCAGCTCAAAATCAGGCTGTACCATTAGAGTACCTTCTGATGTCTGCTGAACTGAACCTGTACCTCTAGAAGAGATACCGATTGTGTGGCCGCCTTTGATGATTTCTTTTACAATGTTTCCTGAAGGGGTATTTAGTAACTCTACTTTACCCATCAGGTCATCCCCGTCCCACCATAAATCCTTCACTACGTGTGAAGCGTTCTTTAGTGATACAATTGGAGATTCCGGGTGATCTAACTCACCGTATGCGTTACCAACCTTAACGAAAGATTCCATATACTTTTCTACTTCTCTTTTGAGAGTATCTTTGGTGTAGACTCTTCCGTTTTGGTTCTTGGCGTTAGCTCTCTGCATAACACCTGTTACCTCGAACACTCCGGGTCTTTGCTTAGACTCGGTGATCGTAGGACGGAAAGGCGTATATTCAATTAAGAGATTTGCCATGATTAAGATTCTAAAGTTTTCTTGATTAGAGCCTTTACTGCTTCTTTAAGCTGTCTTTCTTTCATTATTCCTGAGATGTCATAAGTGCCGTCCTCTCTTTGCTTTGGAGTTGAAGCGAAATCCCTAGTATTAGTTCTCTCTTTTTCAAAAGCATCTACGTTAACGTCATCTTCACTCATGTTACCAGAAGAGATAGGTTCTAAAGTACGAAGTCTATCTACAAGGAACTCGAAGACATCATCCTGATCGAAATCTTCTAGATCCTTAATAATAATTTGAGCAGCTTCAATAAATTGATCAACAGCTTTAATATTCACCTGACCCTCCATGTATTCAAGCGTATCACGGTTGAGTCTCTCTTTTACTACGTTTTCATCCATATCGAAGTTATGCTGGTGGTAGTTGTCGAACTCTACTTCTAAGTCGCTACCGTTCATAAGATCTTCGATATGTAAGCTAATAAAATCTGTGATATCCTTTTCGTTAAGCTCTGGGTATTTCTCTTCAGCGTATTTTTTAGCTTCGTTAAATTTGTTGAAAGTAGTGATAATATATTCCGGAGTCTTATCCATGTACTTCTCAGGCTCTTTCATTAACATCTTTACAAATACCTTAGAGTCTTCGATATTTCCTCCAGTTACTGCAGCAGCTACTTCCTTATTCCTAAGTAGGTCTCTTACCTTTTGTTGACTGTCTAAGAAAGTATTTTTAGCATCACCTTCATTTAGCTTTGCTTTCTCCATCTTCTCACCTGGCTCTGGCATGTGGTCGCTATCTTTCTCAATGTAGTAAAGAGGATCTTTTGAAAGATTCTTGATAGCTGTTGCTTTAGCCTTTTCGTAATCTTCTTCAGATACGTCTAATCTTCCGAATTTTTCATCAAGCTCGCATTTAATTCCAGCATCAATAAGATCTAGAGAAATATGATCTTCCGGTTTTGCATCGGTTTTTGCATACTCGGAAGTATGTATATCTTTTTTAGCTTCAGCAATCATACCTCTGTTCTTGAGGATGGTTGTCATATCTTCAAAGCTGTTAAACTTAGAAACAATGTTAGGAAGCTGCATAACTGCATCTCTTCTGAATTGCTCTTTTGAGAAGTTTCCTTCTAGAACAGCGTTATATTTTTCTTGTAGTGTTCTCATTGTCTGTAGTCTACTAATTTGGTACTTGAAGGTCTTTTTGGTCTTTCTACTTTAGTGTAAACAAAGCCCTTCATTGTCTTAACGGCTCTGTTGTCTTTTTTGCCTTTAGAAAAAGCGAAAGGAGTTTGGTATGCACCGATAGCTCCTGTTACGTTCATCTCGTTGAGCTCCTGTTGAATAAGCTCTTTTAATACTTCGACGAATTCGCTCTTTTTCATATTGACTTTAACTCATTTACTAATTCGTAGTATTGCAACAAATTAACAATATGATTATCGTCGATACGAGTCTTCTTATCTAAAGGTCTGATGGTCTTGTGAACTTCATCAAGTTTAATTTTTACGATCTCGTCGTTTACTTTAGACTTCAGAGCTTCAACTTCTTTAGAGATCTTCTCTAATTCTTCGTTGATCATATTTCTTAACTTAACCTGAGATTCAGAAGCTGTGATAAACTCTCTTAGGATTGCTTTCTGTTCAGGTAAGAAGTTTTCGTACTCGCCGTTAAACTTCTCAAGTAAAATTTTATAGGTAAGGAGTCTTAAGTCCTTATCGTATTTTGCGTACTCTTCAACTAATGCATCTTTTACATCAGCCTCATTTTGCTTCTTAGCTGTTAAATGCTCTAAAATAGTAATTTTATTATCTACTAAAGTCTGAGGATCAGAAAGGTCTTCTGCATTTTGTGCCTCCATCAGGCAGTACATGGCCGCTAAGGGCTTATAGTCTCTTACCTTCATAGAAAAGAACTCCTCTAGGTCGTAAGAAGTCTTAATTTCAGCTATAAGGTCGTACTTTTGCTTTTTGATTGCAGTTCTATCTAATTTATTTGAAATTTCAATAATAGTAGATACGATGGTTTCTGCTTTAGGCTGTGATACTCCTTTGTTTTTAAGGATGTATTCGTATAGTTTGAATTCTCTTACCAGTGAAGTTTTACCGGTGTAGAACTTCTTCATGATCTTTACGGCCGGGGAGTCTTTCCTGGATAGAGTGTCGGCAGCGATCTGCTTTACCAACAGCTCAAAAATAAGGCCGGTGTTTTTATACTTTGAATGCTTAATTTTCATGAGTATGTAATTCTACTAATATAAATATATGTTACTTATCTAAATCCTTAATATTGCTTTCATCCAGTAGTGTACTGGATTCTGCAGTATGATCTTGTTCAAAGATTAACTTTTTACGCTCTTTGAATAGATCTTGATTTTGATAGAACACTGATTTAGTAGCGAGACTACTTTCCTTCAGTTTATCGCCTTGGGACTCGTAGCCTCCTTTCATATCATGAGTACCTAATCTGTCTCTTCCCAGTGGGTCGTTTTGAGTTCCGTATAAGGACATATTAGTTCTAGGACGGCCTTCCGGATTTGATTCACCACCTAGCTCATTATATCCAACGGGTACTTTCTGACCATCACTACCTCTTCTACCATACATCGAAGCAAGGTCGTGAGGAGTTCCGTAAGATACACCTGATTTAGCTGGATCATTACCTTCGTTTTCAATCTGGGTCTGTCTAAACGATCTCTTACTATCTTCTCTAATAAGATCACGCATTTCATTGTACTGGTCCTCAGATAGATTGAAGATATTTTCGTATACGTAGTCAGAAGAGAATAATTTACTGTCCATCATCTGACTTGCTAGGTCGATCTTCTCTTTTAGAAGGGCAACTTTCTCCTGTTCGTAAATAACAGAAGGAGTTGTAAGCTTAAGTTCAAAGTTTGTTAAGCTCTCACCTTTGTAGCCCTGGGTGTATAAGTGAATAAGGGCGATCTTGGTAAGCTCTGATTCAATGATGCGCTGGATTCTTTCAATCGTTCTTGCAAAACGAATATCTTCAGCAGCTAGAGTTGCTTTACCTTGAAGTTCTCCTTCATAGCCAAAGTACGCTTTAGGTACTTTAAGTGCAGCAAACATTTTATCTCTCAGATAAGCAACGTCTCCAGTTCCGTCGTATTCTAAACCTTTAGTAGTCTCGATTCGGGTTGCTGTATCTCCACCTCTAACCGGAATATAAAAATCCTCCATCATATTCTGCATATTAAAACGCAGATTATATTGACCGGTTTGCGGATCAACATAAGGAGTTTTCTTCATCTGGTTGATGGTCTTTTGCATGAACTGCTCAACCTCGTTAGGTGGTACGTTACCAACGTTAATAAAGAAGGTTCTCTTCTCAGGAGCTCTCATGATGCGGTGAATCAACATCGCATCTTCCATTAGAGTTAATTGCTTGAAGATCTTTCTAGCGGGCTCGATGTAAGAACGGCCGTAAGGAAGGTAGTTGGTATCTGAAAGAAGACGGAAGTGTGCTACTTCGTAGTTGTCTAATTGAATCAACTTATCCTTATGCCTAGGGATATAATTAGGATCTGAAGAAGAAGCAATTCCGTCCGGGTCGATGGTAAAAGTTACTTTAGCGGGAGCGTTAGGATCCTGGCTTTCATGACGTACCATACTGTAGACAGTATACGGCAGTACGTTGTAAACCCCAAACTGTTCTGCAATTTCTAACTTTAAGAAAAAGTCTCCATACTTACACATATTACGAGTCCAAGACCAGAGATTAAACTCAATGTTTAGTACATCGTAAAATAGGTTATTTAGAATCTTTTTAATATTTTCATCCGATGTTTTGATTGTAACAACATCCCCCATATCATTTTTTAGGGTAGCCTCATCAGCTAAGATATCTAGTGCTGAAGCGATAATCGGATCAGAGTCCATTGCTTCATAATCCGAGTAAAGTTGAATTCTTAACGTCTGGTAGTTAAGGTTCGGATTGAAAATATTTTTATTATTGTAGATGTACAGACGAGAAAAACGATCAATAAGAGAATTAGTCTCGTATCGACCGGTACTCTGGATGTGGTTTACGTCTGCTACCTTGAGCTGATTACCTCCGACGTTGCGAATGACTACGTCGGTAGAGAAAAGTCTCTGTAATCTACTAAATAATGAAGTATCAGCCATGTAAAAGCAGTTTAAATATAAATAGTCCTAACGAAACAACCAGGTTATGTCCTCTTTTCCGTGCGGAGTATCTATAGTATACGGATTATTTTGCATATTTCCAACATTATATACAGGAACTTGCCGATTATTTAAGTTAGAAAACGAAGATAATTGTGCTCTAGCTAGATCCATACCCTGCTGTCTTAGTCTCAGAGCTGTATCTCTGACATATAACGAGGTAGCAAAAGCCATAATAAGGTCATCGTTGTAGCCGTTCTGTGCTTGAGCCTTTCCGTTCTTCCAGACAAAGACTCTCATCTCTTCTAGCAGCCTTTTTGACTGAATAGTTACTGATTTGTCTCGGATATATTCCATCATCTTAGCGATAACCAGGGGACGGGTCTTCATAGACATGGTAAAGCCGGGTACTAGATTACCTCGCTCGTACTTTGACATATAACTTTCAACTGTATCCTGATCTGATCTGGATGAATAATATAGATTTGGGTATTCTCTTTCTAGAATCTGCTCGATTGTAGCCCATCCCATTGAAGCATTTTCTACTACTAGTAATGCATTATTATATTCTGAGGCTATTCCTACTAAAATATTACCGAAGTCCTTAGGAGATACCTTGCTCTTATATTCTCCGATTTGCGTAGCCCCTTCAACGTCCATAATATGGAAGGTAGAGTAGTCGGCTCCGTCCCCTCTTGCTACGTCAGCCACAATCATATAAGACTTTGTGTAGTCGGGATATTCCCAGATCCATAAGTTACCGTCAACTCCTCTTTTCTCGTTAGGATCTTTCTGATAGGTCTGTTCGTAGAAGGAAAGGTACTCTGGTTCAAATACTGTCTCACCGGATGCGAGGAAGTCACAGTCACATTCCTGTGCTGCCATTCTAGGTCCTAGGTCAGCATCTTGCTGGTCTCTCCAGGTTTGAGTTCTTTCCGGGTGAACGGTCCAAGGTAACTTAATAGGTATAAATGAATTCTCTCCTGTTTCTGCTTTTACCCAGGTCTGGTGGAACCAGTTACCTACACCGTTAGGGGTAGATAAAGCCATACATTGACCTCCTGTTGCCAGGGTTTGCTGTGCTGCAGCAAATGTCTCGTCGATGTTCTCAATAAATGCAGCCTCGTCAATTAAAAGCAAAGATACAGCTTCCGATCGGGCAGCATCTGAGTTGGATGATTTAGCTGAGATTCTTGATCCGTTGGTAAGACGTAGTGATAGCTTGTTCTTTTCTACTGCTTTTAGTCTCAGCCAGCTTGGTAGCTGATCGTACATAAACTGTACCTTGGTTACAAGGTTACGGGCAGTAGCTTGAGTGGTTGCAAGTGCAAGGACGTTCTTATCTTTGTGAAAGATCATCAGCCATAAAGCATATCCCGACGCTAGAGTTGAAATACCTAGCTGACGAGACTTAAGGGTGATTAAGAACTGATTATCTCTAAAAAGGTGAAGGACTTTATCCTGGAATGGATAAAGATTAAATAAAATTCTACCTCGGGTAGGGTGCTGAATGTAACAATACTTACGCATGAAGTATGCCGGGTCTTGGGCACACTTTGCGTATTCTTGAATTACTAGCTGTTTGACATTTACCGGTTGTTCACTCATAATAGTGTTAATACCAGTACTAGACCTGCACCTGCTCCTAGTCCGGTGAATAACCCTTTCCAGTAGTTAGCCGCTTTGTCGGTCTTTAGTACTGCGATTTCTTTTTCTTTAATACCTATCTGTACATTAAGTTCGGTAATGATGCCGTCTTTCTTAGTTACAATAGTTTTAAAATTTGCAATTTCCTCTTCTTTAATACCGATTAAAGTAAGGTAACTTTCAACGTCTTTTTTGTAGCTTAAAAGCTCTCTTTGACATAAGTCTCCTTCTTCTAGATCGGCGATAACTTTTCTAGCAATTGAATCTGGCAGGCAGATTAGGGTGTCGTTATTTACGATTGTAACGCTCTGCGAAGTAGCGGGCAAGCTCAGCATTAGAAAGCTTACTAAGCTCAGCCATTTTACGATTGTGTGCATCTCTTTCCTGTTTACGTTTGGTTTCTGAAGTTCCTAGGACTACTAGCACAGAATCTGCTCTTTCTTCTAAGATTGCATTTTCTACTTCCAACATAAAGATCTCTGATTGTAGAGTATCTACTTTGGCTTGGCTAGCTTCTTCCTGAGCCTTTAGCTCGGCTAGGTACTTTTTCTTGTATGGATTCAGAACTCCAGTCATTGCTAGTACAGCAATTGCGATTGCTATAAGAGTAACTATTGATTGTAATTTTTTCATAGGTTATATATAAATATATACTACTTTACTTTCTTAAATTCAGAACCTTCTAGCATGTAGATGTGGGTAGTCTGTTTAACAACAGCTAAGGGTTGAGCAATTGCTTCTAAGGTAGGAATTCCAAACATAGCTCTATCTGATCTGTACTTACCTGCTAGCACTGGTCTGTAGTCTCCTTGAGGAATTTCTCCATTTAAGTAGAAGTGATCTCCTGTAAGTTTGTACGTACCTTCATCGCCGGTAGATTCTAGCTTAACCTTTCCTTGAATAACAATCTGTACGTTATCTAATCCAAATTCACTGCCGTAGTCGTTACCGTAGGTAAGTTTTCTAACTAAATCATCACTATCAACTTCTTTAGCAAAAACAGTAGAAGAAGGTAGCGAATCTAAATTATTTTCCTCTAGGAATTTTTTTAAAGATTGTACAAATCTACGTACTTCAGGATCTTCTCCTAAAGCAGTAAATCCTCCCCATCTGATAAAGTCGGTAGGTGAAGCTCCTTTACCTCCTGCTTTCTTATGAGAGATAAATACTACCGGAGTTCCGTCGGCATTGATTAAGTTAAAATCTGATTTAGGAAATCCTTTCTGACTGGCGGCTGTTGTAATTCCACTATAAGTTTTATTTCCTACAATTACATTAATTGGAGCTCCTTCTTCAGCAACAATCTGCTCTAGGTGAGTTTTAAAGTCTGATAGTTCTGTGTCTTCGACTGCTGTGCCGCTGCCGGCTCCTTTACCTCCTAATTCAGGAGACTTAGCTAATGAATCTAGGCCGTATTGATTTCCTTCTTCATCTTGAAAGAAAGGAAACTTGTTCACGCTTGTACCTCCGATCTGTTTGATCTTATTGATATCTCTGCTAGCGAAAACTTCTGCGTAAGAAGGATCTGCAAACTGTAACTTTTTAGTACCGCTTGGATACATTTCAAACTCAGTACCTTGAGCAATTTTAGTTGCAATAGTTTCTGCTCTACGCTCTCTTCCAGGCTTAACAAATTCTGAAAATTTAAATTGACGAAAAGTTTCGTCTAAAGAGTCTAAAGAAAAGCCTGCTTCGGTAAGAATTTCATTTAAAATAGTCCAGTCTTTTGCAGAATCGATATCGGGATATCCTTTATCGCATCTGTAAGACCATTCTAGTAGTAATCTGTCAACGGCATTCATTATAGTCCTGCGAATACATCTTCACCACCTCCGGTAGCGGGTGCTTCTGCACCAGTCTCTGTTCCTGTTTCGGCTCCGGGTTCAGCTCCAGCTTCGGTTCCGGCTTCTGGTGCCGGTGCGCCTGCTCCGGCGAATACATCTCCACCTTCTCCCTCTAATCCTTCCATTCCTGTTTGAATAGGTCCTGAGGCTAGCATGGTTCCGATCTTATCCAGGGCTTGTTGATATTCCGGAAGGTTTGCTAAGAAGTAGCGTTTACCTTCAATATTGGCTTCAAAGTTCTTACCCATCCACTTCAGTAACATATCTTGACCGTTCTTAAACTCTACTTTAAAAGTTGAAGGCTTTGGCGACATCCAACCTACTTTTTCAACAAAATCCATATACTGGGAGGTTAAAAGGTGGGTCAGGGTCTTTTGCAGGGTTGGGAACTTTTCAAGAATATCTAAAGTAGGGTCACTGGTCTCCCGGGTAGGTCCTTCTTCTGTAAGAACTCTTTCGGTTAAGACTTCAAAGTAAGCCTCTTCAATGATATTTCTTAGATCTTGTAGTTTCATTACTTCTTTTTGTGCTGTGCGATTGCTTGACCGATCTTTACTCTTCTGTTTTTGATGTACTTGTCGGTTTTGGTATTCTTCTTACCGTCATTATCAACATCCTCATCTTCGTGACCGACTGGGTCTAGTTTTTTCTTGGCTCCTTCTAAAGTAATATCATTTGGTTCGGATGCGCTATCGTAAGCTTCAACATAGAAAAATGATCTAGGAAACATATCTTGTAATTTATCAGCTTGTTTTTGTGCTTCTTCTTGAGTATCATAAGCACCTTGCCATCCTTTTTCACCATCTACATCTTCTATTACATGGTAATACATTTTTGTAGCTTTTTTAGCCTCCTTTACTTCTTTCTTTGACAATCTCCTATCTAATTCTGCTCTAGCGTCAGCAATGTCTTTCTTAAGCATTTCAGCGTAGCGAAGATCAGCTTCTCCTCCTTTTTCTAGGTAGTACTTAAGTTCTTGATTTAACCTTACCAGGTGGTTTTGAAGTCCTAGTGTTGTAATCTCTGGATCGCTTAAATCCTCTTGCATAGGTTCTTCGGTTGTACCTGCTAGGTACATCTCTCCTTCCATGTAGTGCTTTACTGAGTCGATGTAATCAGCTGCTTTAGTGATCTTAGACTGAACCCAAGCATCTAACTGTGTACCATCCTGAATCATTTTAAGAAGCTCGATAGCGTACTTAGCAGTAGCGTATAGCTGAGTTTTAGCCATATCAGATTCATCGTTTGGGTCTTGATGATCGTCTTCTTCCAGGTCAAAGACTTCTTTTGGTGGAGCACTATTAATAGCTCTCTCAAGCTCAGGAGTAAGTTTGTTCTGTTTTCTAGCTTTGTTTTTAAGTTCTTCCTTAGACTTGGTAGGGTTAGTTGGGTCAATCTGAGTAATCTCTTCTGCTAGTACTGCTTTAATAGCTTTTACAATATCTTCTTTTTTCATCTTTGCTCTGTTTGGTGCTACAAAATAAGCATCATCGCCGTAAGTTGATAATCCTTCCTCCTTTGTCTTCGGTTTATTCTCAATGTAGATTTTTTTAAGCTCATCTACCTCTAACTCTCCTTCAAGTCCGTTTTCTTTTACCTTCTGCAAAAATTCTTCAAAGGTAGCTGAATCGCCTGCAAAGGCAATGTAGTCACTTTGATTACTTTCTAAAAGAGTAAACTTTTTCATAATAATAAATAGGTTATTGACAGTGATAGTTTAAATACCGTTGTAATGCTTTAGCATATGTAGTTCCTTTGTCTTTAAGTTTTGCTCTTTCAGCTCTTACTTTTGAACAAGAAAGCTTACCTAACCTCTTTTTAAGAATACCTGGGTTCATTGGGTCGTGAGGACCTTCTTGCATGTGTTTAGAAGCCTCTATAGCTCTTAGTTGAGCTAATGCGTCTTTATATGTAGTATGAGTTCCTAGTCTATCACCCCCGCTTTTAGGGTAAACTACATACTTACCGTCTACCTTACGGATAGTTTCCGAAAGTACTTCCTCGATAATCTCTCTTAGCTGTCTCTTAGTCATAGCTGTTATAATGGAAACTACAAAAACATTATAATTGACCTCCTGTTCTCCCTGACGCAGTTCTTCTTCGGATATTTGAGATAGGAAGCATTATTCAGCTATTTTAAATTCCTTTTTAAATACTGAATAGCTCTTTTTATA
>Ga0222713_10004582_pt1 | contig 13812 bp, 34 predicted proteins | sample C33_649DmetaG_FD_165061 | JGI IMG/M metagenome (GOLD analysis project Ga0222713, IMG submission 165061) | Estuarine water microbial communities from San Francisco Bay, California, United States - C33_649D | ecosystem: Environmental > Aquatic > Marine > Unclassified | place: USA: California...
ACCAGACTAGTATGGCGAATACGCCCGACACTATTACGTTAAATATCATTTTCTAGCTCCAGAGATCGAACAAGAGTAAAACCGCATCCCGATTCTAAATATTCAGTAAGTTTGAATTGAATTCCATACCCCTGCTCGTAAAGTGCTATATTTACCTGCTGAATAACTTTTACCTCTTCTTGAGTTACTACTAAATCACTCATGTTAGCTCAATTCTAATCATAGCTTCAATCGGTTTTACCATAATGTGGGAATTATAGAGATTCAAATCCTCGCAATCAGATGTGCTGAGTCCATACTTTTGATCTCCATAGACGTTATACCATAGGTGTATAAGTCGTCGAGGCTCATTTAGTCCGCAGTGAATGAAATAGCTAGTATCAGGCACTCCATGAGAGTACATCTGGAATACCTGCCCCTCTTTCCATTTATTACCAAGCATCTCAACTGGCTTAATTAGTTCACTAGGCTTGGTTATTCTAATCTCGATCATTTGTTGCTCCTAAGCACAGAAAATTTGCTATACCATGTCCCTTTTGGACTGCCGACTTACAACACTCGACTATAATATTAAACTGTTTATCGTTCCCGATAAATTTGCTTCTAATATCTGATAGATCGCGATCCTTGATTGCTTGTCTCATTAAGGAATCAGCCTCATTAAGAGAAAGCCCAAATCTTTGCAAGATGTTATGTATCTCTTCGCGATAACAAAGTCCATAGCGTTGGTTAATTGTTACTCCCATTTTCTCCTCCGAATCTTTTCTTAAGACGTTCATACTCTCGCTATCCTATCGCTATTACGTTTTCAACTTCATCATCAAAATCCACATCTTCTTCCTTTATAGGCTCAAGTCCATGAACAGTATCGATAACAAGGATATGGTCTACATCAGTAGCCCTTTGGAGCCTACTTCCAAAAACCACCTCATGAGATCCATGTCCATTTTCATAGAATTTATCGATAATTACTTTAAGTTCTTTAAGAGTCACTTGATCACCAACAATCTTTTAGTCCCATAGGTGGAGGTAATACTTCGCAAACAGCTCAAGACCTTCTTGAACTTTCTTTTGGTGTTCTACTACTGGAGTTCTATCAATGGTTCCAGTCGTATTTAACGACTTAAAAGTAGACATTCCTTCATGGTCAATCCTTTCCCAGCGATGATCATAATCATCTGAATATATCGGACGGGGTTCATTGTCATGATTCTCAAAAGACCAGATCATAGAGGCCAATGCCTCGTTCCATTCGGACTCTGTTAGAGTTCCGGGATGACCCTGCTTTATCTCAAGAAGCCTTTTCAGACGTGGCACAACAATTTCGCTATGCCATGAAAGAAATTCCCACGCTTGTTCGTCGGGGAATCCGTGCTTCCAAGTTTGAATCTTTTTACGGAAGTAATAACGAATATCCTTATAGATACGTTCAATCTTCCACTTAATTCTTTCCCATGTTGATGGCTTATAGTCATCGTCGAATAGGCTATTCACAATCACCATTTTTTTGGTCCCATAAAAGGAGAAGGTCAGTCCTAGCCATTCCAGCAAGTGACAGTTTCGGGATGGTATAGAAGCATTCTAACATGCCTTTGGTTTCTTGCAAGTAGATTTTTGCAAAATCTTTAGACTTTTCAATGTCTTTTAGATTGTCGGCTCTGTCGAGGATTTTAACGAAAACTGCGTTTTCGGACATCCTGAGATATTTTTGACACCTATCCTTCATTCTCTCTTTCCTAGATTTTGCCGGGTCATCCCAATTTGTCAGTTCTTCTACTAGGTCGGCCACAATTTGACCGAATTTCATATTGATGTCTGTTAGGTCATATCTGGTGTCTTCAACTACGTCATGTAATACGCAAGCACAGAGTATGTCCTCGTCGAGACATCCGTATCTTACCGCACTTAGCATCACACGAAAGGGGTGGTTAAAGTAGGGTTCGCCCGTATATTTTCGGGTTTGTCCCTCATGTGCTAATTTAGCGAATTGAATAGCGTTAGCTAGTTTGATCATCTTACTTCTTCTTTTATGAGAACTCTTAATTTTCACCTATCGTGTAAACTTCTCTAGTAAAAGCCCGCCTAATACGACTAGGCTCCAAAGAATACATTTGAGGAGGTTAGTAGAGTTTTAGCTTCTTCTAGTGTGTACATTCGTTCTCCTTGAGTACATGTCCCAATATGGGTAGAAGTTCTTGTATTTGTTCCTTTGGAAGAAGTCCAATTCTAATCTCGATGTCTCTTATAAGTTTTCCAAAGGCGATGTCAAGTGCCTTCATCGCCTCCTCTTCCGTCTCAAACCATTTTCCTCCATGATATGCTGATTCTCGTGAGTTATAACAATTCACTAAATCATATATCTGACTGTGGAGAATGTATTCTTTTACTAGACAATCTCCAACGGCACAGTACCAAACATATCCAGGAATAACTTTAACTTTATCTGGTTTATATTTCAATTCCTATCTCCCTCTTCAAATCCTGTGCCCATCTAATATCTTGCCCTGCAAGGCAATACTTGTCGCGTCTATGATTTGATGGTCATGATCAGTTGCTGTCATTAAATGTATCCAATTAATCTCTGGAGCCAGTTAGGTTCCCATTTTGTCCATTGTGTGAATAGCTCAGCACTTACAATTTGCGACTTTTCCGCTTTCTCCGTAGAGGATATATTTGAATCGTTCCAATGGTAGTATTCAAGCAGCTTAATATAATAACCGTCTTCCGATATATCAGTCACTAGAAAAAGAGAAGATTCTCTTTTAAACCCGTACTGATCCTTTTGGCTAGGACTGTACCACCACTGTCCGACCTTTACCTTCATACTATCTTCTTTCCTTTTGAATCATTCTCTCAATTTCACTAATAAAATCATCACGGTCCATCACATTAAAGTCGTATGATTCTGTCCCAACATTTCTTATGTCAGTTAGGTATACGAGTTCGAGTAGCATTTCTAGAATTTCAAGCTTAGTCATTAAATACTACCTCCCAATCATCTCGATGTAGAAAATACAATTCACCCTCATCATACCAAGGATTATGTCTCTGAAAACAGATAGCACCGTCAGACCTAATCATTGGGGAGCACTTTATTTCTTTGAACGTATCATCAAAACGTAGCCCTCCGAAGTATATTCTTAGTGGGTACTTTCTTTTGTACTGATTAAAGGTGAGTTTAGTCTCTTTGTGGATTAGCTTGAACTTCACGATATTAATACCACTTTCTCATAGAGGACATACCCGCTCTTATCAAGGGCGAAAAGTATCTTTCCGCTAAACAGCCCATTTTCGAAATAGTCTTCTATAAAGATAGAGTACTCATCGTCACCAAGTTCTATCCGTAGCTCCACTACTTCTCTTTCTAGCCATCTATATTCTTCCATTTCCAGATAGTTATCGGGGAGTTTTTCTATAGACCAGAACTTAAAGTCCAGCCCAGAATTTATCTTGTCTATAATTGTGGGTCTATTCGATTTCATCCCAGATATTCCTAATTTCCGCAGTTCTATTATTCCACTCTTCAATGGAAGGACCGGAATATACTCCACAGTCACATTCTACATTACGGATCGAAGATTTGCAACACTCCCATACGCAAATTGACAAATATGGCGTTCCACCACACGAAGGACATGGTAGGAGGGTTTTGTTTAGCCTAGACACTTCCTCTAACCATTCTCGCTCTAGCTCATTCTCATTATTCATTTTTAGACCAAAACATTGCTCGGAACTGTCCGTCAGCATAAAAGTTGAAGCAGATTTTTTCTTTATGAGGATAGGTAGAGACAATTATTCCACACATATTATCCCAATCTTCCTGATGTATTTGAATATTTTCGCCTCTAACATGGCTAAGAAAATCCATAAATCTTGCCAGATCAGTTATTTTTGATTTATCTTCTATGTCCATAATTAGAATCCAAACGCCTCTAATGTGTACTTAAATGGATTTCCATCAATCACCTTGATGCAGTTGAGCATTTGATTTGCAATATCTTGAATCTCTAGTTGGGCCGCATTATCTGCACGAAGTGTGTAGAAGTTATGGAAGCAAGACATATTAGTCATCACGCTTAGGGTAATTTGAGAGTTGTACGTCTTAAAATAGCGGGCGGACTCCTTAGCTCTTTTACGGCCAAGTATAGGGGTTAAATCATTAATAGCTTTGTGGTATAGATCATTTCCCAATTTAGTATAGGATTCAAGAATCTCCAGCCAATCATTTCCAAATAAAGAGTGTAATTCATCACTACATCTTATTCCACGCCAATCTTGCGGAAGCAAGTACCTATCTTCCTTAAGTTCTTTATACCTCGCAGATTCACCATTTACACTAAGATGCCTATGTTTTATGATATGAATATGTGAGGCCACGTCTGCTGTGATATTAACCTCTAAGAGACCTCTTTCAAAGGGGGTCTTATGGGCTTTTCCAGTGCCGTTATTCCAGAGCTTATTTACAATTAAATCCCTGATCTGCTCATCACTTTTAGCTTCTACATCAGTTGATGTGGAAGTCCAAGCCGCTCTAGCAATAGCTTTATCCCCACCATACCAGTCGATTAGTTCTACTTTATTAACTCCCATAATTTCCCCTCTAGTCGAAGACTAGTATGAATTCTTAGCATCATCCAGTGTATCAAAACACTCACCTTTGCAGGTGATGAGTACAATCTTATTTTCTCTAATTGTCTGATATATGCGATACTTTGGGGAGCCATCATCTCTACAGCAAACCCAATAGGTGTTTTTATAAATATCAGTTCCTACCGTCCAGTTAATCGCTGGAACTCTCATTAGCCAACAGTCTCTCAAAAAGGAGCCATCGCTTATTCCTATACCGACTCTTATCCATCCCTGTGGATAAGTAGTGCTTAGTACTTCGCAATTTTCCGGATATGGTTCACCCTTCTTTGGAGGGAACATATACTTATACTTACTGTCTTGCATTATATTACTTCCACCTCAAGATCTTGACTTACGGCTGCCGCCGTAAAGTTATTGAAAAGACATTTTACGCAGTTATTTTGTGTAGCATATTCAACTACAACGTATTCAACTCCATCGTGTTTTACCTTAGTACCAGCCTTCAAATCTTTGATTGGTACACCCTTTGTTTCAATTTGCACTTCTTCGCTTCTTGAGAAGAGGGTCACTGAGTTACTTCCCGTATAACGAGCAACCATTACCTGGTTAAACAAGCTTGGTATTGACCAGTGATTAAGACCTAGTACCTCGTACTTATACGATCCTTTATAGAAGATATTACCACTAAGCAAATTCTCTAATTTTACTGTCTTTCTCATATCAAACTCCTGTTCCTTTTTAGAATTTCATCAATCTCCCGAAATGCTTTAATCGGGGCTATTTAACTTCCGCGACAATGCTAGTCTTTTATGACCTAGCGTACCAATACTTCTCGCCCATCCATAATTTTTTGGATGACTCTCTATCATAGTTTTAACCAACTTTAAATTATCTTTATTACTTAGAAGTATTTCTACTTCCCAATCTTGAAAGTCTGGACCTCTTCCACTTACGATACTGCCCATACTCAAATATGATTGATACTTTCTTGTTAACGGTAGCTCTTTTGGAACCGATGAATATAATTCATCAAGAAATATCTTTCCGCTATTTCCAAATAGCGTAACAGTATAGAAATTGTTCTTCTTTTTTCTAGTTTCAAAGCTTGGGAGAAGATTTCTTTTGTTTATTTCTGAATATATCCAGTCAGCAAAAACTTTACTTCCAGTCCCTATTGATACTTTCCATTGATTTGTAGTCTTGTTTCTAGATATGCTACCGTCCCCATCTATAACCCCAAGTAAAAATGCCGCTGTATACTTACTGTCTATTTTTGGAGGATCTAGAATTAATGACTTATTCTCGTAGCATCCAAGCTCTACTAGTCTGTCAAATAGAACTTTATTATGTAAGCCTAGTGTGTAATACTTTTTGCCGGATTCTGGTATTATACTTGTAAGCATTTTACCATCTGTCATTTCATAGAAACTTTTAAGTTTTACTATTACTTCCTTGTCAACACTTGACAATATCACAGAATGCTTACCACCTGAGTTACATAGGCATCCATCAGAAAAATAGAATCCAAGCCAGTAAGCTGATATATTATCAATATCATCAAAAGCGTCTATTCTGTATTTTCTACTCATAGTCTCTTATCGTATAGGTGTTGAATTACGTTCACTTAAGTCCTCTTAGTAGGTCATCAATATGGTCATATGGACCAAGAAGAACCGCACTGTATAATCTCTGCCTATTTTTTAGTTTACTTGACGCGGGAAGTGTCGCCGTAAGCATCGCTATTTTTAGCTGCAAATCCCTCTTGAGAAACTCATCAATAATCTTATCGGCACGCTCAAAGTCTCCCTTCTTAAAAAGAGAGTCGAATCTATCGAAAAAACTATCGATTTCAGCATCTAGACTTTCGTCTTCATAGTAGCATTCTTCACACTTAATTCCTTCAGCATCACCAAATTCTACGGGACAATCATAATCACCGTATTTACATCCGTGTTCTTTACAGCAATGAGTATTATGTACACCGTAATCATCTTCATGTCTATAGATATTCATCATTAACATGCACACCTAAAAGGGACTCTATTCTCAGTTGGTCTTGGATTTCCTGTGACGACAGAATAAGCTTTCCAGAAATTCTCCCAGTCCTGCGGATCAGCCATATAGTAGTCACTGCCCCACACACCACTTTGATGTCGACAGTATTCATTAGCGTCTTGAATGAGTCTATCCCTTGCAGAGCAATCATCATACGAGGACATGCCAAGAGTTTCAGCCATGCTCTCAATTGTTCTCTCCGCTAACTCCAAGTTGATGTCAACTTGGTCAAAATCTGGATGACTCCAATGATGCTTCATTCCAGTTACTGTATTTGGGTACAGCATAATCCAAACAGTTTTTCCGGGATTATAGTGATTATCCATAAATGGATTTACAATCCCAACAGCTTCTTCAGAATGAGAACATGCCACTACAGACATGCCTTTACGATACCACTTTACTCGATCTCCTCTACATAGGAGTCCTCCAGCAGTGACAGAAACTACCGCTACGTGAATAGCATCTCTCAGGCCAGTTTGTGGTGGAGCCGCCATTAGATTTGTGTCGCTCATAATTTCTCCTAGGAATTTAGGTGTTTAGGGCGATAGCCCTAGTAGCTCTCTAGTTCATTTTTTAGTGATTGGACAGCCGCATCAACTATCGCCCCGATGTTACAATCGTACATCCCGGAGCATGTGACTGAGTTGATCTCGACAACGCCTATTCTATCACCGACAACGCCAATGTCAAGGGTGTAATTACCAAAAATCGCCGTTTTCACTACATCCTGAGCATAGTCCATAATATGAGGGGGAACTTCAGGTAAAGTAAGAAGGCAGCCATTCTCGTGATACTGGCTTCCCGCCACGATCTTATCATCGAATACGAAAAGGCGGTATTCCTGCCCTATTTCCTTTTTACTTGACAAGATGACCATTTGATCATCGAGTGGGACGCGAGTTAGCGATTTTATCTCATAGGAAATCCCTGATCTCGTTAAGATATTCCCAGTGAAAGTTTTATTTCCCGAGTTTGGCCGGATGAAAATCTCATCACCAAAATGATCAAAGAATTCGGTGCTTCGTCTGAGGAACTCTGATAGGGGCATAAACAAATAATCACTGTTGATTAAGTACTCCCCAAATCTACAGTAGTAGCTGGAACACTCAAACCAGGAATCGAGCCACACCCCGAGCCACTTAGTCTTTTTGCGGCACCAGTTGGCCATATTGATACTTCCGAAGAAGATCACATCTCTTCGGTCTAGCCCGGTGACTACTTTCTGTATTTCAGAGAATGGCTGATATTTTACTACCTCAACCGGGATATTTTTGGAGAGACAATATTGTGTGATTTTCTGAGTGGTTTCGTTATCGTAATTATCAACGACTATCGTCGGATTATACATTTCCACCCCTTATTGAAGAGAATGATGTCATTTGCATATCCCATTCTAAATTACACTTTGTGCAATGGAGACGAGCTTCTGGATCAATAGATAATTTTATACATACTAGATCTTGACTGATGATATACTTCGTATCTTTACAAGATGGACAAATTGGTAATCTCCCCTCAATAGTACCGGATGTATTTATTTGTTTTGTCATTTTAGTCCAATTAGCGTAAAAATATCTTTATTTGTCGGTATAGTAGATAATTTATTTCCATGCCAAATTGGCATAGCTCTCTCCCAAAGACCAATTTTTATATCAATCATGCACTTAGCCGCCAAAACATCGTGCATGGCTTTATCATCAGACAGCTTATCAAAAAACTGTCTTACTAACTTATTTTCAGGCGACCACTCTCTCTTGAGTTCTTGTTTGGTATATCCATGGCAAACATTTTTCCCGATGTAATACTTACTCGGAATATCGGAATCTAAAAGGAGATTGAAGTCATTCTTAGCCCCACATGGATTAAACGATTGGGCCTCCTCAATCCCATTGAACTTTGGGAGTGGATTTATCGAGTTAGGAGAATATCCGCCCTGAAAAAACAGTCTATCACACTTGATCTTATCAGCCATATTTAGTGCGGGACCGATTACTAAACAATCAGTAAAATGAGGAAGTTCATGGGCAATTTTTGCCCCAGCCGCAATTCTAAATATCCTATGCTTACCTGGATTGTACTGCTTTTCCTCTTTACTTGAACATCTTAAAATAGTTGGAACTATTCCATAGGAACTACAAAATCCAGTGATTATTTCAACCTGAGTATCAAATCCGGGAGTTACACATATAGTTTGTGGGATATGTCCATGCTCTATTAAATAAGCCAAGGCGATGGCATCATCTGGATCATGCCCAAAATCAGTGACTACTAACATACATATCCCTCATACCTACTAAGGTAGCCATTATAGTCTGGTTCAAAATTTTCAACTCTAACTTTCAGCCCTAACTTCTTAACCAGCTCTAGTGAGCGATAACTATCCTTACTTCCCAGCAAGGTTTTAATCTTTAGATCATTTTCGCACTCAGCCTTTTTCTTTCGATACTTATCCCATTCCTGATTAATCTTGATTTTTAAGTCATAATTATTTGTTTGTTCAGGCTTTAGATCTGGCTCTTTAGGCTCACTACTTAGTCTATCGTAGATTTTATCTATGTTGTAACTAATCATCTCATTACAGTACTCTAAAATCTTACGACTGTCAACCAAGTAGTAATCCTCATCAATAATCATCAGACGCGGCTTAGAGTAGCACTTCACCAAGCGAGCGAGATACTCACTATCATGCTGAATGTCTCTACAGCATGTTTCTAAGGTTAGCATATTAGAGATATAACGAATATCCCCCTCATATACTTCATACCATACACTCTCGCCATTAGTGGCCTGTTTGAATGTAAAATTTTCGTGCGTTATGACGTTAGTCATCAGAAGTTCTCCCAGCTATCCAGTTCCACAAGTCCACGAATTGCCTCTTTAAGCTTGGCGTTTCTCTCTTCGCGATCTTTAGTCCAATCTATTACAATCCCTGGGGGATAGTCTTGGATATACCAGTTCTCTTTAAGAAAACATAGAACGCTTCGATAGATTCTTTCGACTTGTTCGTCAGAATAAGTCGGTCCCATTACTGCCATTTATTCACCATATAGGAAGTACAAGTTCAGAGTAAAGATTTTCAACATCAATTACGAAGTAATCATTCCAATTTCCCGATTGAAGTCCCGGAAGTAGCTTAAGCTCTCTCAACTTTTTGCCATACTCACTGGGGTAAGACAATCGCTCGAAAAGAGATTCTTCAAACTCTCCCTCTCCATCAGAGTAGTACTTTCCTGACTCTTTGAAGTAGGTGCATTTAATCTTGACCATTTATTCTCCCAGTGTTACCTTAAACCAATAAGTACATGCAATCACAGACGTTGCGGCTAGATAAGTTTGCCATCCCAATCTCTGTGTTGTTCCAACATATATTAGCGGGAGTGCGTAATAGCACACAACCGTGATTATATCCCACAACATACTAAAAAGCAAGATGTCTTTGCCGTCATTTAGTCTTTTAGAGCAATATACCCAGACATAGTTACCTATTATGGCAGATGCCAACATTATATAGAAGAAGTACTTACTATCTCGGATGTCCTTATTGTAAGTCGAGTAGGAACCAAGAGATAGGGTTATTACTATGATTATGAGGTAGTACCAAACTGGAATTCTTTCCATCATATTCTATACGATCCCGGCATGGTAGTAAGTATAAAATTGCCACTACACATATGTGACAGCCTGAACACACCAACGATTCTATCATCATACTTGATAAAATACAAGGGGTTTCTTCGAGGAATTACGTCAGCAATTTCATATCCGAAAGTTCTGTTTCCTACTTCAAACGTCCCAATGAGTGGAATATCATAGTAGAGAACCTCTTTTATGTTTTTAACTTTCATTTATTCTCCCATAAAGCACGAAGCTCGGCCAAAGGATCATCAACATATGTGGCTATGCCATTCTTAATTACCCACGGAATTTCTACATCAACCCAGTCCCAGTCTCCACCTTTCAGGTGCTTAAGTTCGTATGATATAAACTCAAAAAGATCTTTAGAGCATGGTATTGTTCTAAACCTTGGTTCGTATGGTTCATAGTCAGAGCCATCATATGGATCGTACTTTCGAATATGTCTCCATGCGTTTAGGACTGATCCGTTGTCATCAAGATCGCATCCCCAAATAGTCCAATTTTTGTCTTTTGTGTCGTAGGTAATATACATGTTTTTCTATCTCCTAATGATGACCTTCCCTTTTTACTGGTCTTTTCTTCAAATCCTCAACTACCTCATCTAAGTTGTACGGCATGAGATTATTCCCATCCAATCCAATATCCATACTACGCCCTCCATTCATGTATTTATCTTCTGGGCTTCTATGAGTATGAGCGTGCAAATGTATAGAACCTCTGTTCATTCCATTCCAGCTTGCAATAGGATAATGGAATATAACTAGCTTATTACCCTTATGAGTAAGCTCAAGATAGTCCACATAAAAGGAGAAGCAGTCATATACAAGCGAGTCACCCAGCTTAGTATCTGGAGCACGATCATGATTGCCGCGAATTAGCCCCACATGCCCGCTCTTGATCATCTTGCGGAATTTAAGGATATTTTCGACACTCCCAAATGACCAGTCCCCCACACAAATGATCTGATCTTCTTCTTTTACTAGAGAATTAATGCTCGAAGCTACTACCTCGGTCATCTCCTCCGCGGTGTCAAAATCTCGACATCTTGATTTGTCTTCCCATTTGGAGACTCCTCGTGTTAGATTAGTATGAAAAGCGTGAGGGTCTCCAAATATCCAGGTTTTCATTCCCCAAATTCCTTCCTGAGTTTCTCGAATTCTTTTCTTCTGTATTCGATACTCTCAATCTCTTTGCGTTTAGCATCTTCTTCCTCAGCGGCAAGTCTTTGTAAACGCTTAGTCTCTTGATTCTCTTTGTGACGACTGCTCGCCTCTTTGAGAATGTCCTCTACTCGCTCGACTAACTGATCATGAATTCCTCTTGTGTCTGATAGGAACGTATCTTCATATTTTACAAGTCCAAAATCATTACAGTAAATCTTTTCCCCATCCACCATAATAATTAAAGAATCAGGATCATCAAAGTCGTCATAAAACTTTACGATTTCAGTAGTTAGTTCATCAGGAGAAGTGGTTTGGAAAAACTTAAACTCCGAGTCCCATTCGTCAGTTGGTCCACAACAATGACAAGAATATGTTGCACCATTTTCGCGATACATAATCAGTGTAAAAATCACTTAATCACCTCGTGATAGATACTGATCAATGACATAACAGAGAAAATCATGGTTAGATATTTAACTGCTTCGGATGTGCTGAACGTATACACAAATCCGCCAGTTATCACATAGATAATTTCACAAGCTAGAATATATTTCGGCATTATTTTCCTTAGAAAAGCCCATATTGGACGTTGATTTTATTTACCTCTTTACAATGAGGACATACAATTCTCGGGGTGTTTATGAGTGGAAGTCTATGCTGAGAGTCAGCACCACATTTCCCACATCTCATGACCCCTTTTGGACCAGAGAAGAAATTTAGGTTCCAACTCATGTTCATAGAGTTCCAGCGTTGTGCGTCTACCATTTTACTTTTCATCCTCATTCCGGATAACCACATCCTGAAATGACGTGGGCTTATCACTAATTACCACAGTCAATCCCCCAACGTAAAGCTGGAAGTACTGATCGGTCTCATTCCAGAAATAGAGATACTCCGATGAGTCTCCATAGGTGCCGTCATCTTGAATAACTTCACTTGTAGCGGCGGTTCTTCCAGAAATTTGGACCGTAATGCCGTCATTACTTTCATTAATTCCATTAAGCACGTGAGTGACGCTTTTTGGAGTGAGTCTTTTCCCACTACTACTTACTTTTCCCTTTACTGTAGAATAGAAAATCTGTCGTCCATTAAAAGGAGAAAGTAGATAGAGATGTTTAATACTTCCGGGTCGATTGTCCATTTTTAGGCGATTGGAGATGTTGTTTTGTTCCACCGTTAGTCCGTTGCTCTCAGTATCAATCTTAACTGAGGCTTGGCTTACCCCAGAGTTTGATACAGGAGGGGTAATATTGCCACATCCGGCGAAAATAATACACAGTGCGATTAGCTTCTTCATTTAGTTGTCCTTGTAGGTGGTGAATTGACGTGGAAGATCGTTTGCGAACCGGAAGTTTACCTTTTCCATATTCGCGTTGTATTGAGCGGCTAGATTGTTATATCCAGCCTTGATCCCGGCGATCTCATTGGAAATCTGATTCCAGTTCTGTCTATCATCACGGGTCCAATTAGCCCGATCAGATTCCAGAAAGTCTAGTCGCTTTTGCTGGACCTTAATTGTCGCATCGAATGATTCAAGTTGAGCCGCAGCATCCTTAAACCATTCATACTTTTTCAGTACAGCACTTGCCTTAGTCTGATCAAAGGCGGTTTTTTGTGCGTCGGAAATGTATCCACATCCGCATAGCACCAAGATCAGTAGTAGTCTCATTCTTTCTCCTTTACCAGTCAATGTTGATAATATAGTCCCCAGCTTCTAGTAAACCTCTCTTATGTAGATCATTGGCAACCATCTGCACATGCGGATAGAAGTTCCGTTCCCACCACATAGGAGTTTCCCATTCATACTTACTTCCTTCTAATGGAAGGCTAGGGTCGCGACTTAACCAAGCATCAAAACTCACTCCCATTTCTTCATGGTTTACTTCTTCTGGGACGGTTTCCTCGGAATAGTCCCAGTCTTCATCAGTGTTAGGCACAGTAATTTTTTCTATACCTCTCTGCTTACAGTCGTCTTGCTGTTGAAAGCAGTACGGACGACCATAAGTTTTCCTCACAAGAGCGTCCCAATCACTTGACTCGATCATTAGTGTCTTTTTAATTTTCATCGTATATCCATTTGTATAGGTCTATGACTCAAATGTTTTTATCCAATTTCTATTACCACTAGAGGGATAGTATCTTGGTCCGGCAGTTAGTAGATATCGTTTATCTGTCACGATTTAGCAGCTCCTTGTAAAACTCAAGTGATTCCTTTTCTCCCTCGTTCATTGGGCGATCATGGTAATGCTTTCCACATGTGGAAAAATCATACCATCGGAAATACGGCTCAAGTCTTAACTTTTCTTCTTCAGTGAGTTCTCGCGTTAGTGTCAAAGTTGGATACTCCCCATTAGTTTTTCTTTCA
>Ga0222713_10004586_pt1 | contig 13803 bp, 16 predicted proteins | sample C33_649DmetaG_FD_165061 | JGI IMG/M metagenome (GOLD analysis project Ga0222713, IMG submission 165061) | Estuarine water microbial communities from San Francisco Bay, California, United States - C33_649D | ecosystem: Environmental > Aquatic > Marine > Unclassified | place: USA: California...
ATGTCTCGCGGAGAATTTGAGTACAAGCGTTTGTATTCGCGTCTGGATATCGACCAGCTCCCAACGTTGGTTAGCGGTCCGCCTTTGGCGTAAGGAGAGGCATCTATGCCAATGCCAGCGCCGCAAGTCAATTACGATCTGGTCTACCTTAAAGGCGGACTCGATCTCATCACCCCAACCCTTGCACTGCCTGCTGGTATTGCGCGAGACGCTTTTAACTTTGAAGCGTCAATCACGGGCGGCTATACCCGAATCGCAGGATACGAACGTTATGATGGCCGGCCTGCGCCGTCAAATGCAATTTATGGCAGCCTCACGGTAGCATTGACTGGCACGATTGCTGTTGGCGATACGATTGTTGGCGGCACGTCGGGTGAAAGCGGCATTGTCATCGCCGTCAACGGCAACGATATCTACTACACCAAAGCAACAGGTACTTTTACGGTCAGTGAAAATATTGAGGTTTTGACGGTAGTGCAAGGCACGGTTACGGCTTTGCAGGCCACCGGCACTTTAACCACACAGGAGCAGGCTCAGTACATCAACCTTGCGGCTGACGTGTATCGTGCGGACATCGGTGCTGTGCCGGGCAGTGGCCCCATCCGTGGCGTGATCGAGTTGCAGAACACAGTTTACGCGTGGCGAGACAACGTCGGTGCCACAGCAATGGCAATTTATGAATCCAGTACGTCAGGCTGGGTTAATGTGCCGTTGGGTTTTGAGATGTCGTTTAATACCGGTACGGCTGAAATATTTCAAGGCGACACGGTTACAGGGGCTACCAGCGGTTTCTCCGCAGTAGTGACGAGGGTCGTGCTTCAGACAGGTTCATGGACAGCGGGTACCGCTGCAGGGCGTTTGATCTTTGCCAGTGCAACAGGCAACTTCACTGCTGCTGAGAATTTGCAGGTATCCGCATCCACTAAAGCGGTTTGCGTAGCGGCACAGACGGCAATCACGCTATTGCCCGGTGGTCGCATTGAGATGGTGTTGGGTAACTTTGGTGGCGTTAATAACCAGCTTCGGGCTTATGGTGCGGATAACGTAAACCGGGGTTTTGAGTTTGACGGCACGGTGTACGTGCCAATTGTAACCGGCATGACGGTTGACATACCCAACCACGTCACTGTGCATAAACAGCATTTGTTTTTTGCCTTTAGTACATCGGTTCAGTTTTCTGCTTTGGGCGAACCTTATCAATGGACACCTCTTCTGGGTGCAGGCGAAATTGTGCAACCAGAACCGGTGACTTGTTTTGTCATTCAGCCGGGTGACCAGTCCACGGGCGCGTTGGCAATTTACTCAGACAACTACACCTATATTTTGTACGGCACTGATTCAAGCAGCTGGAATCTTGTGCCTTACAACACCGGTGCGGGTGCCAAAGCTTACAGTGGTCAGAATTTAAGTCAGACCTACGTATTCGATGACAGGGGTGTAATAACGCTTCAAGCAACATTGAGCTACGGTAATTTTGATACAGCCGCTGTGACGTTGAATATCCGCCCGTTTACTCAGGTGCGCCGCAATTTAGTTTCAGCCAGTGTGCTAAACCGAGAGAAAGCTCAGTATCGAATTTTCTTTTCAGATGGCTATGGTTTGTACGTAACCATTGCCAACGGTCAGATGTTGGGTGCAATGCCGGTTCGTTTTCCAAACCCAGTTACCTGCGCAACTGAAGCGCAAACTTCGGCTGGCGAGGAGACTTCGTTCTTCGGGTCAACCAACGGGTATGTGTATGCGCTTGATGCCGGCACGTCTTTTGATGGCGAGACAATTAACGCTACACTAGAGTTAAATTACAACTCTGAGAACATGCCTCGTATTTTGAAACGATACCGTCGCGGTTCGTTTGAATTAACGGGTAATGGGTATTGTGAATTTGATTTTGCCTATGACCTCGGCTATTCAAGTGTTTACATCGGTCAAGAAGCAAACACGCCTTACGAAAATAATTTTTCACCGAGTCTTTGGGATTCCGTGTTTTGGGATTCTTTTATCTGGGACGGTCGCACACTTGCGCCGACTGACGTAGAGATCAAGGGTACGGGCCAGAACATTCTGCTGAAGATATCTTCAGACGCTGATTACTTCCAGCCTTTTACTATCAACAGCGTAATTTTGCATTACACCACGCGTAGAGGATTGCGATAATGGCAAACGATTTTTACAACCACGGCAGTTTTCCGACGACCGGATCGGCAGCCACGTCTGCCAGCATGCGTGCGGAGCTAGACTCGATTGCAGCCGGCTTTGACAAATTGCCCGACCTTACGGCAAACGCTAACAAAATTATTGTCATCAACGCGTCTTCAACCGCACTTACGCAGATTGCAACTTTACCCGTAACATCAGGCGGCACGGGGTTTGCATCTTATGCGGTGGGTGATCTGGTCTACGCTAACACGACTACCACGTTGGCCAAACTTGCTGATATAGCGACAGGCAATGTGTTGCTGTCTGGGGGAGTGGGTGTTGCGCCAAGCTACGGCAAAGTCGGACTGACAACGCACGTCACAGGTATCTTGCCTGTGGCCAATGGCGGCACCGGCATCACCAGCTTTGGCACCGGTGTTGCTACTTGGTTGGGTACGCCTTCTTCTGCAAACCTTGCCGCTGCGGTGACGGACGAGACCGGCTCCGGGGCTTTGGTATTCGCAAACAGCCCCACATTGATCACCCCCGCTTTGGGCACACCATCGTCGGGCGTTGTCACGAACCTAACCGGCACAGCATCGATCAACATCAACGGCACGGTGGGCGCGACAACACCTGCTGCTGGTACGTTCACGACGTTAATTGCTAACGGCAACACAACCCTTGGCGATGCCTCTACCGACACTGTGACAGTGAATGGGTATATGGGCGTGGGGGGTGCTGTTGATGCTAGTGAAGGTTTGCGGATAAGCAACACGACATTGACAGGTATTACGCAAACTGGGCTAAAAGTATCTGTAACTGGCTCTTCTGCCGCAACATCTGTTATTCGTAGCATGACTACGGTTCCACAAACGGCTGCGGCTGCTTTTACAGTTACTAATATTTATGGGCTTCTTGCACAAGACTCTATCAAAGGTGCAGGAAGCACCATTACCAATCAAACTGGCATTCAAGTTAATGACCAAACCCAAGGCACCAACAACTTCGGCATCACCAGTCTAGTCTCCAGCGGCGCGAACAAGTGGAACATCTATGCGAGTGGTAATGCGGCGAACTATTTCGCTGGTAGCGTCGGGATTGGGACAAACTCTCCCAGCACTTATTCTGGCGCAGGCGTATTGGCGGTTGTGGGGGCTGCTCCAAGTTTACCAAACGGACTTGTTGCGGTTTATGATTCACAAGCTGCTGCGGCAGATGTTGGCGGCGTAATTACGCTTGGAGGGCAAGACGGAACCATTGCTAACCGAGCATTTGCCGCTTTCAAGGGCGGCAAAGAAAACGCTACTAGCGGAAACTATGCTTCATACGCTGCATTTGCTACACGTGCAAATGGCGGCTCAATGATTGAGCGAATGCGTATCGACTCCTCCGGCAACGTGGGGATTGGTACGACTTCGCCGAATTACCTCCTTCAGCTTCACCGTGCCGCCGCAGCAAGTTCAGCGCTACAACTGACTAATACGGCATCCGGATCTGGTGCCACCGATGGATTTGGATTATTTTTAAGTAATGCGCTACTTGCTGAAGTTTGGCAGTTTGAAAACGGAGATATGCGATTCGGAACCAACAACACCGAACGTATGCGTATCGACTCCTCCGGTAACGTGGGGATTGGTACGAGTTCGCCTGCCTCGTTGCTTCATGCCAGCAAATCATTTGTAACGCCTACTGGGGGTATTTCTGCTAGTACGATTGGTATTTTCTCTCAAAACAACACAGCGTCGGCGAGCGCAAACGTATCGATCTTGAGCCGGTCTAGCGGTTCGTCTGTCCTCCAGTTCGGAAATGAGGCAATAGAGAACGTCGCGAACATCATTTCATCTGGAGCGACACCATATTTATCTTTTGGTGTTGCATCGTCAAACACGGTCGCTGCATCCGAATGTATGCGTATCGACTCCAGCGGCAACGTGGGGATTGGGAGTTCGCCAAGTTATCGGCTTCATGTTCAGTTTTCCAGCGCGGTTGCTTATAGTTCTTCCGATATGTCTGCGGCTGGCATCACCACGTTTTTATATAACTCGTCGGTCACAGACAGTACGGCGACCACTTTATATATGGGCGTAAACGGAACTAGCACTGACGCAGCGGCGGCCATAAGCACTGTTCACACCTCGGCTGGCAATGGTGCGTTAGCTTTTGGAACAAGAGGTGGCGGCAATGTTATTGAACGTATGCGCATCGACTCCTCCGGCAACGTGGGGATTGGAACGACTACGCCGAGTAACCTGCTGTCTGTTGCAGGTAATGCCAACATCACAGGCAACACCACACTAGGCGATGCCACTACCGACACTGTGACGGTGAATGGGTATATGGGGGTAGGGGGTGCTCCAGCCACAAATCGTGCCGTGTCTGTTGTTAATACAGCTTTATCGGGAACCGCGCAATCAGGTGTTGTTTCCAACATTACAGGGACATCCGGTGCTACATCTGGTGTAAACGGTTTTGCTGCTGAGGTTGGAACTGCTGCCGCAGTGTTTACTGCTACCGATGTCACAGGATTGATTGTGCAAAATGCCTTTAAAGGCGCTGGCAGCACCATCACGAATCAGCACGGTGTGAGGATCGTCGACCAAACCCAAGGCACCAACAATTATGGCATCACCAGTCTAGTCTCCAGCGGCGCGAACAAGTGGAACATCTATGCGAGTGGTACGGCGCAGAACTATTTTGCTAACAACGTGCTTATTGGAACAACTTCATCGAGAACTAACCCGTTTTCATCAGGTTCTTTTCTCCAGATAGAAAGCACATCATCTTCTGCGTCCCCTGCGATCATTCGTAACAGTAACGATACGGCGTCTGGAGCTTTACTGCTTGGCAAGAGCCGTTCGACGGGGGTTGGCGGTGTTACGGCGGTGACTTCTGGAGATAGAACTGGAGTAGTTGCTTTCTCTGGAACTGATGGAACAGGGTTGTTCATCAATGCAAGGACTCAGGGCGAGGTTGACGGAACAGTGTCAACTGGAATCGTCCCCGGTCGGTTGACTTTCTACACTACCAATACGTCTGGCTCAGAAGTAGAACGTATGCGCATCGACTCCTCCGGTAACGTGTTGATTGGGGCTTCAATTTCCAACGGAAAACTAACGATTAAAAACCCAAGCGTTTCTGGTGCTCAAACTATTTTACGAATCCAAGGTGCATCAACCACCACAGATTTGGGTGGTTTGTCTTTTAATCAATCCACTGACGAGTTTAAGTTAGAAGCAGTAACCAGTGCGGGCTTTTTGACTTTTGGCACGGGCACTGGCGGCTCCGAACGCATGCGTATCGACTCCTCCGGTAATGTGTTAATTGGAGTTACCTCTGCTAACGCTAATGGCGGCATCCTGCAACTGTCTAAAGGCATCACCTTCCCCGCAACACAAGTTGCAGCGACAGACGCAAACACGCTAGACGATTACGAAGAAGGAACCTTTACGCCAACGATTGTAGGTACGGTTGTAGCGGGAACGGGGACGTATACGACACAGGTTGGCAGATATACGAAGATTGGCAATCGAGTTCATTTTAGTATAACTCTTGCATGGACGGCTCACACAGGTACGGGAAGTATGAACGTTGGTGGTTTGCCGTTTACATCTAATAGTTCGCAGTCAGGCGGTTATTTTTGCGCTGTTGGCGTAGCGAATATGACATTCAGTGGTCAAATTGCTGCTCGAATAGATAACGCTACAGCAGTAGGAAATATCTATACGCTAAGTACTGGAAGTACTTTTACAGCCGTTGCAATGGATACTGCGGCAACATTCCAAATGTCGGGAACATACGAAGTTTAATTAGTTCAGGTGGATTCCTGAACCGGACACACGAAAGGAAATAACATGGCACTCGAAGAAACTAAAATCATTGACCAAATTACCGTCACCGAGAACGGTACGATTCAGGTACGCGAAGCTACTAGAATCTTGAAAGACGGTGAGCAGATTGCTCAAACTTATCATCGGTGGTCATTTGAAAAAGGTTCGGACATCTCATCGATGCCAGCCAACGTGCAAGCGATTGCTGCGGCAGCGTGGGCGGAATAACTAACAACGCATTGGAGTTTAGATATGACCACAACATTTAACTGGCAGATAACTGCGATGGACTGTTATCCACAGGCCGATAACGAAACCGACGTTGTATTCAACGTCCACTGGACTTGTTCCGGTACGCAAGACACCTACAGCGCGTCTGTTTACGCAACCTGCTCTGTACCTGCCCCTGAAGGCAATTTCACGCCTTACGACCAACTGACGCAATCTCAGGTGCTTGGCTGGATATGGGCTAATGGTGTGGACAAGGACGCAACTGAAGCCGCAGTTCAGGCGCAGATTGATAACCAGATTAACCCGCCTGTGGTAACACCGCCTTTACCTTGGACAGCCGAGGTGAGCGATGCCTGAATGGTTGACTAACTTAGGCGTTGGTATTGCCGCTGCCGGCGCAGGTGCTTACGGTATGTACCAAAAAGTTATGGCTGACAGCCGCAACAACAAAGCCGCTGATACCACAGACGCTGCGTGGCAGCAAGTTATTGCTACTTTGCGCGAAGAAGTCACGCGTTTGTCTGAACGGCTGGCAGCAGTCGAGGAACAGAATCGCCGGTGCGAAGAGCGCAACGATTCTTTACATCAAGAAATTCTTGATCTTAAAAAGCAGTTACATTTGTCTTAGTATGTGGACCCGCTAACCCTACTCGCTGCTGCCAATGCTGCCGTCGCAGCGGTTAAGAAAGGATGCCAGTTATACAAAGACATTAAAGGTGCAGCAGGTGAAGTAAAAGATGTACTGGATGATCTGAAGTCACAGTTTCATAAGATACCAAATCCGACAAACGATCAGAAGATTCAGTACAACGAAGAAGTACAGCGGGTTCAGGAAATTGCCAAGGCTGACCCAAATGATGTGTTCTTAAACATCGGCAACGATCTTGGCGCATTGATGGACGCGTATGATGCTATCGGCAAAGCATTCATGCAACAGGAAGCGGAAGCAAAAACGGTTTACACCGGCACAGATTCTGTCGGCAAACGCGCACTAAACCGGGTGATTATTCGAGCAAGATTAGACGCAATGCTGGCCGAACTTCGCGAAACCATGGTCTATAAAGCACCGCCAGAGCTTGGCGATCTTTGGACAAAGTATGAAAAGATGTGGCAACAAATTGTTGTTGAGCAAGATGAGGCGCACAGAAAAGAATTGCAGCGTTTGCAAACAGAACGTCTTAACAGACGCAAAATCATAAGGATACGTTGGGAGTATGCGACATGGTTTGGGGCAATATTTTTCGTCGTCGTGTGGCTCCTCGCCGTCCTGCTTCTTCTAAGGGAGAGTCTGACGTATCGCTTGTTGTCGTTCTATGTGTGGCAATAATGGCGCTGACGTTTGTGGTTGTGATCCCCATCATGGGTGTTATGTATATGGATTTAAACAATGCAAGAATCGCAGTCGAGATGGAAATCAAAGCCATGCGTGAATTGCGCAAAAAAATGCTTGCTGATTACATGAGAGGTGAACCTTGATAACGCTTCAACAGTTCAGACAGCTAGTCCCCAACACCAAATACCCGCAGCAGTGGTACGACACCCTGTTTGGTAAAAAGTCAATTCTTGGCGATAAGACCCTGTTGGAAGAGTACAACATCACTACCCCCAAGCGCATCGCCGCATTCATGGCCCAATGTGGCCATGAATCGGGAGGCTTTGTGTTTCTGACTGAGAATCTGAATTACAGCGCAGCAGGTTTGATGAAGACCTTTGCAAAGTATTTTCCTGACCAAGTTACGGCCAATGCCTACGCACGTCAGCCTGACAAGATCGCCAATAAGGTTTACGCCAATCGCATGGGTAATGGCGATGAGGCGTCAGGCGATGGTGCCCGGTACAAGGGACGCGGACTTATACAAGTCACGGGCAAGGATAATTATTTTTGGTTTGCATCGTCTCTGGAGATCACACCTGAAGCGGCAGCAGAATACATGCAGACCTTCGAGGGTGCGGCACAGAGCGCATGCTGGTATTGGGAGACAACGGAGTTGAATAAGCTGGCTGATACTGGCGACATCTTAACTATGACTAAACGGATCAACGGAGGCACCATTGGACTTGAAGACCGTAAGAAACATTACGCTCATGCTCTGCATGTGCTGGGCGGTTAATGCCTGCAGTGATCGGTTTAGGTACCCTTGTCAAGACCCACAGAACTGGGAAACGGCAGAATGCAAACCGCCGATTTGCACTGCAACCGGCACTTGTCCTAACGACGTAACCCAACCTGAAAAGGTGAAACCATGATTTTGAAAGCTACGGAAGAGCAACTTAATGCCGCACTGAAATTCATTATCGGTATTACCTTTTGTTCAATCCTTGTCATCATGGCCGGGCTGTCAATGTACTCGGTGGTATTCGTCACCCAACCAATGTCTGGCATGGCTCCGGCGGATAAGAATTTTTTCTTGCTGTTATCAGATATGTCGAAGTACATCCTCGGTGCGCTGGCCACACTGATTGCGGTTAAAGGCAAAGATGCGTTTGTGCCGCCTCCCGGCATATCGACTGCGGCTGACTTTAAAGACGCGCCATTGCCGCCCAAGCCTGCGCCTGTTGTGACCACGACGGTGACCACAGTACACACTGAAGGCGATCCTGTCATTGCAGGCTATGGCGGTAAGCCAGCCCCAGTTCAACCACCACACCCGGAGAGAGACGAATGAAAAAGCTGATTGCACTTATTGCGTTTGTGCCGCTGGTCCTGTTTGCTGCCGAGACAAAGAAAGTCTGTCACGAACAAAAAGACAAAAAGGGTAAGCCTGTGCAGGTATGCAAAGAGGTCAAAGTTCACAAGAAGCTGGACGGGACAAAGGTACCCTCTAAATGATGAACCCGTGGGTCATTCTCGGTTTCGTCGTCGCGGTCATTGGTGCGGCTGGTGCTGGGTATTACCAAGGTAATGAGGCTGGCCAAGCCAAGATTCAGCAGAAGTGGGACCGCGAAAGAGCGGCACAGGAGGCTGAATACGCAGCCGCGCAGGCTGCCGCCCGTGAGAAGGAACAAGAGCTGCAGGCCGGTGCCGATTCATTGAGGAAGGAAAAAGACCGTGAAATCCGTGATCTTAATGCTAGGGCTGTCGCTCTTGCTAACAGCCTGCGGGACCGTCCGTCCCGCCCCACCACCGAAAGCAGTCCCGTGCCCGGTACCGCCAGCACTGGACCAAGTGGTTGTACCCCCAAGCAGCTTTACCGAGAGGATAGCGAAGTGGTTGTTGGACTTGCCAGAGAAGCCGACGAAATCAGAGCCGCCCTCAAACAATGTTACGCCCAATACGAATCCTTGAGGAAATAATATGCACTCGCCCTCATTAACTATTCAAGGTAAGAACGAACCTTTTGAATTGCAGGTTGCGCGTGGCCAGATTGAAGGTCATAAGACTCTGTTCAAATTCGGCAACAACGCCGACATTAACGGTTCGTTGGAAACGGTTTGGAGCCAAGGCGGCCTGTACAGCTACCCGGCAGCCGCGATCCAGATGAAGGTCTCCAGCAGCAGCACGAACGACACGGCGCTAGGTACTGGCGCTCGAACCATATTTGTATACGGGCTGGATGCTAACTACAACGAAATTACTGAAACGGTAACCCTGAACGGTCAAACTGAAGTGTTGACGACCAACAGCTATCTGCGGGTCAATCGTGCTTTTGTAGTTACCGCAGGCAGCGGCGGGACTGCGGCTGGCGATATTTACGTTGGCACGGGCACTGTTACCGCAGGCGTTCCCGCGACGGTCTACGCCCTTATTTCTTTAGGTGAGAACCAAACTACCATGGCGGTCTGGACAGTTCCGGCAAAGCATACGCTGTACCTATACCGAACTTTCTTTTCCGCTGCGTCTAACAACGCCGCGCATTACATACTTGGAAAACTTGTGATCCGGTCGCAGGACGAAGTGTTCAGAAACGCAGCAGACGTTACGGTAAACTCAGCAGCGGTTCCTTATCATTTTGAAATCCCTTTGATAATTCCAGAAAAGACTGATATTGAAACCCGGGCTATCGCTTTGTCTGGCACCAACTTTTACGTGACTGCCGCTTTTGAGGGCACCTACATTCAGGTGAACCCATGACGGCGGCTTGGACAAAGAAGTCCGGGAAAAACCCCGCCGGGGGTCTTAACGAAGCCGGGCGCAGAAGCTATGAGCGAGAGAACCCCGGCAGCGATCTGAAGCCGCCCCAGCCCGAGGGCGGTTCACGGAAGAAAAGCTTCTGCGCCCGTATGCGGGGAATGAAAGCCAAATTGACAAGTGCCAAAACAGCAAGAAACCCAAACAGCCGCATTAATAAATCGTTGCGCGTTTGGAAATGTTAATGGTAGAATTTTCGAAGGGACCTCGCGTCCTTGAAAAAGCCGCTGACTAAGCGGCTTTTATTTTTTGGAGTTACAAAACATGGCCACAGCAACCAATCCTTACGCGACAAAAACTGCCGCACAGTTAGCAGCAGAAGCGAAAGCGCAAAGTGTACAAGCGCCGGTAACAATTTATACTGCACCGACTGCTGGAGCCGAAGGCTATGATGCTGTTGGCCAGCAGTCGAGCGGATATGATGCAACGACGGTCGGGTCGGCTGCGACTTATAACGCCCCAACCCGTGCCGCCACCGGATACGAAGCTAGTCAAGCTGGTACGCAAGGCTACGACACCGCTTTGCAAAATACCACCGGATACAACGCCGCCACCATGGGGCCTGCCGCGACTTATAACGCTTCACAAGCCGCCGGCACAAGCTATAACGTTACTGCACCCCAAACCGTGCAGGGTCAGATACAAGGCATTCTGGCAGCAGACTCGCCTTTAATGCAACAAGCGCGTGCGCAATCATTGCAGCAGATGAACCGACGTGGTTTGTTAAGTTCCAGCATGGCCGTCGGCGCTGGTCAAGAAGCGGTACTCAAAACAGCTCTACCGATTGCTCAAGCTGACGCGGCGGCTTACGGCGCTGCTGCAAAGTATGGCGCTGATACAGCTAATGCCATGGCGCAATTTAATGTTAACGTTCAAAATGAAGCTGCAAAGTTTGGTGCCAATGCCCAGAACGTCGTCGCGGCTGCTAACCAAGCAGCGCAGAACGAAGCCGCAAAGTTCGGTGCAACTGCCGAGAACGTTGCTGCGGCTGCTAACCAAGCTGCGATCAACGAGGCATCAAAGTTTGGCGCAAGTGCAGAAAACGCTGCAGCACTGGCTAATGCAAGTGCAGAAAACGAAGCTGCTAAATTTACTGCCGGTTCTCAAAATGAAGCTGCTGCAGCAAATCAAACGCTTCAAGCGGAAGCCGCTAAATTTGGCGCTAACGCACAGAACATTATCAACGCCGCTAACCAAGCAGCAGAGAACGAAGCTGCGAAGTTCGGTGCAACTGCCGAGAACGTTGCTGCGGCTGCTAACCAAGCTGCGATCAACGAGGCATCAAGGTTTGGCGCAAGTGCAGAAAACGCTGCAGCACTGGCTAATGCAGCAGCGGCCAGTGAAGCCGCTAAATTTAATGCGTCTGCAAAAAACATGTCTGCCAGTGAGTTTGCTAAAAATGTCAATGCAAACGTGAATTCGATGCTTGACCAATCGATGAAAATTGCTGTGGCTAACGCTGATGCAGCTACCAAGATTGAGCTGCAAAACATTGACGCCCAGACGCGCAAGGACTTGGCAGCGACTGAGGCGACTTACAAAAACCAAATGCAGGCATCGGCATCAGCTAACGAGATATTCCAACAGGCAACAAAAAACATTGCTGACATTATGGCAAACCCTGACTTGGATGCAACTGCAAAACAAGCTGCGGTTGATACACAGAAAAATTACCTGAAAGGGTCTATGGCTATTCTTAGCGCCACGTCAGGTATCACAGGTTTGAAAGATTTGATCTCATTCTAATGGACCGCAACGTTCTTCTTGAGCCGATTGTTGCATCAATACGCCAAGGTCTACCTTTGGCAAAGCAGGACATACTGAAGTACCTAGAGGACTGGGAGCTGATACCTGTTGAAGCTGACGGGCAGCACGCCGCGACAGTGATTGCCAAAGGCACCGAGATTCATATTGCGGTTGTTGAGGGCTACCGACCTAAGTCTTCTCAACGTCGAGTGATTCACGGTTTTTTAAAACCGTTGTTTGACAAGTATGAGTTTTTGACGACGAAAGTTCCGCATCACAGGTTAGCTCAAAAAAAGTTTGTACAGCGTGTAGGTTTTAAACCTACTTGGAAAGATGAAAATTTTGAATACTACATGCTGGCCAGCATGCCGTTTGAAAGGAAACAGTAATGTCTAAAATTTATCTCTCGCGGTCTATCAGCCGCACCTTGTCCGCCGACCATCCCGTGGGTGACCCGACAGGCGGCGCGGCATACGGCGAGAAGAACGATCCGGTCTCAGCCATTTTGTCAGTCGCAAGTATGGCCGGAACTTATGGGGCTGCAGCTGCTGCGGCGGGGGCCGGTGCTGGTATAGGCGCTACTTTTAGCGCAATGACGATAATGCAAGGGCTTACTTTTGCAGGTGGCGCGTTAAGCCTTGTCGGCAATGTTACCGGCAACAAGACTTTGTCAAAGGTTGGTATGGCTGCCGGTATTGTTGGCGGCCTTGGCCAAATGGGTGCATTTGGCGAAGGCGTCAAAGGCGCTAAATGGGGTGACAGTTTTAGCAGTACGATTGACGACAGTGCAGTTAATTACAGCAGCGCAAGCAAAGGCACTGCGCCAACACAAGGCACTGCGCCATTAAAAGGTAGTCAGGCTGCTGGCAACCTCACGGAGGATGTAGCTGCACAAACAAAAATAACAGAAGCAAACATGGCTGCGCGAGGAGGAAACGTTAGTGGTGCATCTGGGCAACCGGGTGCCTCTTTTCAAACAAACGCATTTGATCCGGCAAATCAATCATATTTAAAGGGACCTACTAATTTTTCAAAACCAGATTACAGTTTTGGGAGTGGAGTAGATGGTGTTAGTCCGGCTGGCGGCGTTGGTCTTAAAGTTGGCGCTGGCCCGGCTGTTGCGCCACAACTTAATGCTAACGCACCCGGCATTTTAGATAAATTAAAACAAGGACAATATTGGGAAGCAACAAAAGACATTGCTTCAGGGCTTAACCCAATAACTAATCCTTACGGTGCTATGGCCGTTGGTCAAATAGCCCAACCTATTGCCGATTACTTATCTGGTAAAACGGACGCCGAAATTGAAGCTTTAGAAGCGCAGACAAGAGCCAACGAAGCTACAGCTGGTTATACAGATGAGCGTACTCAGCAACTTAAAGAAGAGATTGCAAGAGAAAAACGCCGCCGTGAAAATCTTAATGCTGGTTACGGGCAGATCAATACTGGTATCAACGTCAACCCTGCTGTTCTTGGTCAAGCACAAGCCGGCGGTTTGATCGCGCAACAAATGCAGCCAGCAACATAAGGAGAGAAATCATGGCAAAAGGAATTATTCAAAAAAAGATGGCGCGGCCTGAAGGCGATGACATTGATACTGAAACTATTAAGAAAAACATCAAGATGCCGCCAGAGCTACAAGACGCTTATGAGCGGGTTGTTATTGCTGGCATGAAGGTGATGTTTTCTAAAGAGTCGCACAAGCTTATGTTGGACGAACTTCAAAAAAAA
>Ga0222713_10004589_pt1 | contig 13801 bp, 13 predicted proteins | sample C33_649DmetaG_FD_165061 | JGI IMG/M metagenome (GOLD analysis project Ga0222713, IMG submission 165061) | Estuarine water microbial communities from San Francisco Bay, California, United States - C33_649D | ecosystem: Environmental > Aquatic > Marine > Unclassified | place: USA: California...
CGATTGGTTTCACGATCTTGTTCGATGGGGGACACTCATCGTCCTTCCCTACGGACTCGTGCCAATCATCGGCTTTGTGTTGTTGATTCCAAGCCTGTTGGTGTGGAACGTGAAGTCGGAGCGGCAGGTGATCGAGCTGACAACGGTGCCCCATCTTGTGCTCGGGGTGATTCTTGTTGTCGCTCTGACAATTGGCGGCACGATCGTGGGGGATCGAGTGGCTTGGCGCTTGATTGAACGCCACCGCGGTGCGCTCACGCGGTATCTCAAACACCCAGAACTGGGCTGAGTTGCATTAGCTCGTTTGGCGTTTTCGGACGAGCCCCGGTATCCTCATAGGCACGCCGCGGGGTGGAGCAGTCTGGTAGCTCGTCGGGCTCATAACCCGAAGGTCACGGGTTCAAATCCCGTCCCCGCCACCATCGATACGACGAAGGCCCCCGCAAGGGGGCCTTCGTCGTATCCACCGTGCGGGCGATCGATTTGGGAGGAGGCCACCGAAGGTGGCCGACGGTTCCCGTCCCCGCCACCATCGCAGAACGGTCGCCCTCGGGCGGCCGTTGTGCGTTTTCCGACCATTTCCGACCTGCGAGTCAGTCCTCTGCCGGAAGTGCAAGCGAACGCCCAAATCGGGAATAGAGGTCAGCCCAGGTTTTCTTCGACTTGGGCTCAATGCCGAGCGATTCAAGAACACCGAGGCCCACCTCGGCTGCCCAACTGAACAGAACGGCATCACGAATATTGACCGCATCGTCGATGCCGAGCTGTCCGCGGTTTGCCTCATAGCCGTCGATCCAACGTTGGATATGAGCAAGTTGCTCATCACGAAGACGTTCGCGAGTTTCATCGTCGGTTACTGCAGCCGCAGCACCTTGGAGTATCAACGAACGAAGCTCGCGTCGTTCTCGGTAGCGAAGCGCGGCTTCGTAAAGAACCGAAACATGCTGTGGTGGCCCAACTTGCGTTGCGGGAATGCTCTCAAGGTCTGATTCTGTTCGAGAACTGATTGCTTCGGCGAGTAGTTCGGCCTTATTGCGGAAATGTCCGTAGATCGCACCAGTCGTCATCGATGCTTCACGAGCAATGTCGCGGATCGAGGTCTGAAGGTAGCCCTTCCCGGCAAACATTTCCGCCGCAAGTGAGATCAGCGCTTCTCGTGTTGCGAGAGCTTTCGGTGTCGTTCGAGTCGGCACTGACCGAGGAGAGCTCTTCTTGTCTTTTCCGGCAGATTGTCCTGTGGCCATAGGTTCGTCATTCTTGTGGAAGAGCGCGCCAAAAGAGTGACGTTTCCCATTGATTCGAACGGCAAAGTGACGTCTTCGATTCAGCCCAACGGGCTTGCGAGCCAATCGGTGGTCGGAGCAACCGTGTACGTGGCGATCAGTGAGCGGATGAACTCGCTGTCATGCAACGGGTCACTCGGTTCGGCAACCGAAACTCCGCGTGCTCGCATATCAGCAAGAAGTCGATCGAATACGACATCAGTTGTGAGGTCATCGGAATTATCCAGTGACTTTTCCAGTTCCTCTCGATCAGAGAAGACTTCTGCACTCCAGTGGACGAGGAGGCGCATTTCCTCGGGCTTGTAGGTGCGTATGACCTCGCCATCGGTCGTGATCGCCCAATCGTCTGACGGATTTCGGTACTCAAGGAGCGAGCGGTGCTTCAACCCGGGAATATCGCGGTCCTCGGGACGACCGACCGGATCGCCTCGGTGAAACATGACTTCGTTTTGAACGACAACGCCCTTATCCCAGAGGGGGTGCTGGAGGACTTGTGGCTGACTGTGCGGACCGTCAGGCCAATAGGTGAACGTCCCGTTCTCGCCTCGGTACCACCACGCGATGACCTGCGCCATTTTCACCATGTACTCGGCGAAGAGTCCCGACTTGCCCATGATGTTTGCGAGCCACACCGGCGAGTTTTCGATTCGGATTCCGCGAAATTGCACGGCATCGAGATGAGCATTCAATCCACTGTGGTGAGCTCCACAGAAATTGAAGAGCATGTGTGTCGGTTTTGCGTAGGCCGCACCCCAGTAATCACGCACCAGATCGAGGAACTTCTCGTTGTAGAAGCAGTCTTCGATCTCGGGGTAGTAGCAAGTCGACCCTTTTCCGAAGTAGCCGCGGAAGTGGCCAGTGGCGATGTCGTCAAGCGTGAGGTCGATTTTTTGCCCTTCTGGCATAGGGCCAGATGAGGTGGCGATGAGTTCCTCGACCGTGTCGAAATGGTGGGCGGTGATCGTCGGCCACGGCCCATTGGACTTGACCAGGTCGAGGATCCGTTCATATTGGTCCTCGGTGTAGACGTCTTCAATGACCTTCGGTGGCGCAACTGGACGTAATGCATTGGCGATGACGTCATCGGTCACGGTCATGGTTCCCCCTCATTGTGCGACTCTGTGAATCAGACTACCCGAAGAATATAACGCTGCTATCTTTTTGTCATCTGCTGTGGTCCTTGTGCTGCCACTCAAGAGGGGGAAACGAAATGATCGAGAACGCTGATGTCCAGCAGCTTCTTTCGCACTGGTGGTTCGCCTATGACAACGCCATCTATGACGAATGGCCGTCGATGTTTACTGGCGATGCTCACTTCGTTTGTCGCACCGATACGGGAATGACCGACTACGAGGAATTTGTCAATGCCGATGTCAGTGGCAAAGACGCCGTTCTTGCTTGGCAGACCCAACACAGACAAGGAAGTCCATCGCCATTGCGGCATGGAGGCGAAAACATCCACATCAGCGCTCAACGGGACTCAGAGGCTGACTTTCGGTCGTACATCCGCGTTTCGCAGATCGTGAATGGCTCACCATCTGAACTTTCAACCGCAATTGTTGAAGGCACTGTTCGAGACGAGAACGGTGCATTGCGTATTTCTGAACTCATCGTGATTCTCGATACTGCGGATTCAACTGTTCTCGGAGATCGGGAGGCATACAGCAAATGAGCGCACCGCAACTCTTTGATCTCACTGACAAAGTTGCGATCGTGACCGGCTCGACCAAAGGAATTGGTCGAGCCATGGTGCAAGGTCTTGCTGAATCAGGAGCGAAGGTCGTTGTGAGTTCGCGTAAACAGAAACTCTGCGATCAGGTAGCTGCGGAAGTTGCATCCTCGACTGGAGCAGAGACGCTGGGATTGGCGTGTCATGTTGGGGATTGGGAGGGAATCCCAGATTTCGTCAACTCTGTTGTGGATCGTTTCGGAACCATCGACGTACTCGTCAACAACGCGGGAATTAATCCCGCTCCGACCACCGTGTCTGAAATGACGATCGAGTACTGGCGCAAGATGTTCAACGTCAACCTCGAAGGTCCTCTGCGAATGGCGCAGCAGGTGGCTCCGGTGATGCGTGACAATGGTGGGGGATCAATCATCAACATCGTGACGATGGCTGCCTATTCAGGCGGTCCGAATGTTTGCGCGTACGGTTCATCAAAGGCGGGGCTCATCAACCTCACCAAGTCGATGGCGCAGGAGTGGGCACCGTGGAAGATCCGGGTCAATGCGCTGTGCCCCGGACCCTTTATGACCGAGATGGTCGCGGGTGCCGAGCGAGTTCGTGAAGGATTCATCGACATGATTGCCAACGGGACACTCATGAAGCGGGTGGCCGATGCCGAGGAAATTGTCGGTCCGGTCCTTTATCTCGCAAGCGATGCATCGTCCTATGTCACGGGAGATGAAATCTCAGTATCGGGCGGGATGCAGAAGTAATTCGGCACACATAGATGCAATGACCAAAACAAGCGTCGACGAATCGACGTGAATTCCAAGGAATTGGGGGAAGCATGACAATTGGAACTACTCAATCCATAACAGTTCAGCGCAGGAGAAGGCGCAGCACGGTTTATCTCGTCGCGATCGGTGTAACCATCGCATTGGTTGCCGGGGCGTGCGGAGGCGGTCGGTCCGACGCCGGTGGTGGGTCGTCGACGACCGCCAAGCCAACCTCATCGACCGATTTCGGCACGATGACATCGCCGTGTGGCAAGGGCGACGCAAAGGGTGCGACGGCGCAGGGCGTCACTGACACGAGCATCACAATTGGCTACGGCGATGACGCAGGGTACCCGGCATCGCCAGGACTCAATAAAGAGATGTCAGACGCCATCAAGGCCATGATGAAATGGTGTAACGACCAAGGCGGAATCAACGGTCGTCAGGTGGTTGGGAACTACCACGACGCAGCGATCATGAATGTGAATAACGCCATGACCGATGCGTGCGCCAAGGACTTCATGCTTGTCGGTGAGGGTTGGTCACTCGATTCGGCTCAGGAGCAAACCCGAATTACCTGTGGCCTTCCTGCAGTCCCGACCTATTCGGTGTCGCCGCAATTCGCGAACGGTCCTTTGATGTATCAGCCATCGCCGAATCCGGCCGATTACTACAACGCTGCAAATGCTTTTCTTCTGGCGGAAAAGTTCCCCACGCAGGTGAAGAAGGCGGCAGTACTCCAGGGAAACTTTGCCGCCACTGTTGATTCTGCCGAGAAAGCAAAAATCGCATACACAAAGGCCGGATGGACGTTCCTTGATTGTGATCAGACCTACAACATCATGGGGGAGTCGAACTACACACCATTTCTGCAACGTTTGAAAGATTGCGGCGCAGAGGTTGTGTATTTCTCAGGGTCGCCAGCTCCGATTTTCGAAAATGTCCTTGATGCGGCGAAAGCACTCAACTTCAATCCGATCTGGGCCGAAGAAGCGAATATGTACGATTCGAATTTCGCAAAATGGAACACGAACGGAAACGCGGACAACGTTTATGTTCGGATGACCTACACGCCGTTTGAACAGGCAGACCTAAATCCTGCCACTGCGAAATATCTTGAAATCTTGAAGTCCAATGGAGGCTCCACCAGCCTCCTCGGCGCCCAAGCAACCGCAGCATTTCTCCTATGGGCTGAAGCGGCGAAGTCGTGCGGCAGCAATCTCACACGGGACTGTGTCCTCAGCGCATTGTCGAAAGTGACGGACTATTCAGCTGGTGGGCTGCAATCTCCGACTGATCCTGCGGCTAATAAGCCAGGTGACTGTGCAATGGTTCTGAAAATGACAGGCACAAAGTACGAGCAAGTATTGCCAGCAAAGATTGGTGAGTTTGCATGCGATTCGAAGTACTTGGTGAAACTCGAAGGGCCAGTTGTTGATCGAGGGAAACTCGACGCCAATCGAATTTCGCAAGCAGGGAAATAAGACCGACAGATTTTGAGTCATCTTTGCAACGAAAGAGGGGGTGGCTGTCGCGGCCACCCCCCTTTCCTGCTCGGAGAGGGCTCGAAGGGACCCAGAATTTGGTTATGGATTTCTGAGGGGCGTCATCGGGTCCGGTGCATCGGGGCCTGAGGGCGAGGTCGCCTGCGCGCGGCCGTTTTGCGATGTCGTGGATAACGGATTCGATATCGACAAGTGAAGGGAGCCCCGAAATCAGGGTGGGGTTAACCGATGGCGAACGTCTTGCAAGCGGAGGTGTCGATCAATACCCGCTCGGCGCCGTTTCGAGCTCGGCTTCGCGAGGCGGAGGCTCATGTTTCAGTGGCTCAAGCGGAGTGGTGTCTTCGAACCACAAAAGAGCGTCGTAACGGCGACCCATAACCGTCGGTACGTAGTTTCCGAACTCGTAGCGCGGTTGATACACCACTCCGATAGCCCGATGTCCCCGATGCGATCGAAGCCATGGCCCACTTCGGTCCTCTCCGAAAGTGAGCACTGCGGGGTAGCCAAGGGCCGAGTGAAGAAGATCTTCGTGGCTTCCACTGGTTGCCCGCGGGACATTGAGTACAACTTCGGGCTCCCCCCATGCAGCGGCGGCGATGACTTCTCCACGATGGCTTGCAAAGCCCACGAGTGCAACGTTGTCCTGTCCGTACGTTTCACGGAGTGTTTGTCCAATGTTGATCATTCCGACATGGGCCATATCCGTAGCGCGTGCGTCACCGACATGTGTGTTGTGGGCCCAGATAAGTGCTTTTGTTTGTGGCCCGAAATGCGCGCAGAGGCGCTGCACTGTCGCAGTCATGTGATGATCGCGAATGTTCCAAGATTCTGAGTTAGATCGAACCATTGCTCGGTAGTAACGCTCTGCTCCGACAACAATTTCTGCATTCTGTGCTGCTGCGAAAGCTGCTTCATCTCCAGGCCCCTGCGAAAGGGCAAGTTCACGGACCGAAACAAGCAGCGAGACAACCTCCTCGGTACATGAGGCAGGAACAAGGCTGGCGACAGCTCGCGCGTATTGCTGAGGTTCTTCGTTGAACGGCGCGAAACAGCGCCAAGCATTCATGGCGACTTGGAGAGAATCTGGGGCATGCACCTCAAGCCAGCGAAAAACTGCTCGAAGTGAATCCCATAATGAATAGACGTCGAGGCCATAGAAACCGACGCGTTGTTCGATTGGTCGCTCGAGGTTGATCCAGCGCAGCCAATCAAGGAAGTCGGCCACTTCCTCGTTTGCCCACATCCAAGTTGGCCATCGCTCAAATCCTGCGAGAAGGTGCCTGGCATCGAGATTCAAGTGAGTGCGTCCTCTGACCCACTGGTCGATTCGCCAACAATCGGGCCAGTCGCCCTCGACTCCAATGAAGGAGATTCCTCCGGCTTCGATCAAACGCCGCGAAATCTCCGAACGCCACGAATAGAACTCATGGGTGCCATGTGATGCCTCACCAAGGCACACGAGTTTCTTCTTGCGTAGTTGCGCCACAAGTGGCTCGAGATCATTTGCGACTCGAAGTGGCGTAGCAAGTGTTCGGATGTGTTCGAGTTCGTCGATGTAGGCCTGCGTGCTCATCGGATCGAACTCTGTACTTCAGTTGAATCTGATGATGCTGCATTGAGATGTGCGACGAACCATTCGCCCGCTTCTCTAGCAACCAACTGCAGAGTACCTTGCTCTTCGAAGAGATGAGAAGCCCCGGGGATGATTGTGACTTTGGCTTCGCAGTGAAGCTGTGTGGCTGCAGCCTCATTGAGAGTGATGACGACGTGATCTTCGCCCCCAACAAGCAGTAGCGTCGGTGAGCGAACCAATCCCAATCGACCATTGGCGAGGTCGGGTCGACCGCCACGAGAGACGATGGCGGCAATGTTCGATGATGGAAGAGTTGCCGCGACGAGTGCCGCTGCAGCTCCTGTGCTTGCGCCGAAATATCCGATAGGTAGAGCGGCGAGACGCGGCTGCGAGCGGGCCCATTCGGTCGCTCCATGGAGACGTCGAGCAAGAAGCGCGATATCGAACACGTTTGCCCGGTCTCGCTCTTCTTCTCGTGAGAGGAGGTCGAACAGAAGCGTTCCTATCCCGAACTGATGGAGAACACCGGCGACGTAAGTGTTCCGAGGGCTGTGCCGACTCGATCCACTCCCATGAGCGAATAGGACGATTCCGATCGAATGTTCGGGGACCTCAAGGCGGCCGGGTAGCGGAGTGCCGCCGAGAGGAATGAGTATGTCTTGACTCCAACTTGTGGCGGAACTTTGCGATTCTCGTGATCCCCTTGAGTTAGAACTCTCGACTCGGTATCGATCAAGTATCTCTACGACTTCGTCGTCGGTGACCGGTTCAAAATTTCGATAGTGAAGCCCAACGGCGTCGAATCGAGCAGGGGTTTCGACGCTGACGAACTCGTCGGCATAGCGCTTCAATCGTGATGCTCCGTCGATGGATGCAACTGGAACAGCCATAACGACGTGTTTTGCGCCGTGGGCGCGTGCAACTTCGCATGAGGCGATTGCAGTCGAGCCGGTGGCGAGCCCATCATCAACAATGATTGCAATCTTTCCGGTGAGGTCGATCATCGACCGATGGCTCCGTAATGACTGAGCTCGCCGTTCAAGTTCGAGTCGTTCTTTTGCCTCAACTTCAAGAAGTTCCGAGGGAGTGACGTGGGCGAGGTCAATAACCTCTTCGTTGATGGTGCAAATACCGTCTTCTCCGATTGCCCCCATGGCCAGTTCGGGATGATGAGGTACACCAAGTTTGCGGACCAGGATTACGTCTAACGGCGCACCTAACGCCTTTGCGACATGTTCTGCAACTGGAACGCCGCCTCGTGGCAGTCCAAGAACTACAGCATCGTCTGAGGCATATGCACTCAGTCGTGCTGCGAGTCGGTGACCTGCTTGGTCTCGATCGTTGAATCTCATGACACCTCTATCGCCGAGCAACGCGTGTAAGGCGAAATGTTCCAGCAGCGTCACGGTGACTTGCATCGCCCCATTGGGTGATTCGCAGGTGAAGCGTTCACTGGAATACCTCTACGTGGCGATGAATTCCATCCCTCACGCGCTCAGGATTCATTTGAAGGGGTTGCAAACGTGCTTCCTTAGAAAGAGAGGACGTCGGAGATGACAAAGATGCTTGAGAAGAACAATTCAGGATGGTTGGATCAGAGTGATGAGGTAAACGGAATGAACTGGTTTGACGGGTTTCGGTGGATGCCGCGCGAATTCCGAGACTGGTTTGCCAACGATGGTTTGCGACTTGAGGAAGTCAATGACGAAAACGGTCTGACCGTTCGGGCTGAGGTCCCTGGTGTCGACCCAACAGTTGATGTTGATGTTTGTGTTGTTGACGGCCATCTAGCGATTGAAGTGCGCAAACGTGAGTCAAAAGAAGGGGGCAGTAATGGGCATCGACGTTCGGAATTTCGCTATGGCGACTTCTATCGTCGCCTCCCACTGCCAGAGGGAGCAAAGACTGAGGAGATCTCTGCAACCTATGACAAGGGAATCTTGAACGTGATCGTTCCCGTTGAGAAGGCAAATGAGTCGCATGTAAAAGTCGTTCCTGTCGAAACGATTTCGGGATAGATCAAAGTTCCAACGTGAACCGACGCCTGCCCGCAGGCCTATCAAGAACGTGCTGGTGCACTTGAAATCACCGACCTTGTAACGATCGGTAGACAGGTCTGCGGTGGGGGTAGGCACAGAACGAATCGGGACCCTCGAAGCAAAGGCTCGAAATTTCCCCTCACGCGTGATTATGCGAAGACAAAACGGCAACGTTCACACGAAGCAGATCATTGCTGCGGTCAGAACGTGGATCTTTTGGGGTTGTGTCCCCCGATGCCCGCCGGGAGTCCATGCGCTCATAGGATCAATGTCCGATGGACCCTCGATTTGAACGCTCGCTTTCCTCAGTTAGTGACGCGTTGATGGAGGCGGTGGTTGCCCCAAGTTGGAGCGGACTCGGCTATTCCGCCCGGCGCCGGCTCGAGGGATGGGATCACCAAGTTCCGGCATCTATGGATGGCCGAGTCGTCGTTCTCACAGGTTTCACTTCCGGTATCGGTTTGGCCGTGGCGAGCCGGTTCGGCGAACTCGGAGCGACACTGCATCTCGTGGGACGTGATCCGCTTCGAACTTCGTCCACGGCGGAACTCTTGGGTCGTCAAGGATTCGATGTGTCGACGAGCATCGCCGATATAGGAGATCTCGATGCTGTGCGTACCATCGCTGCAGAGATCACCAGTACCCATGAGCATCTCGATGCACTCGTTCACAATGCGGGGGCACTCTCGGCCGAGTACACGGTCTCCCCGCAGGGTTTCGAGATGACCGTTGCCTCTCAGGTCCTCGGACCGTTTCTGCTCACATCTCTGCTTCTCCCGCTGCTTGAGCCAGGGGAGTCAAGTGGACGTGTCATCACTGTCGCTTCGGGCGGGATGTATGCCGAGAAACTTGATGTTGAGAAACTCCTCGCAGGTCCGGATGCGTACAACGGCTTGCGCGCGTACGCGCGGGCGAAGCGAGCACAGGTTGAGCTGAACGTTGAATGGGCGAGACGCTTTGGGTCGAAGGCGAACTTCCAAGCGATGCACCCGGGTTGGGTTGACACCCCGGGTGTCGTGAAGTCGCTGCCTCGTTTCCACTCGATCATGAAGCCCGTGTTGCGATCGGTTGACGCGGGTGCCGACACAATTGTTTGGTTGGCTGATGCCGACGAAAACGACCTCGGCGCCAACGGCGGCTTCTGGCTCGATAGACGCCGGCGGAGTATCACCAAGATTCCGGGGACAGCTGCATCGCAGGGCGAACGCGACCGCCTCTGGCAATGGTGTGAAGACAACAGCGGGTCACGCCTACAGCGCCTGTGAAGGCGGCCGTGCACGATGCACAGCGAGTCACCGTTTCTCGCTGGCAGTAGCGGAGGGGTGTGCTGTGGTGATCGCGCGATGGCCCTCCGGGACTTACGCGGACGCCTCAGCGTACGTCTCTGATGGTTGCACATCGGGAAGTCGTCGCGTAAAGAGCAATGAGATCACCGCAAGTATCGCCAGAACCGAAAGCGCCGCGTCGAGTCCTTCAATACGGGCGCTGCGGTTCTTGCTGAGGATGTCATTGGCGATTGTCGGGGACACTCCCGCGTCAGTCAGCGCGTCCGAGAGCGTGGAATCAGAGATGAAAGGAACGCCTTCGGAAAGTGAGACGGTTGTGCGTTGTTTTACTGAATCGGGAACATTTGGATCGGTGGTGATCCCCGTGATGAGCGAGGCAGTGAGCACTGCGAGAAGCACCGAGCCAGCAAGTGCGGTGCCGATAGACGCTCCGAGGTTGGTCGCTGTGTTCTGCAGTCCGCCGACTTCGCCGCTTTCGGAGGTGGGGACTGCTGAGACGGCCACATTTCCAAGTTGTGATGCGAGTGCTCCTATGCCCAGACCAATCAGAAGCATCGGGAACATCACGACAGCGGCATTCGCATCGAGCTTGATTCCCGAAATGAGTAGGAGGATGCCACCAAGCATCAAAAGTAGTCCGATGCGGACCATTCTTCGGGGAGAGACGTTGGGGAACAGCCGCGGAACTCCTAGCGCTGCGATGAGAAGCGCCAGCGAGAGCGGCATGACGCGCAATCCCGTTTGAATCGCTGAAAGCTCAAGAACCACTGACAAGAACAGCGGGATGATGAAAAACACCCCAGCTTGCAAAAGGAACTGGAAGGTAAACATCAGAAGGCCACCGGTGAGTTGACGGTTGGCGAACATCGCAGGGCGCACCAGTGGTTCCCGGCCAACGGAAACCAGATGGTTTTGCCACTCGATAAAGAGCCACACGACAAAGAGGCCGAACAAGAAGAACCAAAATGTGAGCGAAAGAGACGCGAATGAGGGTGCGCCGGTCTTGGGGAGGATCCATCCCCATTCACTCGAACGGAGAATGCCGTATACGGCGGTGCCGAGACCAACGACAGAAAGAAATGTTCCAACAAGGTCGAGATGACCCGTGGTTGACCGAGGAGTGTCGGCCACGCGTCGTGAAAGGGCAAGGATCACGATGACGACGATGACTTCGGAAAAGAACACGACGCGCCAAGACAGATACGTCGTGGCAGCGCCACCGATGAGCGGGCCTACGGCGACTGCGATTGCGCCCGATGCTGCGACGATTCCGTATGCCTTTGGGCGTTCGGATGGAGCGAAGTTCGATGCAACGAGGGCAACGACCGCCGGCATGATGAGCGCGGCGCCAATCCCTTCAAGAACTGACCAGCCAACGATCATCGTCGGAAGGTTGGGGGCGAGGCCGGTGACGAACGAACCAAGGCCATAGATGACGCAACCGATTGCGAATGCCCGACGACGGCCGATGAGGGAACCAATCTTCCCGCCGGTGATCATGAGTGTTGCCATCACAAGTGTGTAGAGGGTGATGGCGGTTTGTAACCCTGTAACGGTTGTGTCGAGATCATTGGCAACCGTTGCCATCGAAACGTTCATGACCGAACTGTCGAGCGTCATGAGGAATTGCGACGCGCCCAACGTGAGCAGCACCCCAGCCGCAGCTGCGGATGCTTTCGAAACATTGGGCGATGAACTCTGCTCGGACATCGCCTAAGTATGCACGCTCAATTTCAAGAATGAGATTGAGCGTCGTTGCAGGTCAGTTGGTTACTGATCCGCCGTTCAGAGAAATCGTTTGTCCGGTCATCCACGACGCTTCTTCGGATGCGAGATACACGCACGCGAACCCAACATCCGATCCAGTTCCCAGGCGGCCGACCGGAACCGTTCTTGCCATGTTGGCGGTGACGGTTCGGTGCTCCTCTGACGCGTCAGTTCCCTCTCGCTCCATGAGCCCGAGGGCCAGGGTGTTGGCGGTGACTCCATCGCGTGCATTTTCAACGGCAAGGTGGCGCATGAACGAGATTCCGGCGCCTTTGCCAGCTCCATAAATTGAAACGCCAATGTTGAGGCCTTCAGTGCCGGCACCCGAAGAGATTGTGATGATGCGGCCCCACTTGCGCTCGCACATCGCATCGATGACGGCTTTCGTGCAATTGAGAACGCCATAGAGGTTGACGTCCACATAGGGAGCCCATTCATCACGCGGAAGATCGCGGAATTTGACTGGACGCATCGACGGCGGGATCCCGGCGTTGTTTACAAGGATGTCGATCGGGCGAGCGATCGCGATTGCGGACTCGACCTTTTCGAAATCGGCGACATCGAAGGAGAGTGGTTCTGCATTGGGTCCCAATTCAGCGGCCGCTGATTCTGCGCGTGCAGCAACAAGGTCATTGACATAGACCCGCGCCCCAGCGTGAATGAGGGTGCGAGCGATGCCGAGCCCGACACCCTGTCCGGACCCAGTGACGAGTGCTGTCTTGCCTGTGAGATCGAACATAAGAACGAGCAATTCCTTGGTCGGTGCGGCCTTCGACGTATCGCCGTGCTTAACAGGTGAATCTGCACGAGTAACTGTGCCACGGTTGGCTACCAGAAGTCGTTATCGTCGATCCGTGACTGACATTCCAAGCGTGATCTCCTCAGTTCCGAGCAAACTTGGCACTCGACTCACTCTCGATGGCGACCAACTTGTGGGTCATCTCGTTTCGCCGCCAGAGATAGCGGCGCGGGGTGCGGTGTCAATGGCGGCGGTGGCATTCTTGATCGACGTCGTAGGCGGTATGACAATTGATAACGACCCAACGAATTGGGCGTTTACATCTGATTTGATCATTCGACTTCCGCTCGCACCAGCTCCGGTATCGGTCGACACGAGAGCCACAATTCTGCGCAACGGTGCGCGTTCAGCGATTTGCGAGATGCCGCTCACCGTGAATGGTGTGGAGTGGGGGAGCAGTTTGATCAGTTTCGCGAAGGTGGCGCGCCGTAAAGGTGATCCGGTGAAACCTCCATTCGACGCACATGCAGCAGTGACGCGCATGCCAACAGTGCCGCTAAATGAAACGCTACGCGAGGCTGCCGGTTTTCTTTCGCGAGATCGTTTAAAAGGAATTGTTGCGTCGGACCTTCGCACGGAACTTCTTAATCCCGCAGGAGCTATGCAGGGCGCGGTGGTCGCAGGGTTAATTGAGGCCTCAGCCGAGGATCTCGCTGATTCACGCCTCGGTGGCAATCGCCCCTATGTCGTAACGGAGATGGAAGTTCGCTTCCTTGCCCAGAATCGTCAAGCGCCCATCGTCAGTTCGGCTCGGTTTGTTGGCAATCCCGCCGATGGCCTGATTCGCGTTGACCTGTTTGACGATGACGGAAAAGGAAAACTCACGACCGCGGCGGTTGTGCGGGTCTCGCCAGGACCGTAAAAGCAGAACATTTCTGGTCGGAGTTGCAGGCGGCCGGGCTTCAAGCCGTTCGCAACGTGGCCGGAGTCACATCAGATCCAAATGCTGTCGATATGAATGGCGCCGGTATCGTCTCCCCGGTCGAAGCGACGCCTTGTCGCTCGAGAGGATCTCCCCCCAAATGTCGAATTTTCTTTATCGAGTTGGTCGCATTTGTACGCGTAGGCGCTGGCGAGTGTTGTTCGCGTGGGTCGCAATCGTCG
>Ga0222713_10004590_pt1 | contig 13800 bp, 13 predicted proteins | sample C33_649DmetaG_FD_165061 | JGI IMG/M metagenome (GOLD analysis project Ga0222713, IMG submission 165061) | Estuarine water microbial communities from San Francisco Bay, California, United States - C33_649D | ecosystem: Environmental > Aquatic > Marine > Unclassified | place: USA: California...
AATGACCATGATCACAGTCATGAGCATGATCACAAGCACTGAGGCTTGATAAATACGGGTTCTAATTGTCCCCAAAAACCTGACGCCACGAACTAGCGTGAAAGGTCAGTAATTAAAGTGTCAGAGTTAAGGCACAATAATTAGAAACCGTTTAACAAGAGGACTCTTCGTGGATTTTGTTCGCAACTATTACGTTCCAAATGTCACCGAGCAAACCAGCCGTGGCGAGCGCGTCTATGACCTTTACAGTCGCTTGCTCAAAGAAAATATCATCATCCTTGGCACGCCGATTGATGACACGATCGCGAATTTGGTTTGCGCACAGTTGATTCACCTCGAGAGCGAGAATCCCGACAAAGACATCAACATTTACATCAATAGTCCGGGTGGTGATATCTCGGCGTTGTTCGCAATCTACGACACGATGCAATTCATCAAGAACGACATCGCGACTATCTGTTTGGGTCAGGCCGCATCTGCAGCAGCTGTGTTGCTGGCTGCTGGCACAAAAGGCAAGCGTCTTGCCTTGCCGCACTCGCGTGTTCTTTTGCACCAGCCTTACGCACAGGTCGGTTACTCACAGGTGACAGATCTCGAATTGGCTGCGCGCGAAATTTTGCGCATGCGAGAAATTTTAGAAGAAATAATCGCCAAGCACACGGGGCAACCGATCGAACGCATTCACAAAGACACCGATCGTGACTTCGTAATGGAAGCAACAGCCGCCAAAGAATACGGCATCATCGATGAAGTTATTTCGACACGCGAATTCGCTGATCGCTCTGGGCCTATCCGTTGAAGTTTGAAACGAGGCACTGATGGCTAAGTTTGGTGATTCGGCAGAACTTGTTAAATGTTCGTTTTGCGGCAAGTCGCAAAAGCAAGTCAAAAAACTAATTGCTGGTCCTGGTGTCTACGTTTGCAATGAGTGCATTGATCTTTGCAACGAAATAATCGACGAAGAGAATACTGAAGACACAGAAGCCAAGCTCGAGAAACTTCCGAACCCACGTGAAATTCGAGCCTTCTTAGATGATTACGTAGTTGGTCAAGATACGGCAAAAAAAGTTCTATCTGTTGCGGTGTTCAATCACTATCGACGCATTGAATACAAGCAAAATTCGTCAACAAGGCGTGACGACATCGAACTGTCAAAGAGCAACATCATGCTGTTGGGCCCAACTGGTTGCGGCAAAACCCATATGGCTCAAACTCTTGCACGGTTGCTCAATGTTCCTTTTGCAATTGCAGACGCGACGGCGTTGACCGAAGCTGGTTATGTCGGCGAAGATGTTGAAAACATTCTGCTTAAACTTTTGCAGGCAGCAGACTTTGATGTTAAAAAAGCAGAGTCAGGCATTGTTTATATCGATGAGATCGACAAGGTTGCTCGCAAGAGCGAAAACCCGTCGATTACTCGCGATGTATCTGGTGAAGGCGTGCAGCAGGCTTTGCTCAAGATTCTTGAAGGCACTGTCGCATCGGTTCCGCCACAAGGTGGGCGCAAACATCCGCATCAAGAGTTCATTCAAATCGATACCACGAACGTTCTGTTTATCTGCGGTGGCGCATTCGCAGGTTTAGACCAAATAATTGCCTCGCGAATCGGTCAAAAAGGAGTTGGCTTTCACGCTCAAGTTAAGTCGAAGTCCGAAAAAGACCCGGGTGAACTTTTCGCGCAGGTATTGCCAGAAGACCTTTTGAAGTTCGGCATGATTCCAGAATTCGTCGGTCGCTTGCCGATGATTGGTGCGGTTCACAGTCTTGATCGTCCAGCTTTGATCAAGATCCTCACTGAGCCAAAGAATGCATTGCTCAAGCAATACCAAAAGTTTTTTGAATTCGAAGATGTTGAACTTGAGTTCACAACTGAAGCACTCGAAGCTGTTGCTGATCAAGCCCTTTTACGCGGCACTGGTGCTCGTGGTTTGCGGGCGATTCTCGAAGAAGTGTTGCTTGAGACGATGTATGACCTGCCAGGTCGCAAAGATGTGGCCAAAGTCGTCATTGACCTGAATGCAGTTAACAAGGTTTCAGCACCAACTTTGGTTAATCGAAGCACTCGCGTCACCCGTCAGCGTCGCGCTGCTTCATAAAAGAATTTAATAGTCGTGCAATACGCCGACGCCTTGAAGTATCTCGACGAACACTCGAGTTATGAGCGCACGGGCCGAGTTGATTCGCCGTCAACTGAAAATATCGAAAAATTGCTTGATGCAATCGATAACCCGCAACATTCATATCGAAGCATTCACATCACCGGCACAAACGGCAAGGGTTCAACCGCGCAAATTATTACGAAGTTGTTGATGGCACATGGCCTACGAGTAGGCACCTATTCGAGCCCACATATCAACCGCATCAATGACCGAATCTGTATCAACGGCGAGCCAATCGACGACGTTGAGTTCGGTCTGCAGGTTGGCGCTATTTCAGATCTTGAGATTTTGCTCGCTATTCGGCCTAGTTTTTTTGAGATCATGACCGCGGCGATGTTTCGTTGGTTTGCCGACTCGGCTGTAGATGTCGCCGTCGTTGAAGTCGGAATGCTGGGTCGATGGGATGCGACAAATGTAATCAACTCGGATGTCGCAGTGATCACCAACATTGCTCTAGATCACATGGAGTACGCAGGTCCGACCGTTGAGCACATTGCTCGCGAGAAGGCAGGCATCATACGGCCTTCAAGTGCGCTCGTTCTGGGTGAGACAGATGAATTACTGCGCGAGATATTTTTGGCAGAAGATGCTCGTGCGCGTCTAATTCGTGACGAAGATTTCGCTTGCGAAGATAATTTCTTGGCAATTGGTGGGCGAATGATTTCGATTAGAACTCCGCGCACAAGATACGAAGATGTAGTTCTGCCGCTGCATGGTCAGCATCAGGGAGACAACGCTTCGCTCGCAATCTGCGCAGTTGAAGAATTTTTTGGCGACACGATTAATCGTGAAATTTTGGATGAAGGCATGTCGAGTGTGAAGATGCCAGGGCGCTTTGAAGTGCTCGGTCATCGACCTCTGGCGATAATTGACGGGGCACACAACCCGGCCGGTGCAGAAGTTTGTGCATCAGTTTTCTTTGAAGACTTCAACACGCAGGGTCGAAAAATATTGGTCACCGGGGCGCTTCGTAGTCGCAACCCTGAAGATCTTTTGTTGTCGTTTCGCGCAAATGAATTTGATGTCGTGATTACGTGTATGCCGCCAACGCCACGAGGTTTGCCAGCAGAAGAGATGGCAAAAGTTGCGCAAAGCATCGGTTGTGCCGACGTGCGTATTGCCGACTCTGTTGAGAAAGCATGTCAGATGGCTATCAATCTTGCGCAAGACGATGATGCGATACTCGTCACCGGATCGCTCTATATCGTCAGCGCCGCGCGACCTTATTTGCTTAGTCATTTAGCCAAGCACATCTAGTAAAGAGTTGATCCAAATCAATTCCGTGCGAGGCAGGCGATAAACCTTTAGCCTGAAGGCATGTCAAATCGCACACTTGTATTGTTGAAGCCGGACGCCGTCGAACGAAACTTAGTTGGTCAAATTCTCAGTCGATTCGAGGCGAAAGGCCTGAAAATCGCCGCCATGGAGTTACGCAAACTTGATGCTGCGACGCTTGGTCGTCACTACGAAGAACACCAGGGCAAGGGTTTTTATGCCGAACTCGTTGCTTTCATGTCGCGTGGCCCAGTTGTCGCGTTGGCTTTAGAAGGTCCAGAAGATACATGGGAGATCGTGCGAGCGATGATGGGGGCCACGAACCCTCGCTCGGCGGCACCAGGCACTATTCGTGGCGACCTCGGAACGATTTTTACTGAAAACTTGGTACACGGCAGTGACTCTGCGGCATCGGCAAGTCGCGAACTTGAGATTTTCTTTCCAGGTCTCGCGAAGAAGAATTCGTAAAAATGCCGGGAGGTAATCCTCTCTCAATGGGTCGCGATGTCGCGGTCGATCTGGGCACGGCGAACACACTCGTTTATGTGAAAGGTCAAGGCCTCGTATTGAACGAGCCGTCGATGGTTGCTGTCGACACGCGAAGTGGGCAAGTTGTTGCAGTTGGTCACGAGGCAAAACGAATGTGGGGGCGCGCACCAAGAAACATTCGCCTCGTTCGTCCGTTGAAAGATGGTGTCATCGCCGACTTTGACGTTTGCGAACAAATGTTGAAGCAATTTCTGCAGAGAGTTTCAACGAGTCGTTGGAGCAAGCCGCGAGTGATTGTTGCAGTTCCGTCAGAAGTGACTGGTGTCGAGCGCCGAGCAGTGCAAGATGCTGCAGAGTTCGCTGGGGCACGGCGCCCCGTTTACATCATCGAAGAAGCAATGGCAGCTGCAATTGGTGCTGGTTTGCCCGTGCACGAGCCGAGTGCGAACTTGATTGTCGATATTGGTGGTGGCACCACAGAAGTTGCCGTCATCTCGTTGGGTGGCATAGTCACGGCGAACTCTGTGCGAGTAGGTGGCGACGAACTAAACGAAGTGATCATTGCGATGTTTAAGCGCGATTTTGATCTTGATATTGGTGTTAACACGGCAGAAGAAGTGAAAATTCAACTTGGCTCGGCTTGGCCACTTCAGAACGAGGTTGTTGGCGATGTTGGTGGTCGAGACACAAAAACTGGCTTGCCGCGTACTCAAGAAGTAACAACTCAGCAAGTTCGAGAGGCATTAGACGAAGCGGTGATGAAGATTGTCGATGCAATCAAGAGAACTCTCGAGCGAACACCACCCGAACTTGCGGCTGATGTGATTAGTCATGGTTTGGTTCTGGCAGGTGGCGGTGCACTGTTGGCTGGTCTGGCCGAACGCATTACTCACGAAACTGGCATACAGGCGTTTATCGCCCCTGAGCCTTTGCTTGCTGTTGTGTTGGGTGCAGGTATGACCCTCGAAAATCTTGAAGCAATTAAGGGATTAACGATTCAAAGCGAATTTTCATAGAAACGAATTTTTAAAAAGTGGCAGTCGCTCAATTAACCCGAAGACGAGCAATTATCTTGCTGGTTCTTACGTCGATTATTTTGATCACTCTTGACCTTCAAAATTCGTCAGCGATTTCGGGTCTGAGAAATATTTTTAGTACGGTTTTTCGTCCGGTTGAAAGCACTGCGCGTGTTATCACGAGGCCGATCAGCAATGGTTGGCATGGCATTTTTGACTACAACGATGTTTTAGACGAGAACGATCGTCTACGAGAGAGAATTGCCCAACAAGAAGGGGCGACTATTGCCGCGGCCGCATCGGTTCGACTTGCTCAAGAACTATTGGCTCTTAACGGACTGCCAACCCTCGCAGGCATTAATGCAGTTACTGCTCAAGTGATTGGCGATTCGCCAACAAATTTTTCGCAAACTATTGAAATTAATCAAGGGAACGAGAGTGGCATTCGCGTTGGCATGCCGGTGCTGAACGCAGCCGGATTAATCGGCAAAATCACCAAGGTGTTTAGCGATCGCTCTGTTGTGATGTTGATAACCGATCCAGATTTTGCACTATCGGTGAAGGTCGTTAACTCTCCGCGACAGACAACTACCACCACAATCGCCAAGAGCAATGCGGCTGTGCCATCTCCGGTTGTGCCTGTTGAACCAGATGCAAGCCTTGATACTGAAACTTCATCTACGACTACGACTACAACAACGACAACGATTGCCGGGTTTACTCCTTCAGTAACAACGTTGCCAGCCGTGCCGTCTGGGGTTTCGTCGATAACCGTGCCGCTCGCAAGCGATCTTGCCGTTCGCGAAACAGGTGTAATTGAAGGGCGAGGGCCGTCGCGTCAGCCGACCGTACGATTCATCAGCAATGCCGTTCGATTTGGCGATATTCAAGCCGGCGTGCCAATTGTGACCGCTGGTGGCTCGCGCAGTTTGTCACCGCCCGATATTTTGATTGGCAAAGTCGCTCGCGTTGTTGAACGTCTCGGCTCTGCCGGACCAGTGCTAGAGATCGAACCGGTTGCCGACTTGACGAATCTTTCATTCTTGCGGGTCTTGCTTTATCAGCCGATTACCGAAAAGGCGACACCGTGATTCGTTTTTTAACAATCATGTCAAGTCGGTGGACGCGACTTGTTCTCGTGCTTCTAATTGTTATTTCGCTTCAGACAACTTTGTTTGCCGAAATGCGCCCGTTCGGTGTAGCCGCGCAACTGGTTCTACTTTTCGTTGTTGTCTCTGGCTCAATCAATGGGTCAACAATTGGTGCGCTCACAGGTTTGATTGCTGGCTTAATGTATGACTTTGTTTTGCCTACGCCAGTAGGTCTGACGTCTCTGGCACTCGGTCTTGCTGGTGCAACCGCCGGACTATTGGTCTATTTCTTCCGTGAGCCGACTTGGTGGATGCGGCTCATCACAATTGGTGTGGTCTCGCTGCTCGGAGAAGTTTATTATCCGCTTGCACAAACAGTTGTCGGCTTAGATGGCTGGTTGCAACTAAGAATAATTAAAGTTGCAATTGTTGTAGCAGTATGCAATCTGGTTCTGTCGCCAATAGCAATTTTTGTTTGCCGTTGGACCTTGGCTGAAAGAAAGTTGTCAGTTTGATGTCAACGCAGAGGCCAGAGAGTGCACCAAAACGATTGGTCGCCCTCGGTGTCGTTGCGATTGTTTTGTTTGGCGCACTTTCAACACGGATGTGGTTCTTGCAGGCTGTCGGCTCGCGCAGTGTCGAAGAAGTGATTGTCAAAGTTCGCACACGTACAATCAAACTTTTGCCTGAACGCGGCAGAATATTTGACGCGGCTGGTCGTGTAATGGCAGACAATAAGCGAACACTTGTTGTGACGATCGATCGCGATGTCGTGCGCAAACCCGCTGAACGACTTGCACTTGCACAGCGCCTATCAGGCCCACTTAATGTGCCGATTGAAGCCTTGCTCGTGCGCATGCAAGACGAGCGCTACGGACCGTTCGAGTCAATACCTCTACGTGAAGATGTTTCTGAAGACACTGCCCTCTTTTTGATGGAACGTGTAGAGGACTACCCGGGCATTTTCGTGCGAGAAGAGTGGCGCAGAAATTATCCGTATGGCGCTCTCGGCGGCCATGTGATGGGCTATCTAGGCGCAATTTTGAAAGGCAATCTGGCATATTACAAATCAATTGGCTACGACCCGAATGAACGAGTCGGTCAATACGGGGTAGAAGAGTCTTACGAGACCGCATTACGAGGTACGCCTGGATATGTGCGTTATGAAGTAGACGCGGTTGGCAACGTATTGCGCTTGATCGAGCGAGTTGAGCCGATAGCGGGCAATGATTTACAACTTTCGATTGATCTAAAAGTGCAACAGTTCGCAGAGCAGTCGCTTGAAACACAGTTGCTTGTGCGTCGTCGCGTCGAGGCTGGACAAGTGAGCTTGCCTGATGGCACGCTCGACCCGCAATATCCAGAAATCAACTATTACAAAGCCCCGGCTGGGTCGGTGGTCGTAATGAATCACAACTCGGGTCGCGTTGTAGCGATGGCAAGTTATCCACGCTTTGATGTTCGTTGGTTTGGTGGCGGACTGCCGAAAGATAAGTTCACGCAATTGTTTCCACAAACTGATGACCCCGACCTTTCGATTCTGGTTAATCGTGCGATCACAGGTCGTTATAACGTTGGTTCCTCGTTTAAGCCGTTGGTCGCGTATGCCGCGTTGAATACGGGTCAATTGCCGGGTGGTGCAAAATATAGATTTGATGATCGGGGCACCTACAAATTGCAAAGCATCCCAGATGATCGTTGTCAGCAGGGTGTTAAGTGCGTTTTCAGAAACTCAATCTGTCGATCGACTGGCGCCCCGTGTCGTTATGGCCAGGTGAATGTCGAATCTGCTCTCGCAGTATCTAGCGATACATTTTTTTACAAAATTGGCGAACAAATCTTGACTGAACGTGGGTTCGCGCCCATTCTTGAAAACGAAGTCAGAACTTTTGGTCTCGGCTCGCCAACTAACATCGATTTGCCGTATGAATTTGCGGGCACAATTCCGAGCAAAGAGTTGAAGAAGAGACTTGCCGATATCGGCGCAATCTCGCAAGAATCTGGTAGTGCGTATTACGTCGGCGACCAAGTTTTGTTTTCAATTGGGCAAGGTTTGTTGTCAGTCACGCCATTGCAGATGACCCAGGCTTATGCGACAATCGCAAACGGCGGTCGAGTTTATGAGCCTCGCGTTGGTGTTGCTTTACTTGCACCTGGCACTCTTGACTCGCGTCCGGGTTTCGTAGATTTTGGTACAACCGAAGTTGTTAAGCGCCTTGTCTCAATTAAACCGACACGGCGCATCGCAATGCCAACTGAAACGCGTGAGCCGATAGTCAAAGGCATGGCACGCGTAATCACCGGCCCGGGTGTCACTTTTGATTACTACCACAAGACGACGGGCGAGAATATTTTTCGTGGCTATGACTACGAGAAGTTGCCAATTGCAGGCAAGACAGGCACAGCACAAGGATTCAATAACTTGCCCTGGAACGACTCTTCGGCGTTTGGTGCATTTAGTTTGGATAGTTCTCAGCCTTATACGGTTTACGCCTATCTCGAAAAAGCCGGCTACGGCTCGCAGGCTGCAGCGCCAGTTGTTAAGTGCATCTTTACTGCGTTAGCGGGCAATTATCGCTACGACGAAGTTTTGCCAGCAGACCCACTCGACAAGGCAAGTTTTGAAGTCGCCCCGCCAACTTCATTACGCAACCCACTTTGTCTTGTCGGGGGCGTCTCGGATACTCGAGAGTAGACGAGCAAAGATGCCACGTTTTCTGCCAAAAGTCTCATTGCCAAAATGGATGGGCACAAGTTACGACCTTGTTTCAGTTTGGCGCAACGTTGATGTCGTGTTGTTGATTGCTGTGTCGTTGCAAAGTGTGATTGGTGCATTCACTGTCTATTCAGCAACACGTCAACGCATGATCAATCAAGGTTTTGACCAATATTTTTATGCTCAGCGCCAAGTTGCATTTTTGATTGTTGCCGCGGTTGCGACTGCGGTCATCATGGCGATCGGACACGACTGGATTCGAGAGCGTGCAGTCTTTTGGTATATCGCATCAAGTCTGCTGCTGGTTCTGGTTTTGGTTTACGGCGCAGTAACACGCGGCGCGAGACTGGCATTTGACCTCGGTCCGATCTCGGTGCAACCAGCCGAATTGATGAAAGTTGTGGTTCTAATTTTGATTGCGGCATACACGGCCGATGCCGCCTACGACAAAATTGATTATCACCAGTTTTCAGTTTCGCTGTTTATTCTCGGCTTTCCGGTTTTTTTAATTTTGCTGCAGCCAGACTTGGGCTCTGCCACAGTTTTGGTCGCTGGTGTCGCTGGTGTTTTGCTGATGGCGGGCGCAAAGCGCAGATATATCGCGATGATTACAGGTCTGACAATTGTTTCTGCGGCGGCTGTGACCGTCGCTGGCGTAGTTGACCGATATCAATTGCGTCGCTTTGATGCATTTTTGAATCAAGACTCAAACGAAAAAGACTTACAACAAATCGTTTTGCAGGTGCGATTTGCTAAGCGAGCGGTTTCGAGTGGCGGTTTTTTCGGCAAAGGTTTCTTGCAAGGTCCACTCACGAATGGTGCATTCATCCCTGTTCAATTTTCTGATTTTCCTTTCTCAGCGATCGGTGAGCAATTCGGGATGATTGGTGGGTTTGTTGTTTTGGGTCTCTTCGCAATTATTTTGTGGCGACTCTGGGTCATCTCACGATTGGCTCGCTCACGTTTTGATCAACTTCTGATTGCGGGTGTGTTCTCATTGTTTTTGTTTCAGATTTTTCAAAACATCGGGATGACACTTGGTTTGACCCCTGTCAGCGGACTGCCGTTGCCATTCATTTCGTATGGTGGTTCGCACCTAGTTTCAAGTGCGTTAATGATCGGGCTAGCCCAGAGCATCTATATGCGTCGTCTCCGTTAGGAGAGTCCGTCGTTAGTGCCGCTTGACGGGATAGCCTGAAAGCACGGAGCGCAAGCTCCACACATTCGATTTTCGCGAAGTCGGTGCGCTCAGTCTCCTGAGTTAGTGCTTAACCGCGATTGACGAGCCAGTGTTTGTCGGTTCGTTTTAAAGGTTTAGAAGGATTAGTTAATGAGTTCCCCAGAGTTGCCAGAGCATCCAAGAGAAGGTCGTTTAGTCTCACCACAAGCAGCCGACGCTGCGCTTGTGCGCAAACCTCAAATTGGTGACACGCGTCCAGCGCCGATTGTCGCGCCTTCTCAGACCACCGACTCTGAAAATTCAGGCGAATCTTCGGCCGGTAAAAGCGGGGGTGATTCGAAGCGTTCTGAAAAATCGAGTCGTGGTGAAAAGTCTGGCCGTGGCGGTCGAAATCGTCGTGGCGGTCGAAATCGTCGTCGTCGCAGCGATCGCACAGGCGATCGTGACTCGTCACGGTCATCAAGATCAAGTGTCGTTGAAACCGATGCCGAGCTAATTGAGCGCCGTCGAGGCAAAGAGCGCAATGGACGACCTCTCGGTCGCTACATGATGTGTGTTCAAGTTCGCAAAGACTTTACGCAGGTGGCGATGCTCGAGGGTCGAAGCCTCATTGAGCACTATGTAAGTCGCCCCGCAGATGATGCCGATCAAATTCACGGCAATATTTATTTGGGTCGCGTGCAGAACGTGCTTCCAGGTATGGAAGCCGCGTTCGTTGACATCGGTACGCCAAAGAATGCCGTTTTGTATCGCGGCGATGTTCAATTCGACAAAGAAGATGTTGTCGAACAAGGCCCTGAGCCACGCATCGAACATGTTTTGCAATCTCGCCAGTTGATTTTGTGTCAGGTCACCAAAAATCCGATAGGTGCAAAAGGCGGTCGCCTTACTCAAGAAGTTTCGTTGCCAGGTCGATTTGTGGTTTTGATACCTGACTCGCGAACATATGGCATTTCAAAACGACTGCCAGAAGACGAGCGTCGTCGATTGCGCACAATTCTTGATCGCGTGAAGCCAGAAGAGCACGGCATCATCGTGCGAACTGCGGCTGAAAACGCAACCGAGCATGAACTACAAACAGACATGTCACGTCTGCTCGAACTCTGGGAAGATATCAAAGAGCGATCGAAGAAGGCGAGTGGTCCGACGTTGTTGTATCGCGAGCCTTCATTGGCTGTGCGGGTTATCCGTGAAGAATTCAGCAGCGATTATCGCGGCATCATTCTTGATGATCGCGATTTGTTCGAAGAAGTGCGCCAATACATTGGAGATTTCAATCCAGAGTTTTTAGACCGTGTTGAGTTTCATGACACAGCGGCTGAGGGGCTCTCGCTGTTCGAAAAGCAGCATGTGCATGAGCAGATTCACAAGGCACTTGACATCAAAGTTTGGTTGCCTTCAGGTGGTTCGCTTGTAATCGAGCACACCGAAGCGCTTACTGTGATTGACGTAAACACTGGCAAGAACATCGGTAAGACCAACCTCGAAGAGACAGTTTTCAGCAACAACCTTGAAGCAGCCGACGAAATTGCGCGCCAGTTGCGCCTGCGCGACATCGGTGGCATCATCGTCATCGACTTCATCGATATGGATGTGCGCGAGAACCGACGTAAGGTGCTCGAGCGCTTTAAAGATGCGTTGTCGCGTGACAAGACCCGAACTCAGGTGTTTGAGATTTCAGAACTCGGTCTTGTCGAGATGACTCGAAAGCGAATTGGCGAAGGTTTGCTGACAAATTTTGCAGACACTTGCCTGACTTGCGAGGGTCGCGGAATCATGGTCGATCACTCAATGCTCGACTGATTTTCGGTATTTTTCGGTGATTTTCGGCAATTCACACAGATAGGATCTGAGTTCAATATGTACGCAATTATTGCTTCTGGTGGAAAACAAGAAAAGGTGGCTAAAGGCCAACAAGTTCAGGTCGAACTGTTGGGCGTCGCAACTGGCTCTGAAGTTTCATTCACCCCAGTAATGCTCGTCGACGGCGAGAATGTTCTCGCAACGCCGGCTCAACTGGCAAAGGCCTCTGTCAAAGGCAAAGTTTTGGGCGAAGTCGCTGACAAAAAAATTGATGGCTTCATGTACAAGCGCCGTACGAACCAGCGACGTCGTTTCGGTCATCGCCAGCGCTATAGCCTCGTTGAGATTACTTCGATTGCGAAAGGCTGATTCATGTCAAAAACCAAAGGTGGCGGTTCTACAAGAAACGGCAGAGATTCAAATGCTCAGCGCCTTGGCGTAAAAGTGTTTGACGGCACTCTGATCAACGCCGGCACAATCTTGATTCGTCAGCGTGGCACGAAAGTGCACCCTGGCAAAAATGTTGGCAAGGGCAGCGACGACACATTGTTCGCACTTATCAACGGCAACGTTAAGTTCGCCGAGCGTCGTGGCCGCAAGGTTGTCGACGTCAATCCTGCATCTAACTAAACAGTTCTTACTGTTTTGCGAGCGAGGCTCGCAGTTAGTGATCAACTAATTTTCAGTTAGTGCTGTACGTAGCATCGCGATGAACTTTTCGCTGTCGACGCGCAAAACAACTCGACAGTTATGGCGGTTATTGATGATGTCGAGGTGATCAACGAGTGTTTGACCGCGAGTGTCGCCAAAACCGAGATTTACTCTGACATGTTTTTGGACCTCTGAACTAACTATCTTTGGGTCTAGCGCGACTGCCATTGCAATTGGGTCGGGTAAATCAAAGCCATCAAGTTTTGTTTCAGTGCGACAAAATTCGCGCACCTGACGTTGAATTTTCATTGCGAAATCGCCAAGATTGCTGAGTTTGCCTAGTTCGTCGGCGAGTGTGTCAGAGACGACTGCGTCGGCAACTGAGACGTCCCAGCCGACCATCTCGAGAGGCAAGTCAGAGTCAAACACGATGCGAGCCGCCTCGGGGTCAGCCCATACGTTGAATTCTGAGGCCACAGTCACATTGCCTGGCAACGCGCCTGTGCCACCCATGATCACACAGCGTCGAACCCACTTCGCAAATTGCGGCTCAATCGAAAGCGCAAGAGCGATGTTCGTTAGAGGCCCCAACGTGACGAGATCAATTTCGTTTGGTGCTGCACGAAACGCGGCGATCATCTTGCTAATTGCGTGAGTTGAAGTCGGCTTTCGGCCCTCAAGTTTTAAACCGATATCGCCCATGCCATCAGTGCCGTGAACGTTTTGTGCCGAAGAAAAACTTCGCACGAGTGGTTGGTGTGCGCCAACATGCACGGGTGTTTTTGCGCCGCACATTTCAATTGTGTATAAAGCAGCTTGAACTCCTAATTCGATTGGCACATTGCCCGCGACTATTGAGATACCAAGTACTTCAGTTGTCTTGCTCTTCAAAGCCAAAATCAAAGCCACTGCATCGTCTGACGCCGTGTCAGTATCAATCCACATTTTTTGCATCAGCTGTAGATTTTCATTTCTCGGTGCCGATGCCCTGGGGGAGTTGTGACTCGGGCCAGTTGAGAAGCGACATTGCTTGGCGGCAAGCAAATCGGTCGGTCATGCCACCGACATAAGTGACGGCAAGTTTGATCGCTTCAGCGCTATTCGGGTCAAAGAGGTCGCGCTCACCGGGGCTATGCATAAGTTTTGGATTAGCGACATAGTGTTCGACGAGCGCGCGTAGCAGCACTATTACCGACTCGGCTTGGGCTCGCGACTCGCGCCGCATATAAATGTTGTCGTAATTGAATTTGCGAAACGCCGCCAACGCATCAGCGCATTGACTTGTCATCGCGACGCGACCAGTAGCTGCGGTCGCATTAATCATCGCGCTAATGAACGCGCGAAGTTGGTCGTCGCGTCGTGTGCCACAAACTGTGCGAACAAGTTCGGGTAGTTGCTCGGGCGTGACGACACCAGCGGC
>Ga0222713_10004592_pt1 | contig 13796 bp, 11 predicted proteins | sample C33_649DmetaG_FD_165061 | JGI IMG/M metagenome (GOLD analysis project Ga0222713, IMG submission 165061) | Estuarine water microbial communities from San Francisco Bay, California, United States - C33_649D | ecosystem: Environmental > Aquatic > Marine > Unclassified | place: USA: California...
GTGGTTGTACGAAGCGATGAGTGCCTGACCTTGCTCCGGGTTGTTCAGGTGCTGCTCGGTGAGCCAGGTGATTTTGGCGGATTTACTCAGCTTCGAAAAGCCACGAATTTGAAGGTTGCTGCGCTTCATGTCTAAGGTTTAATGCAAAAGTAACCGCTTAACGCCCGAGAGGTTCAACAAAACGCCAAATTCCTGCCCCTGTAAAGTAGGCGACAACGTCTAAAGTGTCGGCTGTAAAGCGAGGGTCAAAGCGCGGAATCCAGAACTCAAATGCAGCGGCAAGGACCGCGGTAAATCCGAGGACTGACCACCAAGACAATAAAAAACCAGGTTGAACTCTCCGTGCTACCATGCTTGGAATTCCTAATGCCACCGGAACCGTACACAATGGATCCATGTACGAATCGGCCCAGATTAGGTGAATGTCTACTGCGAGGAGTGCCTGATGCGCCACAAATGCGCCCAAGGCAATTAGGGCCAGTGGATTTAAACCGCTACCCAGTACGCCATCCAGGCGACGGCGCCCCCCACGGCGAGCACCATCCAGTTCAGTGCCTTTCCGGTGTTGATGAGGCTTCGCTTCCACGAGGGGATCTTTGGGTCGGTGTTCCATTCCATAGCAGGCATTTCAAATGCTTTAAATCGTTCCGGATTGCCTTGATTGGCAAAGGTGCTGTGTACGTTGCGCGGAGTGCGGCACGAGGCGCAGCGGTCTGGGTCCTCGCCCCAATCGCCGCAGTGGGTGCATTTTAGCTGGGTTGCCATGCTGCAAAGTTACGAAACAGCCATGGCGCAGAAGAAAAAAAGCCCCCCAGAAAACTGAGGGGCTTTGCGATTTTGGTGGTTCGGGGCGGAATCGAACCGTCGACACATGGATTTTCAGTCCATTGCTCTACCAACTGAGCTACCGAACCAAAATCGGGAGCGCAAATGTAATGCGCAAATTCGAAATACCTTTGCGTTTGAAGCATGATTTCTGTAGACGCCGGCAACACACGTATCAAAGTATTGATTTTCAATCAAGACGGAAGCGTGCAGTGCCAGAAAACCTGGCCGCGTACTGCGAAAGAAGAGTGTGAAGTCTGGCTTCAGACCCTTGACGATCCCATTTCCATTTGCGATTCATCAGGTGGGCATTGGATCGTGGGAAGCGTCGTTACCTCTCGCGCGGCATGGAGTTTTGAAGTGGACTACTCCGACACTGCGGGGGTGGATCGCCTAGCAGCAATCGAAGGTGCGCGCACACACTACCCTGATCTGCCTTTACTCCTTATCTCACTCGGGACTTGCTTGACCTACAGCTACCTTTCGCACGACGGGCGCTTTCAAGGCGGAGCCATTGCGCCAGGATGGTCCACCCGGCTGAAGGCGATGCACGAGCACACCGGAAGCCTGCCTGATCTAGAGGCTGCAGTTGAACTTGGTTCCGACCCTCGAACCCAATCGACGGCACAAAGCATGCGGCGAGGAGCAGCTCAAGGAATGGTGGATGAAATCAATGCAGAGATCGAGCGCTTTGAAAAAATTAATCCAGAATTAACAGTCCTCGTCACCGGTGGCGATGGCCCAACTTTTGTCAATCATTTGAAAAAGGGCATCTTTGCCGACGAAAATTGGGTTGCCAGAGGACTCTGGGCCCTAGCACAAGAATGAATACTCCACGCTTCCTCACTGCAATAATCCTCGCTACAGCCCTGAGCTTGAGTGCACAACAGCAGTCCGTCAGTCCATACTCACTGTTCGGTACCGGTTGGTTCGCCGCTCAAGCAAACGCCTACCAGCAGCTTCTTGGTGGCGCGAGCGCTGCCGATCGCAACCCATGGTACGTGAATCCGGACCAGCCAGCGGCCCTTTCGGCATTAAAGTACACCACCTTGGATCTTGGAGGTCAGTGGTCTGGAATTCGTCAATCCAACACGAGCGCCAGCGTGCTCAACCAGACTGGCGGATTTAATCACTTTGGCATCGGCGTGCCCCTCGGCAAAGGCATGGCCTTGGCCGGCTCACTTCGCCCCTACACCTCAGTGGGCTACGACCTGCAAACCGGCGGAACGGATTCTTCTTTTGGCGACTGGTATCGGCGGTACACTGGCCGAGGAGGCCTAAACGCCACTGCCGTTTCATGGTCGTGGATGCCCATCAAGTACCTTTCTGTGGGCGCTACCACTCGCTATGTATTCGGAACCGCCGAGCGCAGCAATAAACTCTACTTCACGGATGCGCGCTACGACTATGTGGGCGAAGTGGAGCACGTCTCGGTAAGCGACTGGCGCTGGCAGTTTGGAGGGCAACTTATTCTTCCGTTTGGCGAGCAAGAGCTCACCGCCGGAATTCAGTACGAACCGACGGCCACGCTTCAAGCAACGCAGGACTACAGTCTGTACAGTTTCAACACGAATGCTGCAGGCACTGAACTTCCCTTAGATACCGTGCAGTCTCGAGCCGCAACAATGGGCAACATCGTCCTTGGTTCACGCCTTGGCTACGGACTGCGCTGGGTGCGCAACCGCAAAAATGCCATGCTCCCCGCGTGGTCTCTTGCCGTGCACTACGAGCAAATCAATGTGAATGAACAGCGGGACTTTGGTTCCGTGGTGCCCGGAGCGTACGCGCAACCTACGTCAACGTGGGTAGCGAATGCCTCGGTGGTTCCGATGCTCGCGTTCTCGAACCGCCGTCTGACATCATACTGGAGCCAAATTCAGTACATCGCCGCGTTGCGTAGCGATCGTTTCGGTCTAGTGCTGAATGGCACTGAAGTCACGGGATGGAACGCCAATCTAGGTGTTGCAATGCCTGTAGGAGGCCGAAGCTTTATTCCTGGCGATGTCAAAGTGTCAACACTCCACCTCGGACTGAGTACCGGACAAGTGGGTAGTACTCAAAACGGACTCGTCCGTGAACAATATCTTCGCGCCTTCGTTGGCGTAACACTGAACGACCAGTGGTTTATGAAAGCTAAATTCCGTTGATTATGAAGCGTATACTCCTTTCTCTCTTTTTGGCCGGAGGCCTGACTGCTGCATTTGGCCAAGCCAAGTGGGGTAACTCTCAAACCGACTCACTTGTCTGTTTCGAGAAGTACAATGAATTTGGCTCACTCTACAATACTAAAGCCTACGCCGAAGCCTACGAACCTTGGAAGGTGGTATTTGAAACCTGTCCTACAGCTACGGATGTAGTGTACCGTTTTGCTCCAAAGATTATCGAGGCCAAGATCAAGGCAACCACCGATCCCGTAGCCAAAGAGGCACTCGTTCAGTTGCTCCTTTCGACCTACGACAAGCGCAACGAGTACTTCCCTGGCAAAGAGGCAGAAGTTCTTGCTCAAAAAGCGGACGACTTCTGGACGTACTACCCCGACAGTGCCCAAAAGGCCTACGCGATGTACAAGACGGCGTTCAACCTCGACCCCAAGGCGCTACAACCAGCCTACCTGAACAACTACTTCAACGTAGTCATCAAGCTTTACAAGGACGAGGTGCTGAAGTCTGAGGGGCTCCTCGACGGATTCAACGACGTGGCTGAAGCAATCGAACTTCAGTCCAACGACCGCAACGTGCTTATTGCCGAGCTTACGGCAAAGGATACCACTGGAGCTATTTCAGATCGTGAAAAGCGTTCGCTCGACATTAACAAAAAGCTACTTGCTCAGTCAGAGAAACTCGTGGCCAACATCGAGAAGGGCATTGCGCCACTTCTTACGTGCGACCGGCTTACGTTGATTTACAGCGATTCGACCTTCGCCCTTCATGAGACCGATAAGTCATGGTTGATCCGCGCCGTGAAAATGCTTTCAAAAGAGCGTCAGGACACCTCAGGAACCACTGACTGTACCGACAACCCAGTGTACTTCAAGGCGGCTTCGGCACTCTATGCTCTTGAACCTTCGGCACAAGCTGCACGATCAATGGGCCAGCTGAGCGTGAAAAACGAAAAGTGGTCTGACGCCAAAAAGTACTTCGAAGACGCCATTCGCCAAGAAGTTGACCCCAAGAAGCGTGCGAAGGACTGGATGAAGATCGCCTACGTGAGCGACAAGCTTGGTCAGCCGTCTGAAGCGAAGCGCGCATGCCTCGAGTCGGCCAAACAGAACCCAGAGTCTGGTGAGCCGTTCTTGTACCTCGCCTCACTCTATGCTCAAGCTGCAGGAACGTGCGGTAGCAACGCATTCGAAAAGAACGCGGTCTACTGGGCTGCCATCAACATGGCGAACCGTGCAGGAGCGGTTCAGCCCGACCTCGCTCCGCGCGCCGAAAAGCTAGCTGCGGCCTTCCGCAAGGGGGTTCCCGACAAGTCGATTGCCTTCCAGTTCGGTTACAAAGACGGAGACAGCTACACCGTCGGATGTTGGATTAACGAGCGCGTGGTTGTCCGCTACTAAATTCGGACTGATTCTGGCGATGGGCGTCGTGGTGGCTTCGTGCCGCAACGACGCCCATGACGTTCAGCGCGTCCGCGCACAACCACAGGGGCCGTCAACGGTTCAGTATGGGATTTCTGTAGTGTACGCGGACACGAGTGACGTGCAGTGGAAGCTCCAATCCGACCGTTGGGAAGAGGAGCGAACCGCCAACAACCCTGTGCGCGAAGTGTTTAGCGGAAATGTTCGCGCCACCCAATGGGCCGGTAACCGTGCGACGGGAACGAAAATGAGCGCAGACCGAATCATCCGCGACGTCAAAGAGCGCATTTGGGAACTTCAGGGCAATGTGGTGATTCAAACAAGCGAGCGCAAAACGCTGCGCACCCAATCTCTTTTTTGGAATCGCGAGGAGGGGCGTGTGTACGGCGAGTCTTGGGTTGAAATCCGCGAAGAAGGCCAAACGCTGAGCGGAATTGGATTCGAGGCCCAGGACGATCTATCTACCTATAGCATTTTTGAGGTGTCCGGAAGCGCAGACGGTAATTAATACGGTAATTTTGAAGCATGAAGCCAGCTCGTAGCCTTAGAACCATGGAATGGATGTACTACGTGGTCGCCGTTCTTTCGGCGGAATCCGCGTGGTCCCTTCGCTCGAGCGACCCCACCCGTGCACTTTTGTTTGCCGGATTTGTGGTCCTCGCATTGGGAATGGCCTACTGGCGCCGCCGCCAGCGAATTCGCAGTAGCCAAGGCCCTCAGTCATGAGTTCACTCGTGCTCTTGGTGGCGCTTGTCGCTTCGGCATTCTTTTCAGGGTCTGAAATTGCTTTTTTGTCGGCCAACCGACTGCAGCTTGAAATTGACTTGAAGCGCAGGTCAATACCGTTTTGGGTAACGTACTGGATGCAGCATCCACAGCGATTTATCGTCACGATGCTCGTAGGAAACACGCTCGCATTGGTGGTAGTCGGAGCCCAGACTGCGCAGCTTCTTCACCCGTACTTACTAAAGTTTATGCAGGTTCCGCTGGCAGTGCTCACGGAGACCCTCGTGTCCACCATCGGTGTGCTGTTCATGGCAGAGTACATTCCCAAGGCGCTCTTTCGCGAGCAGGCCAACGCAGCCTTGAAGTGGGTGGCGGTTCCGGCGGGTTTCTTTTTTGTGCTGTTCTGGCCAATTACATGGCTTTTGGGACAATTTAGCGCTTTGATTTTAAGGTGGTTGGGGGCAGACCCCCAATTGGCTCCGTCCGCCCGAGTATTTGGGCTTGCGGACCTCAATCATTTGGTTGACGAAGCCAGCCAGCAGCACACTCAAGAGCCTGAAGTCGAGCTGTTTCGCAACGCATTGGACTTCGCTGAAGTAAAAGTTCGGTCGTGTATGGTCCCGAGGCCAGAAATTGTCGCGGTTCCGCTGAGTATCAGCCTTGAAGACCTCAAGGCCACGTTTGTTTCAACGGGCTACAGTCGGTTAGTCGTTTACCGCGAAAGCTTGGATGACGCATTCGCATACGTGCACCAGTTTGAGCTGTTTAAGCAGCCAAAGAGCTTGCGCAGTGTCCTCACTCCGCTTTCGTTTGTGCCCGAGGCAATGAATGCCCAGGACGTCTTTCACCAGCTCATTCGCGAGAAGCGCAGTATGACATTAGTTGTGGACGACTTGGGTGATTTGGTCGGAATCTTGACCCTTGAAGACATCATTGAAGAACTTTTTGGTGAAATTGACGACGAGCACGATCAAGATAGTTTAGTCGAACAGGTGCTTGGAGCAGACGAATACCGCCTCGACGCACGACTTGAAGTGGACTACCTCAACGATGCCTATGGTTTTGAGTGGCCTGAATCCGAACGTTTTACTACCCTTGGCGGCTTAATTACCGACCTCGGAGGCAAGTTGCCCGAGCCTGGAGAAGTCGTGGTAGTTGGTCCGTGGCGCCTTGAGGTCGAGAGTATGGAAGCGCAGCGCGTCAAGCAGGTGCGCGTCCGACGCGATTCCTAATTAGAGCACGCGGCTAACCGGTTGCTAATTTGTATATTCGCGACCTTATTTACACCTAGGTATGGGACTTTTTGAAGCTATTCGCAGCCGTTCAGGCTTGGTCGTGTCAGTAATCGGTATCTCGCTGATTGCCTTTGTTTTGACGGACTTTTTAACCTCTGGAAACGTCCTTTTTCAAGGCGATAAAGACGCGGTTGGTCGCATTGACGGCACCAAGATTTCGTACATGGAGTTTAACAAAGATGTCGAAGAACTTCGTCAAAATCCGCAGTACGCTCAAGCTTCTCCGCTGCAAATCAGCGAATTAGTGTGGAACAATCTGCTCAACGAAAAACTCTTGGTTGAGCCAATGGCAAACTTGGGCTTTGTCGTAACTGACGAAGAACTACGCCGTGTTATCGAACTGAATCCATCGGTTCAACAGATGCCAGGCCTACAGGATCCAAATACGGGTGCTTTTCGTCCGGACCTGTTGCGCAGTGCCCTTCAAAACTTGCGCGACCAGCGCGAGCAGTCACCCGAAGCTGCCGCTCAGTACGAAAGCTGGGTGGCGTTTGAGAACGACATCAAGAACCAAAGCTTGAGCAATAAAATTTACGATGCAGTTTCAGCGGGAATGCGCATGCCTCTTGCCCTTCAAAATGCACTGAACGCGCGGAACAACCGCCAAATTCAGCTCGAGGTGGCTTCTATGTCGGTCTCTGAGGTTGCCGACAGCAGTGTTGAGGCAAGTGATGCGGACTACAAGGCAGTGTACGCAGAGTACAAGTCAAGCTTCAAACTCACTAAGCCAGTTCGTGACGGATTTGTGGCAGACTTCCCCCTAGCTCCAAGTGATGAGGACCTTGCCAAGGTGAAGCTCGAATTGAGCACATTGGCTGCGGATTTCGCATCTTCATCTGACGACAGTTCATTTGCAGCGGCCAATAGCGATGTCTTTGCTACTCCTAGTCTTCGTCCTGAATCTTCGATTAATCCAATCGTCCTTGAGGCCGTTCAGGGAATGCCTGCCGGTTTTGTAGGCGGACCCATTCAAGATGGAGATTCCTACCGCTTGGTGAAGGTGATGAGCCGTGCCGCTTTGCCTGACTCAGCCCGCGCTAAGCACATTCTTATCGCGTACGCCGGATCAGAGCGTTCCAGCGCACAGCGTAGCTACCAAGAGGCCAAGGGGCTTGCAGACAGCTTGCTTGCTGCGATTAAGGGCGGAGCCTCTTTTGCCGCTGCCAGCGAGGCGCTTAGCAGTGACGTCGTGGCGGCCTCCAAAGGGGGAGACCTCGGTTGGTTCCAGCCAGGAATGATGACTCCAGCGTTCGAGCAGTTCTGCTTTGAGCGCCGTACCGGAAGCTTTGATATTGTCGAGACTGAGTTTGGATTCCACCTTGTAGAGGTTACGGGCCAAAAGGGTTCACGTCCTGCTTTGCGCTTGGCAGAAATTGTTCGTCGCATCGACGTAAGCCCCGAGACCGAGCAAAAGATCTACGCACAGGCTAGCGCTTTGGCCAAGGCCATCCAAGAGGGCAAAGAGCCACAAGATGCTGCGGCCCAGCTTGGCGTTGCAATGCTGCCCGCCCGCAATGTCACTGCAACGGACGCCTCAGTAATGGGTCTTACAGACGGCCGCGAGGTAGTTCGTTGGATGTTCAATGAGGACCGCGAGGTCGGCGACGTGAGTGTCGTCAACAACAACTACAAGTCGTACTCAGTAGTGTACGTTTCTGGTGCGTTTGAAGAGGGCTACAAGCCTTTGGACGCTGTGAAGAACGATCTCCAAGCACTTGCCTTGAACCGCGCTAAAGTTCGTGTACTTGCAGAGCGCATGGCGAAGACCGAGCAGCTCAATTGGACTCCGGCAAACGTGACGCTTGCGTCTCCCTTCTTGGTGAGCGGTCGCGAACCTAAAGTTGTCGGAATGGCCGCTGGTAGCAAGGTGGGTACGCAATCTGAGGTGATTGAAGGTAGCAATGGTGTGTACCGCTTTAAGGTGGTGAACACCTTTGATTCAGCACCGAGCCTGACTGCAGCTGATATGGCTGCAGAAAACAACCGACTGGCGGGCAATGCCCAGCGCATGCTGCTTCAGTCGTTGTTGGGTTCCGCCAAGGTGACCGACAACCGCGGGCTGTTCTACTAAGCTGCTTTGAGCACTTAGAGGCTCTCCCAGCGGTAGGCGTCCCAGCGCAAAAACACAAAGACCATTAGGCTAAATGCCCAAAGGGACGAGCCTCCGTAGCTAAAAAACGGGAGGGGAATTCCAATGACGGGCATCATGCCAAGCGTCATTCCTATGTTTACGGTGAAGTGGACAAAAAGAATGCTGGCCACGGCAAGTCCGTAGTACATTCCAAAGGCATGCTTTTGACGTTGGGCTAAGAGCGTAATCCGTATGATGAGTCCGGCAAACGCGCCGAGTACAATCAACGAACCGAGAAATCCCCATTCTTCACCTACCGTGCAAAAGATGTAGTCGGTAGTTTGCTCGGGAACAAAACGCAATCGGGTTTGGGTTCCGTTCATATAGCCTTTGCCGATGAGACCCCCCGAGCCAATAGCAATCAGTGATTGCGCCGTCTGGTAACCTGCGGCGCTAGGGTCGTCTACTTGGCCCAAAAGAAGCTTGATGCGGATTTGCTGGTGGGGCTTGAGGACCTGATCAAATACTTGCTGGACGGCTCCTGACCACAGTAAGGCACCAAGGCCCAACCATAGGGCAGGATGCTTCACAAAACGAATAAAATTCAAGCGGGTCCGAATGCGAGTAATGGCCAAACTTAAGACTACTGTTCCGCCAATAATCCAATGCACTGTAGACGGTGTTAGAGCAAGTGAAAGGATCGAAAGGGCGGCAATGCCCAGGGCGCCAAACAGGTAAAACCCTGGCAGGCCTGCGAAGTAAAAAACGAGTAGAAACGAGGCAAAAACTAAGGCAGAACCGGCGTCAGGCTGTAAAAGGATGAGCAGCATCGGGAGTCCCACAACGGCCATAGGGAGCCATCGGGACCGCCACGACTTAAGACCCTCGGGACTTCGCCCAAGAACACGTGCCAGCACGAGTGCTGTTCCCAGTTTGGCGAATTCCGAAGGTTGTAAGCCAAAGGATCCGAAGCTTAACCACGACTTGTTTCCGCCGCGTTCGACTCCAACGGCAAGAACGGCGAGCAAAAGCACAATAGATAAGGCATATACAGCCCACGAAAGCACTTCAAACAGGCGCGCATCCGAAAGCAGCACCAAAAGTACCAGAACCCCGGCGAGCCCGATAAAGCCCAACTGCTTTCCGGCCTCGTTGGACCAACTCCAAGCCCAAGTGTCGTCAATTGGGCTGACCGTGGCAAAAATATTGACCCATCCGAATAGAACGAGAAAGATGACGAGACCCACGCTTAAGCGGTCAAGGCGACCCACAAGTGGAGCCGTAGTTGGTTGACGCTGCATCAGTAGGGGGGGAGTTCGGTTTCTACTTGGTTGACTCGGTATTCGCCAGTGAGGCTGCCTTCAACCATTCTGCGGTATAGATCGGGGCGGGTAATAGTGTCGTTGAGGTAGGATTCCATTATCAAACTCGCAATCGGAGCAGCCCAGCGGGATCCCCAGTAGCCGTTTTCTACAATAATGGCGAGCGCGATTTGAGGCTTGTCCAATGGAGCGAATGCGGTAAAGATCGAGTGGTCTTGCCCGTGCGGATTTTGCGCGGTGCCTGTCTTTCCAGCCATAGGTAGGCCTTCGAGACGAGAAGCTCGTGCGGTTCCGGACTCAAAGACGTCATTCATACCTGCGATAATCACTTCAAAGTTCTGCGGATCAATAGTCGTCCGGTGAACTTCTGAAAATTCCACATTTGGATTCGCATTGCCGTCAATGCTGCGCACGAGGTGCGGGCGAATCCACCATCCGCGGTTGGCTACCGCAGCGGTCATATTCGCAAGCTGAATGGGTGTGACTAGCAACTCACCCTGTCCAATCGCAAGTGAAATCACAGTCGGAGACTTCCAGCGGTCCGTGCGGTACACCTTGTTAAAGTACTCCCCCGTCGGTACAAATCCTTTGCGACCGGTAGGCAAATCGACACCCAAAAAGTCACCTAGTCCAAAGCTCTTGACGTGGTCACTCCACGCATCAATCCCAAGACTTGCGGTGGGGTACTTGTCAAGAACTCGCTTAAAAATTTGGCAGTGGTAGTTGTTGCAACTCTTGGCAATAGACCCGCGAAGGTCAAGGGTTCCCGCCTTACAGTGGCAGCCCACGTGAAGTGAACCAAAATGGTAGCCGTCCACACAGGTGTACTGGGTTTCTTCTTGGACGACACCTTCTTGCAACGCGATCAAAGCATTTAAGATCTTGAACGGAGAGCCCGGAGGGTACTCTGCCAAAATCGCGCGGTCGTACAGGGGTTTGTTCACGGAATCACGGTACAAAATCGTGTAGTTACGCGAGCGGTAGCGTCCTACTAATGCGTTCGGGTCGTACGCAGGTGAGGATACGAGGGCTAAAATTTCTCCCGTTGAGGGTTCAATGGCGACAATACTGCCTCGCTTTCCCTGCATCAACTCTTCAGCTAAGGCTTGGAGTTCGGCGTCCAAGGTGAGCTGAAGTTCGGAGCCCATTGCGGGCTGTTCGTCGTAGCGACCTTCGGCAAACGGACCCACGTCCCGATTTCGATTATCTACGGTGATGTAGCGTTTCCCCGCCACGCCGCGAAGCTCAGTTTCATACGAAGCTTCAATACCCGAAATCCCGAGGTAGTCACCAAGGTCGTACTCGGGGTGGCGCGTCATAAGGTAGTCGTTGACTTCGCCCACATAACCCATTACGTTGCCTCCAATGGGCATAGGATACTTGCGAAAGCTGCGCTTGCGGAGTTGTACGCCCTCAAACATCGCAATCTGCTCTTGAATAGATGCGTAATCCTTGACCGTCAGTCCTCTAAGAATAGGGAAGGGGCGGTACCGGCCTTGAATTAAGGCTTTTTTAAGCTGCTTTCGAACGGAACCTAACGGTTCACCCAAGACACGAGCAAGTGCGGCAGTGTCGAGGTGGGACAGTCGGCTCGCGATGACTTCGACGTCGTACGCGATCTGGTTGGTAGCGAGCACCGTTCCGTTGCGGTCCCGCATGAGTCCGCGCGGAGCATAAATTTTTTCAATACGCTGCGCATTATTCGCCGCGTCAAGGGTGTAGCGGGTATCAATGAGCTGAATGTTGATGAGTCGGAGTACAAAGAGTACCAAGACGGCAAGTACGCCGAGGGGTAAAATGCGGCTCCGGTTCATCCTTGCTGCGATTTGGGTATGAACCACGCTACCGCAGTGGATAACGCCGCGCTTACCACCACGTTGAGTACACTTCGGCCTAGAACGAGGCTGAAAATATGGGTTCCGTGGCTTGCCCAGAGAAACAGCCAAAGGTGGTGAATTCCCAATGTCAGGAGCACCAAAGTTGTCCATTTGCCCAGTCCAATATCTTGGGGCACAAACGAGAGTTGCTCCTCGGCTGCGCGTGGAACAATTCCGTTAAGTATCCAAGGGCGCACATAGGCAAGAAGCGAACTTGCCATCATGTGAAGACCGCCACTCCCTTCGTGAAGGTCTATGCCCAATCCAAGGGCTGCGCCTATGGCCAGAAGTCCAAGCCGGTTGAAGTTGGCTGGTGCCAGTACGAGCACGAGCGGATAGAGGTACGGGCTGAGGTAACCGCCTACTTCGATCTGGCTCAAGAGCAGTATTTGAGCGAGAAGCACCCAAAATGAAAAAACGATCCAAGGTCCAGGTCGGGTCATGGTGCGATACTATCTCGTTCAGGTTGGTGCAGGTTCACCGCGGCGAGCACAACTTGCTGGCGCTGTAGGTCGGCGGCCAGTCGAATCGAAGCCGTAAGGGTAAATTGTAGGCTGTCTACAGTGACCGATTCCACGGTTCCGACGAGCCATCCGGCGGGGAATACGCTTGAGCGCGCGTCGGTGACGATGCGGTCTCCAGGCTTAAGCTCGGCCTCAATGGCCACGTCTACAAAGTCCGCGGTCCTAGGATTGGAACCGTTCCATTGAATGGTGCCAAAGTGCCCAGTTCGCTCAGCTGAGGCAGAAATCCGCATGCTCGGGTGGCTCAGCGGTCGAACTCTGGAATAGTGGGGCGTGCACTCGTAGGCGATGCCGATAATACCAGTCGATCCCAAGACCGCAAAAGGCGGTGTCAAGCCCGCATTTGTTCCCACGTCAATGATTCCCCAAGGTTCTGCTGAGCGGTGCTCAATGAATAGTAAGCTACCTGGGGTGTAGGCGAACCCGCCTTCTTCATAGGTCGCGACCGAAGAGGAATCCATCGGAACTCCGCTTTTGTAGCGGGCAATCTCAGCAATGAGTTGCTTGTTTTTCTCTTCAAGCGATAAGTAGGATTCCCAGCCGTGCAGCCATCCGCGCCACTGAGCTTGGCGTTCAAGCACATTGGCCCAGAAAATACTCTCGTGGGCCAGTGATCGGGCGTATGTGAGGCTGAGTCCCAAAACTTGGAACAGCAATAAACTCAGAACGATGCGGTAGCGAACAAAAAACCGCAGAATGTTCTGCATGGCTTAGCGCATCAAAAGCGTACGGTACTTCTCGAGGTTCTTGAGCGCGATGCCTGTCCCGCGCACCACGGCGCGAAGGGGATCCTCGGCTACGTACACGGGGAGGTCCGTTTTCGTTGAAATACGCTGGTCCAGGCCGCGAAGGAGCGATCCGCCACCAGCCATGTAAATTCCAGAGTTGTAAATGTCCGCCGAAAGCTCAGGGGGTGTGAGCGACAGTGCTTCCATTACGGCGTCCTCGATGCGGGTCAGGGACTTGTCGAGCGCGCGCGCAATTTCTTTGTACGAAATATCAACCTGCTTCGGTTTGCCTGAAATCAAGTCGCGGCCCTGAACGCTCATGTCGTCTGGTGGCGAGGCCAAGGTTTCGAGGGCAGCACCCACGTTGATTTTGATCAACTCGGCAGTACGGTCGCCCACAAATAGGTTGTGCTGGGTCCGCATGTAGTAGGCGATGTCGTTGGTGAATACGTCACCCGCAACCTTGATCGACTTGTCGCAGACAATTCCGCCCAGGGCAAGAACCGCGATTTCAGTGGTACCCCCACCGATGTCGATGATCATGTTGCCTTTGGGCTCGAGCACGTCGACGCCGATTCCAATCGCGGCAGCCATGGGCTCGTGGATGAGGTAGACTTCTTTGGCGTTGGCGTGTTCGGCGGAATCGCGCACCGCGCGCTTTTCAACCTCGGTGATTCCGCTCGGAATGCAAATAACCATGCGAAGCGATGGCGCAAACCAGTTGTTTTTCAGGGCCGGAATACTCTTGATCATCTCGCGAATCATGTGCTCTGAAGCGACGAAGTCTGCAATAACTCCGTCTTTCAGTGGGCGTACAGTGCGAATGTTTTCGTGGGTCTTTCCGTGCA
>Ga0222713_10004595_pt1 | contig 13795 bp, 9 predicted proteins | sample C33_649DmetaG_FD_165061 | JGI IMG/M metagenome (GOLD analysis project Ga0222713, IMG submission 165061) | Estuarine water microbial communities from San Francisco Bay, California, United States - C33_649D | ecosystem: Environmental > Aquatic > Marine > Unclassified | place: USA: California...
TGCCTCACTCTTCGCGGCTGTTGGATCAGCAGTTGATCAAGAAGCAGATGCAAACTCGCTCACGTTTCCAATCACGTTGCCGATCGGTATCACGATGCTATTCATCGGGAATGTGATTGCAGCCCCGAACGGAACGCTCGCGACAGTGCTATCGATGATTCCGTTGTTCTCTCCGATTCTGATGACAGTGCGCGTTGCAGCGACTGACGTGCCATGGTGGCAGCTGCTTGGATCGATGGTGCTGAGTGTTGGTGGATTCTTCGGCGCGATATGGCTTGCATCGCGCATCTACCGCATCGGTATTCTGAGCTACGGCAAGAAGCCAAGCTTCAAAGAGATTGCCCGCTGGATTACTCAGCGCGTGTGATCACGAGCGGCAGCGTATAGGTCTGCGAGTTTTCTTCAATCACGACTGAGTATCCTCCCTGTGGCAGATCAGCTGTTGAAAGTGTATGCTCAGCACTACCCTGCGGTATTCGACCTGAAAGGACGGTTGCGCCCTGGGTGTTGACGATAGTGATGCGTGCATTATGATCCAACGACGTGCGCATGATACGGAGTCTATCTGTTGCTGGGTTTGGAGCAATGCTGTATGATTCGGTACTTCTCTCGTGTGCTTCTTCATAGAACGTCATATTGGTGCGCACAACCTCTGCAAGTACCCGCGACCTGGTACCAACGTTGACGCCGACGAGCGAATCACACGCAAATGTCCAGCTACCCTCAGCATTAGGAAACAGCACGGTATCGACGGAGATCATACGTGAACCATCCCGGCGCGTGTAGGAGACGTTAAGGGGGAGTGTTGTAAACACTGGCCAATCAGCAAACTTCTCCCGCTGCACTTGACGCACGCGAACAACCCGCGCTGTGATATCATCCTCCACCTCAAGTTGTGCCCAACCTTTGCCAGTTACCCATTCGTTAAAAAATGCAGCTGTACGTTCTCCGAGCGCAGGACGTATCGCCTCACGGAAGGTCGATGTTGTTGCGTTGCCATACGCATTGCGTTGCACGTAGTTCCGTAGAGCATCAAAGAATGCTGAGTCGCCAGCAATCGCACGTGCCATTGCAAGCACTACGGCACCCTTCTGGTAAATCGTCGCGGGGTAGTTCGACGACGGTGATGCACGCGGAAAATCTTCCAGCGCGAAGATCCCTTCGTTCGGCGCGATCTGTGTGATGTAGTTCCGCGCCTTGGATTGTACAGAGGCAAGGTAGGCACTTGCACCGCGAATGTGTTCGAGCCATGTGCTCTCGCTAAAGGTAGCGAAGCTCTCGCTCAGCCATGCATAGCGAAAGTCCTGCGGCGTTACGCAATCACCGAACCATTGGTGCGCGAGCTCGTGTGCAGCAACGATGTTGGCCGAGTCCTTGCGCTGTACTTCTCGGAGTGCGATGGCGATCATGCCTTGGTGTTCCATCGATCCGAGCTGCGATGCGTAATAGCCGACCTTTGCGAATGGATAGGCACCGTACAGTCGTGCATAGGTCTCTGTCATGCGAGGAACGAGTGTGAACGCAATTCGTGCCGAAGCGCTATCACGACGGCGCACGTAGTACTCGTGTGGCACAACCCCGTTGGCCGTGAGCCTGATGTAGCGTCCGGCTGCAAACGTAAAGAGATAGGTTGCCGACGGTTGGCGCTCGGTCCACTCGTAGGTGGCAGCGCCGTTCGGTGCGATCGTAACTGGACGCGCCACACCGTTGGAGGCCACCAGCCACCCGGCATCGGGTACTGTGAACCGCACGCTGAGCGTTGCTTTATCTGACGGATGATCGTAGCAGGGGAGCCAGTGCTGTGTTGCGCTAACGTTTGGACTTGCGAAACCAACGCCCAAGCAGTAAAGGATGCTATCTTGGAAATGCACGCCACCCCATGCACCAGCACCACCCTCGTTCGTCATAGTGCCGCTGTAGTGCACCTCGATGGTGTCGATGCGGTTCTTCGCAACGACGTCATTGATTGCAATCGCATAATGCATCGTGTCGATCTGTTCCGATCCAACGCGGGTAGCTGTTGTGCGAAGACGCTTACTGTTGATCACAAACACAGAGTCGATCTGAAGTCCACGCAAGTTCACGGGAAAGGTCGACGCCGTGGTGTCAGACGTCCAACGTACTGCAATTCGGCATGTGCCAACGATCGTCTTTGCGGATGGATTCGGGAATGTGATGTCGGCATCGTAATGCTCAACATCGAAGATCTGCTGACGGAAGTACGTCGGCGAAGATACCTGCGCAACCACCGTGGTTGCACAGACGAGCAGCATTGCGATGAGGGTACGTGCCATAGCGCGCAACATAGCAAAAAGGGCCACTGCCGTGAAGCAGTGGCCCTTGGAGGAACCCAGAGAGAGGCCGCTTAACGAACGATCTGCAGCGGAAGCGCGAAGCTCACTGTGCCATTTGTGACGTGAACCATCACCATGCCTGCTGGAAGCTGCGACGTTGCGAGCTGCATCGTCGTCTCACCAGTAGCTACGTCAACCGTCTGCGTTGCGAGTGTTACGCCAGTCATCGATACAACACGGATTGTTGCCGTTCCCTGTGTTGCAACAAAGCGAAGTGACGCGCTAGCTGCCGTTGGGTTCGGGAAGAGGTTCACGCGTGTACCAACGGCATCGACTGGTACATCGACGCTGGTTGTGCTCATGACGAGACCGATGCTGACTTCTTGATCGAGGCGCTGGTCGTCAACTGTGATCGTTTGAACTGAAGGTGTGTAGTCAACACGATCTGCTTCAAGCGTCACTGTTCCGTAAGAAAGCTCTGTGAGCTCGAAGGCGCCTTCGTTGACTGACATTGCGAAGTCGACGACGTCGCCTTGCTCATCGCGTGCAAGAACGAGTGTCCCAACTACTGCAGCGTCGCCCTGCGGTGTTTCTTCACCAACCTTGTGGACGATGCCGCCACGCTTGTCGTACACCCAGCCGCGAACACGGCCCTTGCCACGCTCGCCCTTTGCTGTGTCGAGCAGAATGTCGTACTGCACAGCAACCATTGCATCGCCAACCTCTACGCGCGTTGCATTCAGCCATGAGCCTGCTGCCTTCTCACCCATGCGCATCCAGCCTGGGATGTACGGACGTGTGCCCGGCATGCCAAATACGATGTAGACGCCAGGTGTGAGGTTCGTGAAGCTGTAGTTGCCATTTGCATCAGTTTCGACGGTGATGGCCTTGTTCTTCACAATCACAGAGTCGCCATTTTCCTTTGCACGGCTCACAAGCTGATGTGCAACAACCTTGCCTGTCACACCTGCGCTTGTGTAGAAGTTCTTCATCGTACCCGAGAAGCCATTCTGATACACTGGACGCTTGTCCATTGGGAATCGGAAGCCGTCTTCGTTAGCTGTAAGTATGATTGTTGATGCCTGCGAAGCGTCATTGGTGTTGTTCCAGAACTCAACCAAATACTCGCTCTGCTTGTCACGTCCGATCACTGTTGCTGTGCCGATGTACGGAATGCCGGCTTGGATCTTGACTTCGTAATAGCCTTCTGCATTTGTCTCGGCGACGACACGACGCATAAGTGCGTTGGCTGCGAGTGGATCGCGCGAGCGAACTTCAAACACAACAAGTGCCTTAAGACCAGCTTCTGTTTCAGCGTCGAATACACGACCAGCGATCACAACCTTGACCGGCTCTGCGCGCTTGGTGACGACGAAGTCGATTGTTTCGAACTGATCGCAAGCAATTGATACTGTCTTCGCATCGGCCAGCTCGACAACGTTGTCGTACCATTCCGCGAGGAATGCTTCGCCTTCAACACGCAACTTGTATGTGCCAGCTGGGATCTTGAGCTCGTAACGTCCTGCAACGATCTTGGCTGTATACACTGGACGGAACGTTGTTGTTGTGTCGCCGTTTGGTGTGCGCACGATGCGCTCCATGCGCCATGCCGTTACAACACCGTTTGCTGTTGCGTTTGCACCTTCGATCGTGACAGCCCCATTGAAGGTCGCGCACGTTTCAGTCTTTGGCTTGTCGCCGCCGATTTCAAGTACATAGCTTTGATATCCCATCACGATCATGCCGTTGACTTCAACCCAGGCCTTGACCTTGATCTCGTAGCGACCGGCACGTGCGTTCTCCCATGTGATGACGCCAGTCTCAGCGTTGATCGTCATACCTTCTGGTCCGTTGACGATACCGTAGCGGATCTTGCCTTCGGTGTTCGACTCGGCCCTTACAGTGTATGTGTAGCGCGCTCCAGCTTCGCCAGTCTGAACTGGCTTCGAGACGATAATGACCTTCTTCTCGTTCTTGTCCTTGATCGTGACCACCTTGATCACCGTGCGAGCACTTTCTTCGTTACCCCAAACGGCGCGTACGAAGAACGTGTAGGTGCCAGCTGCGAGATTCTCCACGTTGTACGTGTAGAAGTTCTCGCGAGGGGGCTTGGCAGGATCGACAACCACTGACCCGATCTTGGTGAACTTTGTAATGTCTTCGGTTTCCTTCGACGCCTGATAGACGTTGTAGGAGTCAGGTACATCATTGCCCTGAACACCGAACCAGCCCAGCATTACATACTGCGCGCCAGCGTTATTGTCGAGAACCTTCGCCTGAAATCCTTCCGGACCTGGGCGCTGTTGCGCGAATGAGGTAACAAACCCCATGGCAAGCACGACCATTGCGAGCGCAAGGCGTGAAAGTGATGCAATGTTCATGATAGCTCCAATGATGTGCAGTGAAACACTTGGTGACAAACCATCTTCATCAGGTACAAACCACAACCCACGGTATGGTTACAGCGTCAGGACGATTGTTCCGAGGGTCTGCTCCTGGCCGGCCCCCACAAAATACCGATCCTTGTTGAGGACGACGTAAAGGGTGAGCGTAACACTGCGTGCCTGACCAGGCTGACGGGGCTGCTCGGCGACAATCATGGACGCAACGTTGGTGTTTGCCTCCGATGGGTACACCTGTATGCCGGTGCCGAGATCGGCCATAAAGCTCACCTCGCCCTTGACCAGATTATAGGATAACCCGTTGCCAGGAAAGGAGTCTACGCGGACGCGGAACTCTTTCAGCATGGGGCTTTTGGCTGGGTCGGGTACTGCCTCCATGGTGCAGTCAATCCAAAACCGCATTGGAGACACGGTTGTGTCGATGCGGAAGGTTGGGAGCCCCTTGATCCGATAGGAACCCGAAGCAGCCGTGAAATCCACGGTAACTGTCTTCGGAGTGACCTTTACGGCCGGTGTCACGGGCGTTTCGGTCCGCGGAGCATCGGAATCAAGAGGGGATATACACGATGGCACCACTGCTATAACCAAGGCGGCCAGAAGCAGAAGGACCATCGATGAGCGTGTATTCTGTGAGGTCTGCATAGATATCGAGTTAGAAGCGTACGGCAACGCCATAGGTGAGTCCGAGTTTCGAAGACGTGAACCATGAGCTGTTGAATTGGTAGGCCATGGCCATACCTTCAACACCCAGGATAAACGATAGTGGTCCGGATGGTGAGTATTGGAGTCCGGCAGTTGCGCGTCCGAGTGGACCAAACGATGTGCCACCAAGGAAGACCTGTCCGAATGGTGCGAAGCCAGATGTTCCAAGTGGTGAGAGTGTGTACCGATATGCTGCACCAGCCCACATCGACTGTGGTTGCTGCTGATAACGGATGGTCTGCCCGTTGATATCACCTTGGAACGACATCGGGAACACTTCACTGCCCATCTCAACACCCACCGCGTGGTTGTCCGACAGCTGATACAACAAGCCGAGTCCAACATTCTCGTACCATGTCGACTGCGCAGGCGCATTCACATCAACAAGCGACGATGTCGATATCCCGCGCAACTGCACAAGGAACGCCGGATACATCGTCGACCGCATCGTAATCGGCTGAAGCGACGTCTGCTGAATCATTCGCTGATCCGATGCCGGAGCGAGTGTGATTGCATTCGTGAGCGTCACACGTTGCGCTGGCTGCATCTCTTGCGCTGGCATTGATGTGCGCTCGATGTTTTGTTCTGCGAGCGATTGCTCATTCGTTGGCTCAACAACTGTGCGTGCGCGCTGAAGTTCTGTGCGAAGTATTGCGTTGTCACGCTTCAGTGCAGCAATCTGCGTCTCGTGATTGCACGGCTTCTCAACAACAGTGGTTGCTCCAGTTTGCACAACAGGTTGTTGTACAGGTTGTTGAACTGTTTGTTGAACTGTTTGTTGCGGTGCTTGTTGCGGTGCTTGTTGTGCTACTTGCTCGTGTTGCTGCGAATCACTGCGGAGAATTCCCCACGTGATGCCAGTTGCGGCCGCTGCTGCGAGCAATGGCACGCCAACTTTTGGCAGCCATGTCGAAAGCAAGCTTCCTCCAACTGCACCTGCAGCTGCGCCTGCAAGGGGGCCAGCAAAGCCGAGTCCGCTAAACACAGAGCTCGTAAGTGCGACAGGTGGCACAAGTGCTACGCGATCGTTCTGCACGGCAGAACGAATAGCGAGTTGCTGCTTGAATTCAGAGCGAAGCTCTGAGTTGACGGCAAGCTCACCGAAGAGCGCAGACTCGTTGATGGCTTCGAGGTCGCCATCGAGCAAGTCGTTGATATGATCGCGGTAGTCCATAGCCTAACCGATCTATTCTTTTGAAAATTCGTTGAGATACGGCTCAAGGATTTCCTTGATCCGTTGTCGAGCACGAAACACGCGAACCTTTGCTGTTTCGAGCTTGATGTTGAGCATTGCACTGATCTCGTTGTACGACAAGCCGTCGTATTCACGAAGAACAAACACTTCCTTCTGGTCATGAGGCAAGAGCTCCATGGCCATCGTAATGAGCTTCATCATTTCCGATCGATCTGCTTCGCGCGAGATGCCAGGGTTGTAGAGTGCTTCGTCAAACTCTACTACCTGCGTCTGTGCGCGCTTCTTCTCGTTCAGACAGAGGTTTCGGCAGATGGTCAGTGCATACGCGCGAACGTTTTCGAGATACTCGATGCGTTCAGCGCTTTGGTAGAACCGCATAAACGTGTCTTGAAACACATCGTATGCCCGGTCCCGACTCCCGAGTACGCGCATGCAATACGCGAACACGTTGGGCGACAGTCGTGAGTACAGCTCACCAAACGCAAGCTCGCGACGTTCTGTGCGAAGCAACGCGAAGAGTTCAGTGTCGCTATATTCCGAGAGCTGACGCTCCATAGATCACAATAACTTGAAATGACGCAGAACGTTACGGGGAAAGAGGGCCTTTCGTACACCATTGTACGAAGCCGTCGACGCACGATGTCGGTCGAGATACAACCGCACGGCAATGTTGTCGTGCGAGCGCCAAGCCGACTGCCATTGTACGAAATCGAGCGGTTTGTGGAGCTGAAATCTGTATGGATCATGCGTCGCGTCCGCGATGCCGAGGCCAGAAAGGCCCTGGTGCCCACTCTGGACGGTCCACGTTCGTTCTACCACAGGGGAAGTGTACGTACCTGGGGCTTTACCGGTGACGGTGCAGATCTTATCGTGCCAAGCCGCCTACGAACAGAAAACGCTGCCATGCGCTACGTAGAGCGATGGCAGCGTTCCGAAGCAGATCAACTTTTTGCAGAGATGGTTGCCGACGCGTTACCCAAGATCGGTGTCCCGGGACTTCGCTACCAGGGGCTGCGTGTGCGAACGATGCGACGTCGCTGGGGGTCATGTTCGTCGACCGGACATGTCACGCTCAACGGACATCTGATCCGCGTACCTGATGGTTGTATCCGAGGTGTGGTTGTCCACGAGGTGTGCCATCTCGCACACCTACATCACGGTCCGGCATTCCATCAACTCGTCGCAGATGTTTATCCTGAACATGCACTTGCTGATGCGATTCTCGACGCATGGACGCACGTGCTGTATCAAGAGCCGTTTACGCCTTAACGCAGATTTCGTCGAACGCGCTCGTGAGTGATGCAGCAATCATCTCAGGTGTACGACCCTCGATGTGGTGACGCGGCATGAAGCCTACGAGCTCGCCGTCGCGCATCAGTGCAATCGACGGGGAAGATGGCGGAACGCCAGTGAAATACGAACGCGCGCGCTCAACTGCCTCGAGGTCCTGTCCTGCAAACACCGTCGTGATGTGATCAGGCAACGTCTGATGCTTGAGTGCGAGCGCAACACCCGGACGTGCGCCACCAGCTGCGCAACCGCAGACTGAATTGAGAACAACCATTGTTGTTCCTGGTTGCTTCATCGCAGCGTCGACATCTTCAGCAGTGCGAAGTTCCTTTACGCCGAGCGACGTGAGCTCTTCGCGCATTGGTTGTACGAGCATTGGATCGTATGGCATAGTTTACTGTTCCCCTATGTTGTGTTGTGTGAAGACGGTGGTGAGGTATTCCATCGCGAGTGGTCCAGCTATCATTGGAAACTCGGCGTCGAAATCGGCGCGCTTCGATGGATCAAGTGAAAATGCTTTGTGAAGAAACGGGATCGCCGAGTGTGGTTGTCCTGCAGCGCACAACGTTTTCGCCGTTGCGTAATACCCTTCGGCCCAGGTTGGAAGCAGACGAACGCATTCGTTAAATCCACGCAATGCTTCGAGGACGTCGCCGGTTTCGAGCACGCTTGATGCGTAGTCAAACCAACACTCCACATCTTCGGGCTGCAGCTCGAGTGCTTTGCGGTATGCTGTGAGCGATTCCGGCACTCGACGCAGATTGAAGAGCGCATCTGCTTTGGCGTACCACAGGTCAGCATATGCTGGATCGAGTGCAAGGGCTGCTTCGTAGTCGCGCAATGCAAGATCGAATTGCTCCATTGCATCATGACACGTGCCGCGTCCGTAGAGCGCTTGCGCATGCGTTGGGTCTGCCGTGATCACCTTGGTGAACATCTGCGCAGCATCCTCAAAACTTCCACGCTCCTCGAGGGATGATGCAAGGTTGTGCATCACGGGTACGTCCGATGGGTCTGATGCATGAGCGTGCGTGTACGCATCAATCGCCTCTTCAACACGTCCAAGCGCTGAGTACGTGTTGCCCATGTTAAACCACGCGTTAACGAAGTCCGACTTGATGACCGTTGCCATGTCGTAACAACGAATGGCTTCCCTGAGCGCCCCCTTCTTACCCATGATTACACCCTTGTTGAACCATGCATTTGGCTCGTAGGGTTCTGCATCAATCAGGGTGTCGTAGATGGCTGCGGCTTCGGTATACTGCTCGAGTGCCTCTCGGCAGATGGCCATCTCAAAGAGAGCATCGCGATGAAACTGCTCGTGCCGGGCAATCACAGAAAACATGCGGAGTGCTTCGTCATAGCGCTCTCGCTTCTGTAGAATGAGCGCCTTGGTAAACAGCGCGTCGACGTTTTCTGGGTCTTGTTGCAAGGCAGCATCGATCAGCGCCTGTGCATCATCGAGGCGTCCGAGTTGCTCGAGGGCAATACCGCGATTGATGATCAGTTCGGTATCGATTGGGTCGAGCGACGAAGCACGGTCGTATGCTTCGAGCGCATCAGTCCAACGACCGAGGCTGCTCAGAGCAATGCCAAACTTATGCCATGCATCCGGTGAATACGGGGCGCGCTCTGTCCACATCTTGGCGAAGACAAACGCGTCTTCGAATGCCGAGGTTTCCAAGCAATAGTGCACCACAGTTTCGAGCGATTCGATCGACGGAGTGCCATTCTGCCAGTTTCCGCTGCGCACAGACTCCCGGAACCGACGGAGCGTCTCATCGAGCTCCTGCCGATTCAGTTCATCGTTGTCGTCTTCGTACTCGAAGTCCATCATGATGCACGCAACATAACCGTTGTTCGGAAAGGACAACCGTGGACGTTTTCCACCGCGCCGTAGTGCATGCGAGGGGGCTTACAGCACCTCAAACACGAGGAATTTGAGGTACTGGGTCTCAGGCATCGCAAGCAGCACAGGATGGTCTGGCGCCTGGGATCCTCGATGGATGAGGCGCAGGCGACGGCGTACACGGGCAGATTCACGATAAATGATGTCAAGCAGGTCGTGCTCTGGTACGAGCTGAGTGCACGAGGCACTCACCAGGATCCCGCCACTGTCGAGCAGTTTGAGCGCTGTCCGGTTGAGTTCGGCATAGCCAGCGAGGGCACCTCGAAGTGCACCGCGATGCTTCGCGAACGACGGAGGGTCGAGAATCACCATGTCCCACTTCTTGCCCTCGGCGACTTGCTCGCGGAGGTAGTCGAAGACATTTGCTTTGATAAAGGTGCAGGCATCGAGGTGGTTGATCGCCGCATGATGCTGCGCCGATTCAATAGCCGGAGCACTACTGTCGATACCAACCGACTGCACTGCTCCACCCTTTGCGGCGTTGAGCGCAAAGCCGCCCACGTTGCAAAAACAGTCGAGCACTGTGCGACCGGCTGACAGATCGGCTACGACCTTGCGGTTGAGTTTCTGGTCGAGGAAGTACCCAGTCTTCTGTCCTGCCGTGATGTCGACCTCGAGTAGGATGTCGTTTTCATGGAACTGCACTGTTGCCGGTACCTCACCCCAGATCACGCCCTCAACGAGCTCGAGTCCTTCTTTGGTGCGCATCTGCGAAAGGTTCTTTTCGATGATGCCCGTTGCGGTAGGGAATACAGCGCGCAATGCTGCAACGATCAGGTCCTTGCGTCGGTCCATTCCGGCTGATAGCGTTTGCACCACCAGTGTTGATGCGTATCGATCGACAATCAACCCTGACAGCATATCGGCTTCGCCAAACACGACGCGATACGCCTCTTCATTGGGCAACATCAGCGCGCGAAGCATGGCCGCATGCGTAATACGCTCAATAAAGAATGCTTCATCCACAACGTCGATCTCGCCACCAAGCAAGCGCACGGCGATCTTCGACAGGGGGTTGTAGAAGCCCGTACCGAGCGATGCACCATCGGAGGTGCTGAGGCGAACGAGTGTTCCGGGCTCCAGCGCGGGGAGGGCCGAGAGGTCGGTGGCGAACACCCAGAGGTGTCCTTCCTTGATGCGTCGCTCCTCACGAGGACGCAGCGTAATGATTGGAAGCATGCATGAAACTACGGAGAAGATGTCGGTAACATTCAGCATCAACAGGATATATTGTCAGCGTCAATGCGTTCCCTCCGCATCATCATCATCTCCCTCGTAGCGGTGTGTTCACTCCACGCGCAGCGTCAGGCAGAGAACTGGTACTTCGGCGAACTCGCCGGCATGAATGTGCGCACGTCACCTCCAGTGATTCTCACCGATGGTGTGATGAACACACGTGAGGGGTGCATCACGGTGTCGGATACATCGGGACGACTGATGTTCTATTCCGACGGTTCAGATGTCTGGACGAAGAATCATGTGAAGATGCCGGGTGGCGTCGGACTCTGGGGATTCTCGTCATCGACACAGTCATGCATTGTGATTCCATGGCCCGGACGTCCATCGCGCTACTTCCTCGTAACCGTTGATGCTGTGGAACGCAGCTATGCCCGTGGCATCAGCTATTCAGTCGTCGACATGAAATTGAATGGTGGCAATGGTGATGTGCTGCTGCTCAACGTGCCGCTCGCGCCAGGTGCATCGGAGAAGATCACAGCTGTGCGACATGCCAACGGTGTTGATGCATGGCTCATCGGTCATGAGGTGGGAACCAATGCGTTCCTCGTCTACCTCGTCACGCGCAACGGTATCAACGCCACCCCTGCTACATACCGTATTGGCCCGACAGTGCAGTTCGGCGACATCGGATACCTACGCGCAAACCCTCAAGGGACGCGTGTAGCAATGGCGACATCGATGCCGGGTAGACTTTCCATGTTTCGCTTCGATCGTGCAACAGGTGCTATCTCAACGGCCATCACGTTGTCGTCGCAGCTGACCTATGGCGTAGAGTTCTCACCGGATGGTACCAAGCTCTATGCTTCCTCGTACTCCAACACATCGATCGACCAATACGATTGCTCGGTCGCAGATGCGTCGATCGCGGGTACACGCATGTCGATTGGACGTTCAGGTGCGGTATCGAATGGGGCGTTACAACTCGCACCGAATGGATGCATCTACCTTGCGCACGAGAACTCACCCACAATCAGCGAAATCGCACGTCCGAACGTGCGTGGTGTTGGATGTCAGTACCGCGATCGCAACATCGATCTCGGTGGACGGATAAGTCGCCTCGGCCTGCCGAACATGTTCCCAGCAGTGTTCTCCAACGAAACCGTGTACGACATCGCAGTGAGCGACGGATGTGTTGGCGATACACTCGCGATGCGCGTTACGCCAGTTGATTCTGCGACGTCGGTGCAGTGGGATTTCGGTGATCCTTCATCAGGTTCCTTGAATCGATCGCGCACGAATCCAACCTCACACGTGTATCGTGCAGCTGGAAGCTACACCGTTAAGGCAACGTTCCGGTCTGCGTCAGGCAGCGCCATGGAGCGCGAAGTTGTTGTGAAGATCGGGGCGCGTCCAGCAATTTCCGCCGGACCCGACATCACAATTTGTAAGGGGCAAGTGATCGCACTCAACGTGCTAGGCTCAGCTGCCTTCTCATGGTCACCTGGTAACGTGCTCAATGATTCAACGGTTGCCAAGCCACGTGCAACGCTCACTAAGACCACAACGTTTATTGTCACGGGGCGAAGCTCGGAAGGATGCGAGTCGTACGACACGATAATCGTTGTTGTGAACGAAGGCAAACTCAGTACGTCTCCCGACACGACGATATGTATCGGTGGAATGGCACGTCTGCGTGCATCAGGTGCATCGACATATGAATGGTCGCCAGCTACCGGACTTGATGATGCACGCAGTGCATCACCTCGCGCAACGCCAACAGTGACAACACAGTACCGGGTGATCGGACGAAGTGGGAGCTGCATTGACACGGCGTTCATCACAGTTACGATTGCCGCTCAACCCACAGCGACCATCGTGCCGCAGGATCCTCAGTCATGCCCCGGTGTTCCTGTCGTACTCACAGCATCAGGTGGTGAGCGCTATCAGTGGTTGCCATCACCCGACATTGCCGATGGTACCGTAGCACGCGTTACTGTTGCGCCACGCGTAACAACCACCTACACCGTCGTGGTCACATCACGTGATGGCTGCAGCGACACAGCGAGTGTTACTGTTCGCGTCGGTGGAACAATCACCGTAGCTATCCCGAATGACACAACAGTGTGCGCTGGTACGGATGTAACGCTCACATGTTCTACTCCCGGCAACGTGCAGTGGATTGATCGATCGACGGGAATCGTGATGCCTGGTGCAATCATTACGATCACTGCACAGCAGAGCACATGGATTGATGTCCTCGTCGAGAATGATGGTTGTAGCGGACGCGACAGCATGCGTCTCGATGTGGTTCAACCGCCGCCGCTCGTGATATCTGCTGACACAACGATATGTGTTGGCGACACGGTGGTACTCGCGGCCAGTGGTGCCAGCCGCTACGCATGGACGCCATCAACAAATCTGGAATACAACGATCGTGCAGTAACGCGCGCATGGCCTGACCAAACAACGTTGTATCGTGTCCAGGGTTGGAACGATCAAGGATGCGTTGCTTCCGCAAACGTCACTGTTACTGTTGTGCAGCCGCAGTCACTACAGTTGCGCTCTGAGAACGTGGTGAGTCAAACAGGGGGTGTGCTTCGCATCCCACTGTCCTTTGCTACTGGAGGCGCTGTGCCGGGTCCACTCGTCGTGACGCTTGTTGCACGCGAGGACGTGATTGATCTCGTGGTGGTGTCGCATCCAAATGTGCGTCGTGTGACGCGCATACGGAGTGGTGCAGATGCAGTTATCACCGTCGAGCTGAGTCAAGCCATTGCACCGCCAATCATCCTCGAGCTTGATGTGCGGGTGCTTCTCACGGGCT
>Ga0222713_10004603_pt1 | contig 13778 bp, 24 predicted proteins | sample C33_649DmetaG_FD_165061 | JGI IMG/M metagenome (GOLD analysis project Ga0222713, IMG submission 165061) | Estuarine water microbial communities from San Francisco Bay, California, United States - C33_649D | ecosystem: Environmental > Aquatic > Marine > Unclassified | place: USA: California...
GATTTACGTATAATTAAAGATTATTTAACAACAGTACCACTAATTGGTACTGGTAGTCCAGAGGCACCTCAATTTGAGCGTATTATCTGTAGTATAGATTTTATCAAAGAATCTATAATGAAAATTTGCCAAGCGAATGGCTTCAAATGTGTCTATGGGCGATTTAATTTGGACTCAGAACCTGGAAATCGTGTTCATGGTCTTAGGTATGTAAAATTGGATCCAGATCTGGTTAAATTTAAGACTTCAAAATTAAATGATGAAACTAATACTTCTGAAGATAATGATAATCAGTAGTAGATAGTTAAATAATTTTAAGGGTATAGATATTTGGTAATTATGATCTAAAATATATATAATATTATGGTTTTCTCTGCATCTGAAATTTCAACAGTTTTATCTGAGCGTGTTACTAATTATTATTCAAATATAAATGCAAATGAGACCGGTCGCGTATTAACTATTGGTGACGGTATTGTTAGAGCTTATGGTTTAGAGGCAATTCAAGCAGGTGAGATGTGTGACTTTCCAGCGTCTGGAATTAAAGGAATGGTTTTAAATTTAGAAACAGATCATGTTGGTATTGTAATTTTTGGTAATGATAGATTAATACGTGAAGGTGACATAGTTAAGCGTACCCGATTTATTGTAGATGTTCCTATTGGTAAAGAATTATTGGGTCGTGTGGTAGATGGTTTAGGTCAAGCTATTGATGGTAAAACATTAGTTTCAAAACGCCGTGGTCGAGTTGAAATAAAAGCACCTGGAATTATTCCTAGAAAATCAGTTCATGAACCAATGCAATCTGGTTTAAAAGTTGTTGATGCGTTAGTGCCTATAGGTCGTGGTCAAAGAGAATTAATTATAGGCGATCGTCAAACTGGAAAAACAGCAGTAGCCATTGATACAATTATAAATCAAAAAACAAATCACGATAGTAACGACCAAAGTAATAAATTATACTGTGTTTATGTAGCTATTGGTCAAAAGCGTTCAACTGTTGCACAAGTTACTAGAGTTTTAGAATCTGCAGGTGCTTTAAAATATTCTATTATTGTTGCAGCTACTGCTTCTAATGCAGCACCTTTACAATTTTTGGCACCATATACTGGCTGTACTATGGGTGAATATTTCAGAGATAATAAAATGCATGCATTAGTTATTTATGATGATTTAAGTAAACAAGCTGTTGCATACAGGCAAATGTCGTTATTGTTGCGACGACCACCAGGTCGAGAAGCATTCCCAGGTGATGTATTTTATTTGCATTCTAGATTGTTAGAAAGAGCTGCAAAAATGGGTGTAGCTGCAGGTCTCGGGTCTTTAACAGCACTTCCAATAATTGAAACACAAGCTGGAGATGTATCTGCATATATACCAACTAATGTAATTTCGATAACTGATGGTCAGATATTTTTAGAAACTGAGCTTTTTTATAAAGGCGTTCGACCTGCATTAAATGTTGGTTTATCAGTTAGTCGTGTAGGTTCTGCTGCACAAATAAAAGCAATTAAACAAGTCGCCGGTACATTGAAATTGGAATTGGCTCAATATCGAGAAGTCGCAGCATTTGCTCAATTTGGTAGTGATTTAGATGCTGCAACACAACATTTATTAAATCGTGGTAGTAAACTAACCGAGCTTTTAAAACAAGGTCAATTTTCACCATTAACTATTGAAGAACAGGTTTGTGTTTTATTTGCAGGAGTAAAAGGTTATTTAGATAAAGTAGAAATAAATAAAATTAGTATATTTGAACAAGCTTTACTTATTGAATTAAAGGGTTCTAAAATATTAGAAACAATTCGAACAGTAAAATCAATATCTCCAGAATTTGAGGGTGAATTACACAAATTTATGGCTAGTTTTGTACAAAATTTTAATGCATAAGATTTGATTTATTTAAGTATATATCGGGGTATCGCGTAGTTTGGTTAATCGTGTCTGTTTTGGGTACAGAATCTCGTAGGTTCAAATCCTACTACTCCGATATTATTAAAACTGTTTATATATAATACTAAATTTTATGGATTACTTAAGCAACAAATTTAATTTTAAAACTGATTTTTTATTTAAAACTAGTATAGATTGTTTTGGTGCGCATCAAAATCGTATTTATGTTGGAAAAATTGATTTTATTAATTCACAAAACAACTCAGTTTTGATTGATTCTGGTTTTCCGTCTGGAATTATGTGTTTTTTATATGAATTAAAATTAAAAGCACCTAGAGAAATATCAAATTTAACTAACAGATACAATTATATTAAAAAATTGAGTACATTTAAATTTAAAATTATTGGCTTGCAAACATTTTTTGATAATCAAGTTTTAATTAAAAAACATTATATTTCACATATCACTTTATTTAATTATATTTTAAATAAACAAAATGATAACAAAAAATTTTATTTAAAAGGTCGCGTTTTAAATATAACAAAAGGTGGTTATTCAATTGGGTTATGTGGCTATATTGGTTTTTTACCAAATTCACACTGCTTTTATTCTAATAAAATTGGTTCTATTATTGGTGTTTATGTTTTAAGTATTAATAAAGCATCTAATACACTTATAGTATTATCGCAAAAACGATTAGAAAAAAATTTAGAACGTCAGCTTTGGAAGCTTAGTTCACAGTTTTCTTTTATTAAAAGATTATAAATAGTTAATTTGGTGGGTATAACTCAATAGGTAGAGTGTTAGATTGTGGTTCTAAAAGTTTGTGAGTTCAAATCTCACTATTCACCAAGATAATATAAAATTTTAATTAATGTCGTATAAACAACTAAAATACCAACAACAAAAATTTACAGTTAATAAAATTATTTCTAGTTCAAATTATATTGGTTTATTTCAACTTAAACGTGGAGACATATCATATTGGTTACATATTAAAAAAATATTAAATGCAAGTAATATAGGCATTAAATTTTGTTCAATTAAATTATTAAAACAAACTAATTTGTATAGTCTATTCTCAGGTAATGTAGAGAATATTTACAATGGTAAAATTGTTCTTTTATATTCCAATAACAATTTGCCGTCTATTCATAATTTATCTAAAAATTTTTTTATATCAATAAAAACAATAATAAATAATCGTTTAATTTTAGAATATGAAAAAATTCCACAAAATAATTATCATTTAAATTTGATTATTGTATTTGGTAAAGTTTCTTATATACCATGTCAGCCCAATGCTTATAATAAATTGTAATTATTTATGAAATCGCGTTATCATTTAATAAAAAATAAGGTTTTAGTTCAATCAACTGATGGTTCTATTTTTCGAACAAAAATGTTTTCAAAAATAAGTGTTTTTAAATTAAATAGTGATACAAAATCACATATTCTTTGGAAATATATAGATAATTTAGAAACACTTGTAGATAAAAGAGAATTACCAAATATTAATTTTATAAAAAAGTTTTGGATCAAATAATATAATATTAAATTATGGCTACGTTATTAGTTTACAGCAGAGTTAAAAAACATATTTTTTTTAGATTTAGTAATTTGCGGCAAATGCAAACAATGGCTATTTATAACAAGAGCCAATTGTTGTCTATAATGTAGTAATAAATAATATTTGCAAATATCTAAATATATAAGTCAGTAATTCAATGGTAGAATATTTCACTCATAATGAATCAGTTATAGGTTCAAGTCCTATCTGACTTAAATAATATAAATAATACGATTTAACTATGTATTCTATTACCAACTTAGCAAATACCATTAAAAATGCACAGCAAAAATACAAATATTTGATCAAATATCCAGTTTCTACAACAGTAATTGATTTAACTACAGTTTTATATCAACAAAACATAATACGTGGATTTTTTATTGATAATTATAATCAAAATTATTGTTTATCTATACTTTTAAAATATGGTGGTAGCAATACCAAGCATATTTTTAAAAATATTATATTAGTCAGTAAATCCTTTTCACATAAACAAAAAATGGTTTTAAAATTTCAAAATGGTTTTGGCTTATATATTGTTTCTACAACTAAAGGTTTAATGTCAAATAGCCAATGTACTAAATTAAAAATTGGTGGTTTTGTTTTAATCCAGATATTTTAATTAATTTTTAGAACTATGTTTATAAATATATCACCATCTACACATATGTTCACATTTCATTCACGATTAATTTTGATTGGTAGTCGGGGTAAATTTATATTAAAATCGTTTGGTAATTATAGTTATAATTATAAATTGATTCTTAGTAGAAATAAAATATTTATAAAAAATACTAAAAGCAATTATTATTTAACTGTTAATGTTATCAATTTATTTAAAATTTTTAATGAACTCAAATTAAAAATATGGTGTTGTAATAATCTATATGAACAGATAATTTCATTATTTGGGACAGGTTTTAGATTATGGGTTAAAAATTTGAAAAATATGAATATTTTATTGCTACGTGTTGGTTTGTCAGAAGATATTTTTATAAAAATACCAAATTGTTTAGTAGTTTTACCTATTCGTGCAAATTTAGTTAGAATTATTGGTTTAGAAAAATTAGCCGTATCAGAATTTTCTGCATTATTAAAAAATCAAATTAAAAAGGATGTTTATAAAGGTAAGGGTTTGCACTATGGTTTAGATAATAAGTCTGCTATCTTAAAAGTAGGAAAAAAAAAATAAAATGGTTTATATATTAAGCATTAATCTAATAAATACAAAATCTATATCAGTTGAAATTTGCAAGCTCTATGGTATCGGGAAGTATCAAGCTATTAAGTTGTGTAATTCTTTAAATATTGGTAAAAACATATATTTTGCAGATTTAAATCAAGCTAATTTATATTCATTATTAAAGCAAATTGAATTCAGTGGAATAGTAGTAGAGGCGGCTTTATATGAACAAAAAAAGAACTCAATTTCAAAATTAATTGAAATTAAATCATATAAAGGTGTTCGCCATATTTTTAAATTACCTGTTCGTGGTCAACGAACCAAAACAAATGCTAATACGCGAAAAAGAGTTAAAGATTAGTTATATACTTTATAAAATGCCTAAAATAAAAAAATTAAACCAAAATTATTCGGCTTTAGTTGCGATCGTCCATGTTTATACAACATTTAATAATACATTAATTACTATTACTAATATTTCGGGTCATACTATATTATTCGCGGCCGCTGGTTTTCTAGGTATTAAAGGCGCAAGAAGAGGTAGTTCATTTGCTGGCCAAGCAATTGCAAATATTTTGGCTAAAAAGTTGCTAGTTTTTGGTATACGTTTTTTGCAAATTTACTTAAAGGGTTTTGGTAATTCTAGAAAATCTGTATTGAAGGGTTTAACTACTACCAATTTAAAAATTTTAAGTATTAAAAATTTAACGTTAGCATCACATAATGGTTGCAGAATGAAAAAAAAACGTAGAATTTAAAATTAATAACAAACAGTTGTGGCGAAATGGTATACGCGTTATCTTGAGGTGATAATTAATTATTTATTAAGAGTTCAAATCTCTTCTTCTGTAAATAGTGTATAGTAGGCTATATAACATAATGGTTAATGTATAAAACTGCAAATTTTGTGATAGTGGTTCAATTCCACTTTTAGCCTGAATATATTTAATAATTAACATAATAATGATTTTTTCTCCATTAGAACAATTTGAAATAACGCCTGTTATATATTTATTACCAGCTAAATTTATATTTACAAATTCTGGTTTTTTTTTGGTTTTAACAATCTATATAACTACTTTATATTTTACAATTATTTTGGCTAATAGTTCATTAATTCCTAATCGATGGCAATCTATTAGTGAAATGACATATGAATTTGTTCAAAATATGTTATATGAAGCGTTACAAGATAAAGGTAATGTTTTTTTTCCTATAATCTTTACAACATTTATATTTGTGTTTGCATGTAATCTATTAGGTATGATTCCCTATACATTTACTGTAACAAGTCACATTATTTTTACATTTGGTTTAGGAATGATTATATTTACAGGATTAAATATAATTGGTTTAAGAAAACATGGTTTACATTTTTTTAGTTTGTTTTTACCACCTGGTGCACCATTAGCATTAGCTTTATTGTTGGTTCCAATTGAACTGATTTCTTATTTTTTTAGGGTTATTGCTTTGTCAGTTCGATTATTTGCCAATATGATGGCTGGTCATACATTATTAAAAATATTAGCTACATTTGCTTGGAAGATGTTAACTATAGGTGGAGTTTTTTTAATAATACAGTTATTTCCACTGGGCATAATTATAGCAATTACTGGTTTAGAATTAGCAATCGCATTTCTACAGGCTTATGTTTGGACAACATTAACATGTTTATATTTAAGTGACGCTTTAAATTTACACTAAATATTAAATCTTATAGATTTATAGCTCAGTGGTAAGAGCATATGCTTGATAAGCATAAGGTCGAAAGTTCAAATCTTTCTAGATCTAATATTAAATTGGAATATAGCCAAGTGGTAAGGCACTGGTTTTTGATACTAATATACGAAGGTTCAAATCCTTCTATTCCAGATTATATTAAGATGTTGATGCTTGTAGCTTAAATTGGATAGAGTATTAAACTGCGGATTTAATGGTTGAAAGTTCGAATCTTTCCAAGCATATATTAAGTCCTTTTCGTCTAGTTGGTTAGGACATCATTTTTTCACGATGTAAAGATGGGTTCGAGTCCCATAAAGGATACAGGTAAAGCACTTATATCTCAATGGATAGAGTTTTGAGCTTCGAACTCAATTGTGTAAGTTCAAATCTTGCTAAGTGTATGGTAATAGAATAGTTAAGAAAACAACTTATAAGGAATTAAAAACATTCAAAACATAAAATTACAAATTAATATGTCAAATTTTTCAATAAAACCGTTACTTTTAATTATATTAGTGTTATCAAAAGAGCTTTTAGTATTAAATGAAGAAATTTTAATTGTTTTAGCATTTTCAATTTTTATATATCTTGTATCTACTAATGCTGGTTCGTTAATTACTGAAGAGCTTGATAATAAGTCAAAATCGATTCAAAATAAGTTTGAAATCTATAAAAATATACAACAAAAAACATTACTTTATTTATTTGAATTTCACACAAAACAAGAATTGCTTTCAGAAAAAACTAAATATATAGTTGCTATAAAAAAACTTAGAGTTAATATCATTACTAATTATTGTAAAGCAGCTTTAAAAAAAAGACCATTAATACATTTAGAAGATTTGTTAAATCGTGTTATAGTTACTGAATATACAGACAATGCAGCTTATCAAAAATGTTGCATTAATTTTATCAATAATCAAATCAATTAAAAAATCAACTGTTATGAAGAACCGGTCTCTTTCTCCACATTTAACTATATACAAGCCACAGATTACATCTTTAGTTTCAATTTTTCATAGAATTGCAGGTGCATTATTAGCAAGTACATTAATTTGTTTTATATTAGTTTTTCATATAGATTTTTGTTTGGCTGAATATTATTTAATGTATATTACTAATTCATATTTTGAATTTTTTTTTTCTTGGTTTACTAATGTAGTGTTAAATTTTTTAATAATGATATTATGTTTTCATTTTGCAAATGGTTGTCGTCATTTAACATGGGATCTTGGTTATGGGTTAGAAATAAAAAATGTAAATACTACTGGAATTTTTGTTTTAACAATAGCCAGTTTAGTTTTATTTGTAGTTCTAATATAGAAAATCAATAATAACAAATATTATGCCACAGCTTGATTTAATAACATTTTTCCCACAATTTATTTGGTGTTTTATATTTTATTTTTCATTTTATTTTTATTTTTTATTTAAAATAATACCTAAACTTGCAACTGTTTTAAAATTCAGAAAACACAAATTATTATCACTTGCTAATAATATTAATAAAACAAAAGATGGTTCTACTAATTTATTAGTCGAGTATGATAAAATTATAAAAACATCATGTCAAGAATTAGTCAATTTGTTTCAGGAGCTTTTACAAAAAGGTCATGCTTGGGTTATTTATAGCAGTTTGGATATGCAAACAAAAAATTTATGGACATGTAATAAAATATTTTTTAACAATATGTTTGCTAAAGAAGCAATAAACTATAAATTAAATAATTTTGTTGATAAATACTCAATTTAGTTTATCATATAACATAATATTTAACTGTTTGGTTTAAATGGATTTTCGACTATGCTTTTATTTCTATAATAATTTATATCTTGTTATACGCAAAATGTTTACCTTATTTATATCAAAATTTATACCTATTTTTATATTAATTATTTCGTTTTATATTGCTAAAGCTCCAGCTTTTTGTGATTACGCATATCCATGGCAGATTTCATTTCAAGATCCAGGAACTCCTGTAATGGAGGGTATTATTGTACTGCATCATGATTTGTTTTTTATTCTGACTATTATTGGTTTAGCTGTTGGGTGGTTATTATTTAAAACAACTTATTTATTCTATCATACTAGAAATCCAATAGCATCACAAATAACTCATGGAACTGCTATTGAAATTATTTGGACTGTAACACCAAGTCTTATTTTAATGATTATTGCAGTGCCTTCATTTGCCTTGTTATATTCTATTGATGAAGTTATTGATCCATCTGTTACGTTGAAAGTAATAGGTCATCAATGGTTTTGGAGCTATGAATATAGTGATTTTTCACAAACTTTAAATAAAACTATTCAATTTGATAGTTATATGGTAGCTTCAGACGATTTAAATCCTGGTGAATTACGTTTACTGGAAACAGATAATAAAGTTGTATTACCAACAAAGACACATATTCGTGTGCTTGTCACATCAACAGATGTTTTGCATAGTTGGGCTGTACCTTCATTGGGAGTTAAAATGGATGCATGTCCAGGTCGTTTAAATCAAATTTCTGTTTTTATAAAAAGAAATGGTATTTTTTTTGGTCAATGCTCTGAATTATGTGGTGTGAATCATGGTTTTATGCCAATTGTAATAGAGAGTGTCTCAATTGAAAAATATATCAAATGGGTATTATTACAAACTGAATGCAATAATTGGTTTATTCATCGAGTTAATGGTTTAATAGCGGAATAAATCTTAAATCTAAATATAAAATTCTAATGAGCAGTTCTAAAATAATACAACGACACCCTTTTCATTTAGTAGATCAAAGCCCTTGGCCATTTGTTACTAGCATGATGGCTTTAGCAACAACTACCGGTTTTGTTATGTATATGCATTCATATCAATATGGTGGTTTTTTTTTTATGTTTGGTATTCTGTCATTAATTTCTACTATGTTTATTTGGTGGCGGGATATAATAAGGGAATCTACATATCAAGGACACCACACAAAAGCTGTTCAAATTAATTTAAGATTTGGTATGATTTTGTTTATAATATCCGAAATTATGTTTTTTTTTGCGTTTTTTTGGGCTTTTTTTTCTGCATCATTATCACCAACGATTGAAATTGGTGGGATTTGGCCACCACCAGGTATTGCAGTTTTAAATCCATGGGACGTGCCTTTATTAAATACTGTAATTTTGTTATTATCTGGTGCTACATGTACGTGGGCACATCACAGTTTAGTTTATGGCAATAGATCTAATTCTGTGCTTGGATTATCATTTACTATATTTTTAGGGATTATTTTTACGGGATTTCAAGCTTTAGAATATTATGAAGCAGATTTTACAATATCTGATAGTGTTTATGGCTCTGTTTTTTTTATGGCAACGGGATTTCATGGGTTTCATGTTTTAATTGGATCAACATTTTTATTAGTGTGTTTAATTCGTTTATTAAATCATCACTTTACAAAAGAACACCATTTTGGATTTGAAGCATGTGCTTGGTATTGGCATTTTGTTGACGTTGTTTGGTTATTTTTATTTGTAAGTATTTATTGGTGGGGTTCACTTTAGAATTTACTCACAATTAATATATAAAGCTTTAAAATAATTATATGACAACTAGTGTATTACAAATCTTATTGGTATCATTCATTTGTATTTTGCTGTTTGGAAATTTAAAAAATATTCTGAAAGATTTAATAAAGCATATACAATATTTAAAATCTATTTTTCGAAATAAATAAACATCTTTATGGCTCGATTACAACAATTAATTAATAATCCTAGAGCTAAAAAGAAACCTATTATAAAAACTCCTGCATTACAAAAATCACCACAAAAAAAAGGCGTTTGTATAAAGGTCTATACTAGGACACCAAAAAAGCCGAATTCAGCAATTAGAAAAATTGCTAAAATAAAGCTTACAAATAAATTTGACATTATTGCATATATACCAGGAGAACAGCATAATTTACAAGAGCATTCTGTTGTTTTAATTAGAGGTGGTCGTGTTAAAGATTTACCAGGCGTAAGATACCATATAGTCAGGGGTAAGTATGATTTTCAAGGTGTAGTTAATAAAAAACGGTCGCGTTCTAAATATGGTACAAAAAAATGTTAATTAAACAAAAATATATTATATCCAAATTTTTAAAAATATTGTTTCGTAATGGTAAAAAAGCTAAATTTGAAATTTTGTTAAAAAAAGCTTTTGCATATATAAAAAAGAATTTAAAAAATCATCCATTATATATTTTTATTGACTTTATAAAAAAAGGGCAACCATTTTGTGAATTAAAATCATTAAAAATTAAAGGCTCTATTCAACGCGTACCTGTTGAATTAACTATAACTAAACAAAAAAGTTTAACATTGCGTTGGTTGGCATTAAATGCAGATATAATCTCATCTAAGAAAACCACATTAGTGGAGAGCTTAACAAATGAAATTACAGATACTATTAATCTACAAGGCCGCACTGTAAAAAATTGTAATGAAGTTCATAAAATTTCAGAATCAAATCGAATATTTACACAATTTAAAAATTAATACAAAATAGTTATTTATATGCCCAGACCATTATGGAAAGGCCCCTTCATTCAAGGCTATATTTTATATCAAATAATAAATACGAAAAATTCTTCATTTAAAACATATAAAATTAAATCAGGTAAATCTGTTATATTTCCATCATTTGTTGGTTTTAATTTTGAAATATATAATGGTCATAAATTTCAAAAAGTTCTGATTAAAATAAATATGGTTGGAAAAAAATTTGGTGAATTTATTATAACAAAAAAAACAGTAAAACATAAATAATATGGGACAAAAAACAAATGTTAATTCATTGCATTTAATAAAAAATAAAAATTGGAATTCATTTTGGTATTCAGATTATCAAAATTATAGATTTATTTTTCAGGAAGACTTTTATATTTATTTATATATTAGATCACAATCAAATATCAAATATCAAATATTGAAAAGAAAGCATACTTATAATATAGAGATAGTTAATAATTCAATATACAGAACACATGAAGCGTTTATTTTATCTTTGGAGCTTGCATATATAATAAACAAAAAATCTCATATTCAAACTGTCAAATTTTTTATAACATGTTTGTTAATAAATTTAAAGCGTGTTTTTAATTATAAAAAAAACAGTTTATTGATTTCATACACAATAGGTAGAAATAATGCAATGTTTGTTGGTCTAAAGTTAGCAAGTTTAATAGAAAAGCGTATTAAATTTCAAAGTAAATTAGTTGAGAGTTTTATTAATATGGTTGAGTGTTCCGGTATTTATATTGTGTCTAAAGGTCGATTAAATTTAATAGATAGGGCAAAACAGGATAAAATATCTATTGGTGCAATTCCACTTCAAACAATAAAAGCAAATATTGATTATTCATTAATTATTGCGAATACAAAAAAGGGGTTACAATCAATTAAGGTTTGGATCTTTTTTTAAATATTCATAAAATGTTATTAAAACCGAAAAAAACTAAATTTAGAAAATCATTTAAAGGTAATATAAATATCAATGCTTTAGAAAGAAAGGTAGTAAATTTAGCTTTTGGAAAAATTGGAATCAAAATTTTAAGATCAGTTAGAATTCGTGCAAATCAACTTGAAGCTTTAAGAAAATGTTTAATGAAAGTTCTATTGGGTCGTAGTAAATTTTGGTTACGAATTTTTCCTAATATTCCTGCAACATTAAAACCAATTGAAGTAAGAATGGGTAAAGGTAAAGGTAATGTTGAATACTGGTATGGTCGAATGTTAGCTGGTCGTATTTTATTTGAATTCACTGGTTTGTCAACAATGCAAAGTAATGAGATTTTAAAATTATGTAAAAATAAATTGTCTATACCATTAAAACTTGTTTATAAATAAAATGTATGATACAAACAAAAACAAATCTTAAATTAGCTGATAATTCAGGTGCAAAAATATGTGTGTGTATAAAGTTATATAAAACATGTTATGCAACTGTTGGTTCTATAATATTAGTAAGTATCAAAGCAATAAAATCACAAAGTAAATTAAAAAGGGGTGATTTATATAAAGCAGTTGTTGTTAGAAGAGTTTTTAAAACTCGAAGATCTAATAATATGTTTATGTCATTTAATGATAATGCAGTTGTTCTTTTAAATAAAAAAAATGATTTAATTAGTAGTAGAATTTTGGGACCTATAGGAATTGAAATCAGAAGGCATAGTTTAGTTAAACTTTTATCATTATGTTCTTTTATTATTTAAATATTAATTATGAGTTGTAGGTTATATAAATGGAATGAAATTATTTGTCAAAAAGATTATATTTATAAACTGCAAAGTAAAACAATATATTGTATACCAAAATTTGAAAAAATAGTTGTAAATCTATCTAACAATGATGCAATAAATGATCCTAAACAGATGTTGGTTTGTTTAACAGCAATTGAATTACTTACTAATCAAAAACCAGTTATTTATCGTTCAACAAAATCTAGATCTGAATTTAAATTAAAAAAAAATTCAATTATTGGTGTTAAAGTATTATTAAGAAATGACAGTATTTTCCAGTTTTTAGATACATTTATTTTTATGTATCTACCAAAATTTAGCAATAATAAAGGTTTAATTCACAACATGTATTCAAAATCTATAAAAAGCATAAGTTTTGGAATAAAAAATTTAATATTGTTTCCACAACTAAATCAATCTGTTAGATTTAAAAAAATTTTAGGCTGTACTTTCACAATTTTAATGAGGCAGCCAACTAAATCTACTAGCTTAGTGTTAAGTGAGTATCAATTACCACAAAAATTTAATTAGCTCATGAAATTAAAATTAATATTAGACAATAAAACTAGAAGCTTCTATCAATCTAAAGAAATAATAAATATTGTATTTAAAGTTGGAAGGATTAAATATAACGAGTTAAAATTATTTACTATTGTTTATTTGGATATTTTAAATACTCAAAACCTAGCAAAGATAAAAACTCGTTGCTTTATTACTTGTCGATCTGCTGCTATTTATCAAAAATTTCAAATATCAAGAATCAAATTTAGAGAATTAGTAAAACAAGGATTGAAGCCTGGTTTAAAAAAAGCTTCTTGGTAACTTACAATTAACAATATCACAGCAGGGATATACTAAGTTATTATATAAATAACGTTAGTTTAAATTTTAGTTGTTAATTAGATATAAATATTAAAATTGCTATTTAAATTTAAAGCGTGATAACTACTACATGGTTGAAAAATTTAATATTAATTTTAAAAAATTAATTCATATTTTAAATTTTTAAAATTTAAAAATTTAATACTAAAATTGCTATTTAAATTTAAAGCGTAATCACTACTACATGGTTGAAAAATTTAATATTAATTTTAATATTAATTTTAAAAAATTAATTCATATTTTAAATTTTTAAAATTTAAAAATTTAATACTAAA
>Ga0222713_10004606_pt1 | contig 13768 bp, 14 predicted proteins | sample C33_649DmetaG_FD_165061 | JGI IMG/M metagenome (GOLD analysis project Ga0222713, IMG submission 165061) | Estuarine water microbial communities from San Francisco Bay, California, United States - C33_649D | ecosystem: Environmental > Aquatic > Marine > Unclassified | place: USA: California...
CTTCCATCTTTTGTATGAAAATGTATGATTTTTCCTTTATTGCTTCCATCCAGACTTGTTACATAACTATTAAATTCATTTTCTTTGTAATCCGAATTGGGCGAATCGTTCATATAAGTCTCATAATCTGGATACTCGATAAACTTTGTTTCCAAAAAATCACACTCATCTAAATCACAAACTTCCATTTGTAGTTGCATTTGAACCCAATATTCTTTCTTTGGAATTCCGTTAATTTCGCGATTAACGATATTTTTAATTTCTAACATACGTCCATAACGACCGGTATTTGATTCTATTATAATGCCATCCGGAGAAGCCCCTATAAACTTATAAACTGAGTGTTGAATACATCCAAAATCTTCTACTTTTGAATCATACATATGTTCATAAATCATAACAGATAATGGTTCATATTTTTGTCCCCAATGTAGTGTAGTATTAGTATTTACCATCTTAATTTCTTTATTATCATCTTCAATACTAAAATTTTTTAAAGGCTGGCATTTTTCATAAATAAGTTGATTCACCGTTCTTTGAGACTCGAACGCCTTCCATGCGTTGCTTGCTGTAATCAAATTCCAGCGAAATATATACCATTCTGGACTTCTTTGAACCGGTTGCGGAATTTCTCTCAATCCCTGAATCTTCTTCTCGATTATATTTTTTTCTTCTTTATCGATTTCATTGCAAACTTCGCCATTTTTTTGGTCTATAGAACGTTCCGGATGAAATGTTGTAATATATATATTAAACGCATCTTCCAATAAATCATTTATATCATCTTCAATATAATCACTATCTAAAATATGGTCTTCCATTTGTACATAAAATAATTCTTTTATTTCTTCTAATAATATTTCGTGGAAATTCGGGTCAGATATTGCTGTGGGATGTTCTGCCATATATTCTTCCATCAAATGAAATGCTGTCTCTACAAGTTCTATAGCGTGTTCTTCTGAAAAAATAGATGGTTCATCTTCAAACAATAATGTATCCAATATATCTTCTAACAATTCTAAATCATTTATATGTGTCATTCTATTATATATTACTCGAATGTTTTTAATATATAATTAAATAGTTTAAACTTCGTTTTATTGTTTATTACTTATAGAGTTTTATCATATTGTAACGATAACTGTTAAATCTCGTCATCTTCTTCTGAATCAAATTCTTCTGTTTTTGTTTCTTTTTTTCTTATAGTTCCTTGTCCTATTTTTTTGGGAGCTAACGATTTAAGAGTTGACACTCGTTTATCCATATTTTTGAGAGTAAAATGTTTTAATGATTTCATATAACATAACGCAGGAATATCTTTTACAATTCCCTTTTCTTTATCATATACTACATCTTTAACTCTTTGTAGTTTTTTATGATTCAAACAATCTTTTAAAAATGTTATCAATAATTCCGCTTCTTCGTTTGATAGACTATTTTCTTTCTTATAATTTTCCACATAATCCTGTATTTTTTTTGTTTTTACAGTTTTATTTAACTTACACCAAGGTTCATTCACGTTGTGAATTCTTTCATTTTCAAGAAACGTGTCTAAATTGGATAAATCATTGAATGATTTAGTTTCAGGTAAAGGTACCCCATTTAAAAGCATAGTTTTATACTTTATATTTTTAAGTTCTTGGCATTCACATTGAACGGGCGTCTCTTCCATGTTTATATATTATAATAAATTAAGTTTAACTTACTTTTATTAAATATATATTTATCAAACACTATTTATATCAATTATATATTTAATATATTATAAGTATAATTTATATGGAAGATACTCCAATAAAAAGTATTTCATATAATACAGTAAATAAAATTATAAGGAACGCAAATCCAAATGAACGTGTTAGAGAGAAAAATAAAAAACGGGTTGCGACTGAAAATTGGAATTTTAATATAGAATTTTATGCTTATGAACTTCAAATTCAAATGATTAAAGATATACATTCTAATCATTATACCTATAATAATGTGGTATCAAAAATTGCGATCCAACAGTTAAACAGAAAAATTTATGGGTATAAACAACAAGACATTATTAAAAATCATTTCAACGAGAATGAGTTTATAACGTTAGAGTCTATAATCAATAAAATGATAGATTGTGAGTTAAAATGTTATTATTGTTCAACAGAAATGAGTGTATTATATGATATTTCAAGAGAAATGAAACAATGGACTGTAGACAGAATTGATAATGAGTTAGGTCATAATTTATCCAATTATTATTTAGCTTGTTTAGAATGTAACTTAAAACGAAGAAGACGAAGTGACGATAAATTTTTATTTACAAAACAAATGAAGGTAGTTAAAATTCCCGGAGAAAATCATAATAATACTTCGTTGGTTTAATAATATTAATTAATCTTATATTATTAAATGATGGACAATAAAAATATAGATTATTGCGATGAATGTTTAAAAGAAAGGGATGAATTTACCAAGGGTTTAAGAGAGGCTTGTTCAAATTATTTAGGCGAAAAAAATAAGTGTGAACGACATAATCCAAAACAAACAATTTGCAACTCAAAAGGTACAATTAAATGGACAGATGGACAGCCATATGAAAGATCTAGGAGAATGAAAGTTCTAATTCAGATGGAAAATGAAAAATTTAGTAAAGAGATGGAATCATCCGCATATACTTCTTCGTTGAATCACGATGAAAATACGTGGGACATTCTAAACCAATCCTTATCTGGAGAAGGGTTTAAAATATCAAATAAGAGAGAAGAACTTGGTAATAAATTAGCAGGAAGAGAAATGGTCCAACAAATAGGATTTAATCCATTTTTAAGTACAACTAATTATGTAGACGATATTTCAATTAGAGACCAATTTTTAAAACCAATTAATACAACAACGGATGACACTAAAGCCCCATTTACTGGTTAAATTAAACTCCTGTTACACATCGTGTAAAGCACTCTATTAACAAAATAAGCAATAAATAAGTTAAACAATATAATAACTCCATTTGAAATGAATTTAAAGTTAAGTTTTCCAAAATTTTTTATAATATAGTATACTTCGTTAAGTAGCAAAAAAACTAAACCAATAAAAAATATCACAGATATAATAAGAAAATAAACACAAACACTTTTATCTAAAGGACCAAAAAATAAAGACATTAAATCCGACATATATTATATATAATATTTTATTTAAATTATATATTTTCTCTATAAACAACTTAAATAAGTATATCAATTTATCATAATGGCAACGAACGTTAATTATACTACACAAAACCAATTGTTATTAAATAATTTGTTGAAATTTTATAATGAAGATGATAATCAATCAAGAATGTTAAAAATTATTACAGGAGAGTCTAAAATCTCTCTACGAATTGTAGATTGGTTTGCTACTAACTATGCTAAAAAAAATTACACACTATATGAAATGACTAATAAAAATGGAGACAACGTTCGTTTCAAAGTTTATTTTGATTATAAGCTTAAATTAAAAGCATATTCAAAGAAGCGGTTTGACCCATTTTGTAGATGGGATAGAATTAGTATTCCATATAAAAATGATACTTATATTGAAACTACGCTCGGTCAATTAAACTTCTTTAAATGGGCTCTTGAAAATAAAGTTATTAATTACATTGAAGAAAATTATGAAATAATCGAGAGTGATATGAATAACAGAAATAGCACGTCTAAACGAAAAGAAACTATTATAGATAATTCAAAAACACGTAAGAAGAGAGAAGAATTGTCTATTTCCGCAACTAAAAGTATAAAGAAAGAGGAAGTAGAGATAGTGGTTAAATTTAATTAATATTTTATCATACTTTATTATATGAATAATATTCAAAAACGGTTTATATTATTTTTATTTGGGTGTATACCTGTGCGTTTAGCCATTGTGTATTTAGCCAAAGTTATTTCGACTGAATATCTTCCTATCCTTGGGTATTTATCGTTAATACCTGCTATAGGATTCATATACATATATTTAACGGGTTCAAGAAAGACTGGCACTGAAGTATTTGGTGAAAATATCTGGTGGAACGATTTGCGACCGGTTCACGCCTTATTTTATTTATTATTTGCGTATAATGCTATAAATAGGGTAAAAACATCGTGGGTTTATTTAATGTGTGATGTCTTTATTGGATTATTTAGTTTTTTGTTTTTTCATTATATAAATAAAAGTTTTCAAAAACTTAAAAATAAATGATTTAATTAAAATAGGATTAATGGGAAATAAGATGTCATCGTCAATCAAAATCAGTTTTGAAGATATTCAACATATATTAAATAAACCAGAAGGCTGTTTATTAATTAATACTCTCTCTGATATAGAACAAGAATGTCTAATTTTAAATACTATGAACATACAAAACGAGGAGAATATAATAAATAGCTGTATTAAAAATGGACGTAAAGATATAAAGATAATCCTTTATGGTAAGAATTGCAATGACGAAACCACAATTAATAAGTATAATCAGTTTACATCACTCGGCTTCTATAATGTCTACATATATGTAGGCGGAATGTTTGAATGGTTGATGCTCCAAGATATTTACGGAGATAATGATTTCCCAACAACAAAAAAAGAAATAGACATACTTAAATATAAACCACGTAAGGTGTTAAATGTTCTGCTATTAGATTATTAATTCGTCTTTATATTTTTGGCAAATTAATATATAATTTAACTTAAAGAGATATCTTCGTTTTTTTTGTTTTTTTTGGTTGGAAAGTTTTATTTTTTTTTCAAAATGGACAAAAATAAATGTCCAAAATTCGATGGACCAAAAGCTCCTTACTGAGAAAATTTTTTGGTTGATAATAAAAATTTATCATAACAAATTAAACGATTAAAACATTTTCGTTATGATATTTTTTTGTTTTAAAAAAACTTAAATATTATTATATGGTTACATTATGGAGACTTTAGGGGACAAAATTATGCCAAAATTATGCTCGACATTTTATTGTGAATTTTGCCACTATAATACGTGTAAGAAAAGTAGTTACATAAATCATATTAATAGCAAGAAGCATAAAATGATTACAAATGGTTACATTGAGGGACAAAATTATGCTAAAATTATGCCCGATAATTTTGTATGCTATTGTGGTAAAAAATATTTACATAGACAGGGACTATGGAGACATCGCAAACAGTGTATAGATAAATGTGATGTGACAAATAATATAGAGAACCCGCCAGTTGAACTAAACGATAAATATGACCATACCCTTATTATGATGCTTCTTAAACAAAATGCTGAATTAATTAAAGGACAACAAGATTTAATGAAGGGACAACAAGAAGTTACTATGGAATTGATTAAAAATGGAACCAATAATATTACCAATAATACTACTCATACTAACTCTCATAATAAAGCATTTAATCTTCAATTATTTCTTAATGAAACATGTAAAAACGCAATGAATATTACCGACTTTGTTGATTCTATTAAGTTACAATTATTGGACTTTACGAATGTAGGTGAGGTAGGATTTATAGAAGGCATTTCTAATCTTATTGTTAAAAATCTAAACTCATTAGACGAAACAGTTAGACCTATTCACTGCACAGACCAAAAGAGAGAAACATTTTATGTTAAAGACGAAAATATATGGGGAAAAGAGGATGAGAATAAAAGAAAATTAAAACAAATGATTAAAATCGTGGCATACAAAAATGAAAAACTCATGAAGACATATAAAGAAACATATCCCGATTATAATGATCCCAGTTCTCATAGGTCAGACCAATACAGTAAAACAGTTATTGAAGCAATGGACTGTAACGATGAAAGTAGAGAGAAAATAATAAAAAATATTTCTAAAGTAACCACTATTGGTAAATCTAATTAATTGCGTTTCCTCTAAATATTATTTCAATCTTAATATTACACTCATCTTATTTTACCTACAAATGTTATTTCAACCCAAGTTTATAATTATTGGAACAACGTTTTCTATTATTTTCAAAATAATATATTTAATACATAAAATATATTATTCAATAATATAAAGAATGATACATGGAATATTGTTTTTTCTATTTTTTGTAGGCTTAACTTGGGCCAATACTGAATGTCCGTATGTTTCCACTATTGAAGATAGACGCGTCGATAAAACTAAATTTAGATTGATACAATATAATGTTGAATGGTTATTTATGGAATACTATAGCCCAAGTAATTGTCCTGGAACCGGGTGTACATGGGCTAACCAAACGGAGGCGGAAACGCATATGAATTATGTTGCCAAAGTTGTTAAACAACTTAATCCCGATATAATTAATTTTTGTGAAGTTGAGGGCTGCGACGAACTTAATATATTAAAGGATATATTAGATGACAACTCTTATACTTCATATTTAAAGAAGGGAACTGACACTAGTACTGGACAAAATGTCGGAATATTAACAAGAGTAGACCCATTAGTTAATTTATATAGAACCGAACTTAAATATAATTACCCAATACCTGGGTCTAAATGTGGATATACTGGCTCTGTTGGTTCATCAGGTGTATCCAAGCATTATATTACAGAATTCAAGTTTAATATCTACAATATTGCGTTTATTGCAGCACATCTACTAGCTATTCCAACCGACCCATCTAGATGTGCACAAAGAGAAGCACAATCATCTATTTTGCAAAATACAATTTACTCTTATATTAATAAGGGGTATGAAGTAATTATGTTAGGGGATTTTAATGACTACGACCCTGATGTTCTAGATATAAATAATAACGAACCTACATCCAAAGTTCTTAATATATTGAAGGGCATTGAAGGCGAATTTGCCGGAATGTATACACTACACAACGTAGCCGAAGAATTACAAGAAAAACAACGATTTAGCGATTGGTGGGATTCTGATAATAATTGTAATACCTCATCTCAAAACGATTATTCAATGATTGACCACGTCTTAGTTACAGATGCAATAAAACATAATATTTTAAACGCATTTATATATCACGATTATGATGAATATTGTGGAAAATATAATTCAGACCATTATCCTATTGTAATTGATTTTACATTATAATTTTGTTAGTATTTTTTCCAAATTTATATCTATACTATTTGTGCCCGGATTGCTATTGTCTAATACGCTGTCTATAAAATTATCAATATTATTAATATTATTAATATTATCAACTATATTACACGAATTACGCGCGCGTACAAAGTCTTTGTAATTTTGAGGCCATTTATTTCCACTATTATTCATAGTGTATCGTTGTCTTGGATACCATGTTTGTAAACGCGGGTCCCAATACAAGAATTTTACGACAGAAGGATTGCTGAATCCCGGAACATTCGAGTCTGTTATGGAAAAATATTTTTGAGTATTGGTTTGTTGTATTATTTGTTTTGTACATGGTTTCACAATAGTATTGCAATTAAGCGTCCCTCCTTCTTCTAATGTAGTTGCTGGACATCCGTTCGGGTTTTGAAGTCCATATTTATATGGTCCTAAAATATTGTTAGGAGAACCAATAATAAAATTTGGAAAAGGTATCTCGGTTGAATTTACACGTTGTAAACTGGATGTATTGGGGTTGCTATAGGTTTGAGATTGAGTGGCATATGATTTTTTTCTAGATGGACCACCTCCCTTCGCCAATTGAGCATATTTTTGTTGTTTAGTTAAAGTTGCACTGTTCTTTTTATATTGCAATATATTTCCCTTGGACAATATTTGTGTGTTTAGATTTGCTATTGCCTGTGGTACTGTCTGTTTTGTTAACGAAACATATACCAAATAATTATTATTAGGAACGCCCGGATCGGTGCAACTAGATTGCACGCGACTCCAAACACGAGGAGGAATAGGATTATATGTATAATTGTTCATAAATATACTATATAGTGAATGCATATTTTATATTTATGAAATTGAATAGAGTAAAAAGAAAATTATACAACCTCAGTTATGATTTATCTATTTATAAAATGGTTAAAGTAATTTCTAAAATGTGCCGTGTTATTATTTTATTATATATGTAATTACCTTATGAATATCGTGATAAGTATTTATATTATAACCAGTTGGGGACATAACGGGTACCTAGAATGAATTTATTAAACCTTAGAAGGATATTTCAGGCGTAACCCAAATATATAATTTTCTATTGTTGAAATCCATTTATTTATAATATCATGATTTTTATAAATATCAATATCACCATCTAATATTAATTGACGTTGAGAAACGCAATCATATAACGTTTTATCCAACATATTTTCGTGATAACGATGGCATGTAGTTAAATATTCTAAAGATATGTTATTTTCTCCATCTCTATGTCTTTTTTTAATTCTTTCGTAACAAACGTCTGGTGTTGCTTTGACGTAAATAACCTTATTTACTTTATAATCATCTACAAAAGTATTAAACCAATTCAAATAAATATGATAATTTATTAATTCAATTTTACCCGATTCGTATAGCATCTTAGCAAATACCATTTTATCGGTAAATAAACTTCTCTCTGTTATTATATAATAAATACTTTTTTCTGTGTTGGGTTGATCGCATAAAACTGTAGATGCTTCATCACGACAATTTTTAATAACATTCTTTAAAATTTTTAATCGTGATATATAAGCCATAATTTGGAATGAAAACGAATATTTTTCTTGGTCGGCATAAAATTTTTCTAGAATTGTTATCCCGTTTTCATCTTTAATTTCACTCCACTCATCAACTGGTTCTTTTAAAAAGATAACATTATGGTTATTTTTAAAATGCTTTTGTAGGTTAGCAAGTAAGGTAGACTTGCCAGAACCGATATTGCCTTCGATGGAAATAATTTGAATTTCGGGTGTCATTATATGTTTTATAATATTATTATTATGTTTTATTTATATCAATTTTTTTTAAAAAAAATTGATATAAATAAAACATATAAAGTTAAAGACATATTATTAACTAATCAACCCATTAAAATGGATTTAAAACAACGTAAGCTTAACAAGTCCGAATGGGATTCCATTGAGGTTCCTATTTCAACTGCTGAAATAAGTGTATGTAAACTGATTACGAGTGGATATCACGATGTAATGATACGAATTAATACTAATAATTCTCTATTTACGTTCTTAAAGATAGATTATTCTGGGAAAAAAATGGAAGATTATATTTATAATATATTTCTACGCAGTAGAGTTGATAAAATTGAATCCGCGTTAAAAACGGTGATACCAGATTATAAATGTATAAAGGTTGATGCAAATATCAAGCCCAATTCGGGAGACCGAATTCGGTTGGAACGATTTAACGAAGAAACTATTAAAACGAATGATGTATATGAATTGGTATTATTATTTCATTTAGAAAAAATGGTTAATTATAAAAAGTTAGAGGATAGTAAATTGTTTCATTACCATTATTATACAATTTATAAGCTAATTAAAAATAATATTTCACATGTTAATTATAATATAATAAATTTGGTTAATTTTGTGTTAGATAAATTTGCGGATGACATAGACAAATCAATTATAATTGAGAATGCAGTTGAAATTATTGAAAAAAATTATAGTTTGTTAAAGTATGGCGATTTAATGCTTTATGAGCACCAGAAGGAAATATTTACACTAATCAAACAACCGGGTCCCAAATTGATTTTGTATATGGCACCTACTGGAACTGGAAAGACCATAACCCCTCTAGCGTTGTCCGAACATAAAAAAATTATATTTGTTTGTGCTGCGCGTCACGTAGGTTTAGCTTTAGCAAGAGCAGCGATTTCAGTCGAGAAAAAAGTTGCGTTTGCTTTCGGTTGTGTGAGCGCAGAAGATATAAGGTTGCATTATTTTGCGGCAAAAGAAGCGACTAGAAATAAAAGGACTGGAGGCATTAGAAAAGTCGACAATAGCGTTGGAGATAATGTTCAGATTATGATTTCTGATATTAAGTCATATTTACCAGCGATGTATTATATGATTTCACATTTTGGAGCTGATAATATTATTACTTATTGGGATGAACCGACTATTTCGATGGACTATGCGGAGCACGAATTCCATAAAACGATTCGAAAGAATTGGAAAGAAAACGATATTCCGGTTGTTGTATTATCGTCGGCAACACTTCCTAAAGAAACAGAATTAACACAGACGATTCCTGATTTCCTGAATAAATTTCAGGGTGCAGAAATTTGTAATATTATTAGTCATGATTGTAAAAAATCAGTCCCAATTGTTAATAAAGATGGGTTTGTAGTATTGCCTCATTATTTGAGTGACAGGTACGATGAAATGTTGAATATAGCGAGCCATTGTAAAAATTATCTGACATTATTGCGTTATTTTGATTTGAAAGAGGTTGTAGAGTTTATTACATTTGTCAATAAAAATAATTATGCGAATAATCGAATGTGTCTTGAAAGACATTTTGAAAATTTGGATTCAATTAATATGAAAAACATAAAGATTTATTATATAAATATGCTAATAAACATCGCACCGGGTAATTGGGATATAGTTTATAAAACTTTTATGGATAATAGAATACCTAGAATTTTACAAAATACAGTAGTAGATACAAATGGTAAAATAATTCAAAAAGTTAAAAGTATTGGTCCAGGTGTATTGCCCAATAATTCATTATCTGGCGTGCCCTTGACTAGACTAACGTCAGAACAAATAACTAGAACAATAATTCCTGAACCGATTAAAGTTGGAACATCAGGTGTATATGTAACTACAAAAGACGCATATACACTTACAGATGGTCCAACAATATTTATTTCAAATGATATTGAAAAAATTGCGAAGTTTTGTGTTCAACAGGCGAATATTCCACCGGTTGTTATGGAAGAACTTATGAAAAAAATTGAATATAATAATATTATTAATGAAAAAATTAATAAACTCGACACCGAATTAGAAGTGATTAAAGAGGAGATAGAACAGCGAGCAAAGAACTCAGTAAATGTTATGGATAAGGGTCGTTTAGTAAAGGGAAGAACACAGTCGAATAAAGACCCTAAAAAATTGAGTAAAGATATTCCAGAAGAGATGCAGAATAAAGGTGGATTAAATAAAATGACAACAGAAATTAATCAGTTAAGGTCGATGATTAAACGCGCTTCATTAAATGACGCATTTGTTCCAAATAAAAAAAATCATATAGATAAATGGGCACCGGATTCCACTATTACAAACGCATTTACCAGCACAATCGATGAACAAATTGTTGCTGATATTATGGCTCTAAACGGTGTTGATAATTTATGGAAAATTCTTCTAATGATGGGGATCGGCGTTTTCATTAATCATGAGAATATTACTTACACAGAAATTATAAAGAAATTGGCTGATGAACAAAAACTATGTATAATTATTTCATCAAGTGACTATATTTATGGAACAAATTATCAATTTTGTCACGGGTTTTTGAGTAAAGATTTAGATTTAACACAAGAAAAAATTATCCAGGCTATGGGTCGGGTTGGTAGAAATAATATTCAACAAACTTATACAGTGAGATTTAGAGATGATTCGCAAATCGAAAAATTGTTTACATCTGATACTGATAAACCGGAGGTTATAAATATGAATATATTGTTTAATAGAACATGTGTAAAATATGAAAATGGCGACTATATTGAAGTTCCGGAAGATGCGCCAGTTGATACGATTCTTGAAAATATGGATGATAGTTAATTTCAAATGCTATGTCAAAGGTGTAAAAATAAATAAAATAAATAAAAATAAAAATAAATAGATATTTTGAACTTCGAAAGAATTCGATTAATTTAATAAACATTTAATAATATTTTCTTATTGTACGCGTTGCTCTAAATTTTACAGGTCTGGTCTAACTGTATAGTCATTTGTTCTAATAAATATTCTATCATTACCATAAACTGGTCTGATATAAAATGCAATATGTTTATAATTATTACCATATTTTTCCTCCAAAGTTTCTTCTGATGGTTGTAAAGCTGGTGCAAGTTCAGCGTCTCCATGTATATTATTACACGCTTCAACAAGTTCAATATTATAAATATCATTAATATTAAAATGAAGTCTTTTAATAAAATTACTATTAACTAAGTCAATAAATTGACTAATAGACAAAGACGAATCAATATTTATAAAATTTGATTTTTCCGTATAAGGAATCTTGAAATAAAATTCGAAAGTTCTGTTAGCAGAAGACATTTCTTTGTATTGTGCTTTTAATGTGTAGCTTATTAATTATTTCAATTTTTTAATAATTAAATTATAATATATACTCATTATCATATTTTTCTTTAATTCCCAAAGAAAAATATAATATTATTATCGGCTTCAAAATATGAATGATTTTATTAATATTCATATTATGATATTATTTGATATATTGTCCTAAAGTAGGTTTGGGTTATAAATAATAAAATATAATTGTATATATTTTGAAATACATCCAATCCGCTCAATTTGAGTATGCTAACCCTCCCATACCACTCATAATACGTAAGACGTTGTAGTTAACAGCATAGACGCGAACCTTGGCAGTCTTGGTTCCTTCAACAGTAGCATTAGACAATACCAATTGGAGTGTGGCATTATCAATTCTGGAGAAATTACATGTGCCGGAAGGCTGGTGTTCTTCGGGTCTCAAGGCGAATGAGTAAACGTTGATACCTTCATCAGGGTTGCGAGTGTGGGCTTGTAATGGTTGAACCCAAGAGAAGTAAGTTCCTTCGCGTTCAGAGAAGCGATCTTGTCCGTTCAATTGGAGCTTAGCAGTAACAATTGGATTTTGTCCCCAGCAGTGCATATCCAAGGATGTTTCAGAGAGGACGAATGTGCCGGCATCAGAGACACCAGAATTGTCAAGGTGTCCAGAAGAAGTTCCAGATGAAAGAGCCGCAATAGTAGCAGGGTCAAGACCATCAGTGTTTAATACGTTTTGTGGTCCGCCCAAGTTTACTTCATTATAAGGGTTGGATGGGCCGTTCCAGTAACCAGTGAACCCGGCACCAGGAATGTAATCAAGCGCACCGGCATCTTGGAAAAGTCCTTGAGCATCGATGTAAGCATTCGCGTCACCAGCAACAGAAGCAGGTCCGCCGAAGGCGTGGATAGCATTAGGAAGGGCATCAATTGCGTCAGTATAGTTGAATGGTTGAGCGCCAAGAACCTTGAATAAAAGAGCATCACAAGTCAAGGAAGAACAGTAATCAACGTTTTGATCAGGTTGGACGACCCAGATTAATTCCTTGACAGGGTGATTGAAGTTAAGTTTAATCTTGTTGGAAGATGAACCGACAGACTCGTCGCCAGTAAATTGAAGTTGAGTGATTAAGTATTCGTGGGGGTTTTGTGCCATTCTACGGCGTTCGTCGGTGTCAAGGAAGATATAGTCGACGTAAAGAGAAGCAGCAACCAAAGATTGGTTATAGGCAATAGTTGCGGGAACAGGTCGTCCAACGGTGTATTGTCCGGATTGTCCCGCGTAAGGGGATTGGTTGCAGTTCAAAGTAGTTACAGCCCACAAACACTCATCGATAGGACGGATATCAAGATTAATCTTGACTTCGTGGTATTGAAGAGCAATCAAAGGGAGGGCAAGACCTGGGTTGGTGCAGAACCAGAACTGAAGAGGGATATACAAGGTTGTCTCAGGAAGAGCGTTGCGAGGAGCACAAACTTGACGAGGAGCTAAGGAGTCGCAAGGAGATTCAACATCAGAGAAGGAAGGATCTGTGATGAATGTAAGTTGAGTGGTGTTACCAATCATCTTGAAGTAGCCGCGTTGTTGT
>Ga0222713_10004607_pt1 | contig 13763 bp, 16 predicted proteins | sample C33_649DmetaG_FD_165061 | JGI IMG/M metagenome (GOLD analysis project Ga0222713, IMG submission 165061) | Estuarine water microbial communities from San Francisco Bay, California, United States - C33_649D | ecosystem: Environmental > Aquatic > Marine > Unclassified | place: USA: California...
ATGAAAGTCGGCTGGGCGAGTTACCTGCGGGGACAGGGATGGGCTAGACATCGAGCGTTTGGTGGTGTGGGCGAAGGATCTGTGGCGCCGGGGTTGTGGGGGCATGAGAGTACCTGCTATAGTGATCGGTTCCGAACAATGACCCTTATCTTACGGCAAAAACATCACAAGTATGACCATGGTGTTCGTAATGTCGGTGAGAAAGCAGGCTATTGGTAAAAACGCTAATACTAGGTAACACCCCGTTGCCATGCTCTCTCTGACAGCCCATCACCAGCAGAGAGGACGAAATGAAGCAGCAATCCAACGACCCAACCAGCAAAAAGGAGACCAACGCAACACCCGCCACCCCACTCACCCCCGCCCAACGTCAGTACGTCGAGGCGGTGTATGCACACCTGTGCAAGTCCTATGGCTACAAGATTGCCAAGGCCAATCTTCGAGGCCACAAGCCAACCGATGTCGCCAACTTTGCGATCCAGAAGGTGATCCGCAACGTCCGTGGTTACATGGACCGCTATCCGACGGCGGATCATGCGGCGAACGCGGTGGCAGCCAATGCATTCGTCGATTACTGCCGTCGCGACAACGCCCAACGCGGCCACGGTGCGCGTGGTTCACGCACGGTGATCGGAGACGAACCGGGCGTCCAGGGCGATCGCGAAGGCGAATCGTTGATTGCTCGTCAGTCCGGAACCGTCCTGAATCCGGAGGACTTCGTTGAGGATGACTACCGGGAGGGAATCATCCGAGAGGTCCGCGAAAACATCTCGTCGCTGGCGTGGGAGGGCCTCGTGCTCACCCAAATCAATGGTCTCACCCAGACCGCGGCGGCGAAGGTGCTCGGTGTTGGCCGAGAACACCTGAACCGTGAGATCAGCAAGGCAAAGAAGATCGCAAGGGCAATGCTCGAAGACAACGATTGGGAGGTCGAATAAGTGGAGTATCTACGGCAACTCGTTACCGAAATGGTTTCCGACCTGCACGGCGACATCGAAGTGGGCGGAAATTTCTGGTTCTCTTACCAGGATGAGGAGTTCATCGGCCGAGTGTACGAGCGCTTCAACGGGCACCTTGTGGTGGCATTCTCGGTAGACGTATGCACCACCAAACTGGTGCGCAGCAAGCAGGATCTCATCAATCGACTGAACGGCCAGTTGCCCTTCACTGTGTTCAAGGTGGCCAAGGCGAACAACGGTGAGCACACCATCACCGCAACACATTCGTTGTCGGTTGCCGGTATCAGCCCAGAACAGCTCATCGAGTCGCTCGACAGCATCGTGTACCAGGTGGCTGAACAGCGTCCGGTGTTGTCGCGAACTGCGGAGTTCTCGCCGAAAGCACAGAGTCCGTTGCGCGAAAAGCCCGAGAAGCGCACCACGAGGCGCCAACACGAGCGGATCACCGAAAACATCGATGACGAAGTCGACGATGTTGGTGGTGATTCCACCAGTGCTGCGCGGGCACGCAAGCCGTGTGTTCGCGCGACCGATGCATCGACCACTCAGATCCTCGGAAACCTTCGCCGACTGGTGGGGTTGGAGCCGGTCAAGCTCGAAGTGGAACGTCTGGTCGCAGCGCGTGAATTCACCAATGCGCGCGTTGCTGCAGGTATGCCCGCAATCGACCAGTCACCGCACCTTGTGTTCACGGGGAATCCGGGCACCGGCAAGACCACCGTGGCGCGTCTGGTGGCCGATCTCTACAAGGCCTTGGGAATCCTGAAAAAGGGCCATGTCGTGGAGGCCGACTGTTCCAAGTTGATCGCCGCCTACATCGGTCAGACACCGATCAAGACCCAGCGACTGTGCGAGGAGGCACGGGGTGGTGTGTTGTTCATCGACGAGGCATACGGGCTCACGGCGCATCAGCACCAGGGTTATGGTCCGGAAGCCATCGAGACACTGCTCAAGTTCATGGAGGACAACCGCGGCGAGATCGTGGTGATCGTTGCGGGATACCCCAAGGAAATGCAGGGCTTTCTCGACGCAAACCCTGGACTACGAAGTCGTTTCGACGTAGTGATCGACTTTCCCGACTACACCACCGAGGAGTTGGGTCGGATCTTCGATCTGTATCTCGCCGAGTACGAGCTCGTACTCACCGTCGAAGCACGTGAGAAGGTAATCGCCCATGTGAATTCGCTTCCGCGTGGGCGGGGCTTTGGCAACGGTCGAGCGATGCGCAATTTCTTCAATGAAGTGGTGCGTCGTCATGCCGTTTGGGCAACGCGCAACGGTGAGGTGAACGCCGTTGACCTCACCACCATCACCGCCGAGGTGATTCCCGATCCGGATGCCGTGGTACCCGAGGCGGGCGCCCACCGCGGCGTCTACTTGTAGTCGTCGGCGTCGAGCTTCGACGTCAACAGCGTCAGTAGCGCCTCGGCGTCGCCTCCGCAACTCGCGAGTTCTTCGGGTGCCGCGATCAATCTGACGCCATCGTCGGTGCGGGCCACCACTGCGGGCAGTCGACCACCGATGCACGCCCGCACGTCGGCGGGCTGGTCGTTGCGGTGATGGGTGGAAAAAGACACCGGTAACCGGGTCTCGCATGCCTGCCACTGCGACTTCTTGGTGAACAGACCGTGGGTGATGTCGCACAGACCGCAGTGTCGCCGTCCGAGGCGGGCGCCGATCCAATACGACACCTCACCCCACAGCGTGGCGTCGGCGTCGTACACGCCGACGAGTTCGCGCACCGCCATGCGACGAGGCTACGAGCACGAACCGACCATCTCACGACGAGAGTGACGCGACGGCCGACAACTACCGTTGTGACGTGCTGATCGCCACGTGGAACGTCAACTCGTTGAAGGCTCGATTGCAGCGTGTGCAGGCCTGGCTGGAGGATGTGCGGCCCGATGTGGTGCTGATGCAGGAAACCAAGATGACCGACAAGGCGTTTCCCGCGCTCACCTTCACCGAGATGGGGTACGAGTCCGCGCACTTCGGACAAGGACAGTGGAACGGCGTTGCGGTGCTCTCCAAGGTTGGTCTCGCCAATCCCAGGGCCAATTTTGCGGTGGGCGAACCGGACTCGGAGGCACGAATCATCACCGCCGAATGCGGTGGCATCACCGTGGTGTCGGTATACGTGCCGAATGGTCGCGCACTCGACCATGAGCACTACCAGTACAAACTGCGTTGGCTCGATCAATTGGCAGAGCATGTGGCGGCCATCGCCAAGCCTTCGGGCAACCTGGTGGTCGGTGGTGACTACAACATTGCGCCAGCCGACATCGACGTGTGGGATGCAAAAGCGCTCGAGGGCTCCACGCACGTGAGCGCCCCCGAACGTCAGCGGCTCGAGGCGCTGGCAAGGTGGGGCTTGCGCGACATCGTGCGCGAGCAGCATCCCGAACCCGGCATCTACTCGTGGTGGGACTACCGCAACGGCTCGTTCCACCGCGGGTGGGGGATGCGAATCGACTTGATGCTGGTCACCGATGGTGTCGCAAAGCGCACCACATGGTCGGTCATCGATCGCAACGCCCGCAAGGGCGAGCAACCCAGTGATCACGCCCCCGTATTGATCGAGGTATCGCAGTGACGCAAGATTCGGGCGGGGACGCCACGAACCATTTCGGTGGCTTCCATATACAAACCGAGCCCCTCTCGGACCAGGATGTCGCACGGGTAGAACTGGCCAACGAGGTGCGCGCCATGATTGGCGAGATCATCTCCACCGATGCCACGGTGGAAGAGATCCGCATGGTGCGCGATCAGGTTCGCGCCGGGGTTGCCGCGCTCGTTGCACGGGGTCATGCCGGGGCAGAGGGTGTGAACGAGGCTGCGCTCGCCGAGCGCCGAAAGAACTTTCTCGCTCGCAGCCCCGTGTTGGGCACCATCAATCCCATCGCGGTTCCATTGACCGTCACCGTGCTGCAGGATGGTCCCAACGCCATCGTCGAAGGCCGCATCACCTTCACCGCTCCGTACGAGGGAGCACCAGGTTGTGTGCACGGTGGATTCATCGCAAGTGCGTTCGACGAGGTGCTGGGGGTTGCCCAGTCGGCATCCGGCCAGCCCGGCATGACCGCCAATCTGACGGTCGATTACCGGTCACCCACACCCATCTTGCGCGAGCTGGTGTTCCGTGGCTGGTGCGAACGAGTGGAGGGACGAAAGATCTTTACGCGTGGCACCGTGCATCAGGGCGACACGTTGTGCGCAGAGTCGACCGGACTCTTCATCTCGATGCGACCGGAACTGTTCGAACGGCTGCTCGCACTGCGCGAGACCAGCCGGTAGTCAGCGCTCCGCTGACGCCCCAGTCGGCTCGGTGCCCTCGCTGCGAAGGTTGCGGTACTTGGCGCTGCGCAGGCCGACCGGAGCCGCGATGGTAAAGCCAGCGAGGTGACGCTCCTCTTCGCTCTCGCCGCCCCAGTACCCGTACTCGTGATTCACCCGTGCGAACTCACGGCACGTGGCGTTGACGATGCATCCGTTGCACAGCGATCGAGCCTTGGCTTCGCGTCGAGCCCGCGCCTGCGGGCGCTCCGCCTTCGGCGCAAAGAAGAGGTGCGTCTTGCCTTTGCAATTGGCGAATTGCGTCCAGTCGATGTCGCCGATGGGACCCCGAAGATCGAAATCGTCGGGAGCCGCCGTGGTAGGGGTTTCGGTGCGTGTGTCGAAGGTGGTCATCTCGTGCCTCGTAGGTGTTGGGGCTCGCACCGTCTCCTTGCTTCCCACGCTGGAAGCAAGACCCTCGTCCGATCGATTGGGAGGGGGCTGATCGGACGAGGGGAGACTGTGCTCAGTATTTAACACTAAACAGCGGGTCGCAGTCTGTCAAGTGGAATCTTTGGGCGAGGTTGTGACGTTTGTCGGCCGGCGAGGGCTTGCGGCCGGCCCGGTTTAGAGCAACTCGGCGGCCAGGCTGGCCACTTCCGAGCGTTCGCATGCCGCCAGGGTGACGTGGCCAAACAGCGACTGTCCGGCAAAGGCGTTGATCAGCACGGCGAGGGCATTGTTGCTTTCCCCCATGTACGGGGCATCGATCTGGCTGGTGTCACCGGTAAATACCACCTTGGTGCCTTCCCCAATCCGCGTGAGAATGGTCTTCAACGTGGTGGGCTCCAGATTTTGGGCCTCGTCCACCACGACGAATTGCCCCTGCAAGGACCGGCCACGCAAGAACGTGACCGATTCCAACGTGAGCTGTCCACGATCGGAGAGATCCTCGATCAGGCTTCGAGCATCGCGGCTCGAGCGCTCCTGGGTCAGCGCGATGATTGCGTCGTGAATGGCCGACATCCACGGATCCAGTTTTTCTTCGAGGCCACCGGGGAGGAAACCAACGTCGGCACGTCCCACGGGAACCAGTGGGCGATACACCGCAAGACGTTCGTAGCGACGCTGCTCCACCACCTGTTCGAGTCCGGCGGCGATCGCCATCACCGTCTTTCCCGTACCGGCGCGACCGTCGAGCGCAATCACGGCGATTGACGGGTCGAGAAGTAGTTCGAGTGCGAAGCGCTGTTCCTTGTTGCGTGGTCGCAATCCCCATGCCTCGGGGGTGTTGGTGTCGATGAGGCGCATTTCGCCGTCGCGTACGCGGGCGAGTGCACTCTGAGATCCGCAACGCAGCACGGCGAAATTGTTGTTGTAGAGATGCCCCGCCCCATCCACCGCGTCGAGCGCGGTGACGCCGTGCGAATAGAGACCATCCACAGCGGCGGTATCGGCCTCCAGCGTCACCCAACCCATGGCACGGTCCGCCGCCGACCGTGCAATCGGGTGGTGTTCACTGGCGGTGAGCCCGAGATGAGCAGCTTTGATTCGCAGTGCGGCGTCATTCGACACCATGCACGTCGGGGCAATCTTCGATTGTCCGAGGGCGGCCCCGATGATGCGATTGTCCGGAACCGACGGATCGAGCCCGTGGTGCTCGAGGCGATCGCGGTCTACGTGGTTCACCTCGATGTGCAACGTTCCGGAGTCGGGGTCGTTGGACAACGGGGTGGGCTCCGCGAGAGAACCACCAGCGAGACGGCGCAATTCCTCGACATTGCGCAGTGCGGTACGCGCCGATCGCCCAACGTCGTCCATTCGTGTCTTTAGGCTGTCGAGTTCCTCCACCACGGTGAGCGGAATCACCACGGCACATCCCGGAAACGCATGCATCGACATCGGATCGGCGATCAACACCGACGTGTCCAGCACGATGCGTTGCGGCACGAGCGACAGGGCGACACCGCTTCGCTCGGTGGCAACGTCGACGTCGAGTGGAGACAGTTTGCGGAGCGGTTCAGCGGACAACAGTCCAAGCATGGTCGTTGCACTCGATGGAGTGGTGGATTGTTCTGCACTTTTTTGATGAATTTTTGTCTCATACCGAAAATTTTTTTGGCCGACCATGAACGGTGGTGGCGGATGTGGGTCGTCGTCGCACTTCGACCTGCCGCATTCCGTTGTGATGCCATGTCCAATGGTCCGACGAAATAGGTAACGGCCCGTTAACGCGGTGTGTCGCCCAACACTCCCAAGGTGCAAAAACATCATGATTCGCTCGTAAATATGGGTACTTTGTGACTACCTGGAACAAGGCAGCACGACTTCTGGACGGTAGTGCCCTTGTGGATATTCACAAAATCCGACAAAATTCGGTTTCTTCACGGTCGCGTGCAGCGACGCATCGAGCTTCGAAAGAATTTGCGACGCGCGTCACCCCGACGCAACTCGTTGCACGCTGGTACTTGCATTTTGTCGTCGTATCCACTCAGATTGATGGTCACGGAACTCCGATTCCGAGAAAGCAAGGAATAGCAATGACCAAAGCAGACCTCCTCGCAGCAGTAGCGGCGAAGGCCAATGTTCCATCAGCGGAAGCTGATCGCGTCATCCAGGCGTTCGTCGACCTTGTTGTCGAGTCTGCAAAGAAGGGCGACAAAGTGTCGTGGCCGGGCTTCGGTTCGTTCTCGACGTCGAAGCGCCAGGCGCGTACGGGCCGCAACCCTCGAACGGGGGAACCGGTTCAGATCGCCGCTTCTACAGCGATGAAGTTCAGCCCCAGCTCAACGCTGAAGGCCGAACTGAATCCAAACCGGTAATACAAACCAAGCAATACCTCAACCAATAAAAGGAGCCAAACATGGCAAAGAAGCGCAAGGCCGCAAAGAAGGCGACGAAGAAGAAGGCAACAAAGAAGGCTGCCCCAAAGCGTCGTAAGAAGGCCGCCAAGAAGAAGAAATAACTCACTCTCACCGTTAGGTGAAGTGAATCGGTTCGGAGTACGTAACGACCGGGAGGCGAAAGCCTCCCGGTTCGTTCTTTTAGGGGGCGAGTGGACGGCCGGCTCGTCGGCCGACATTCAGCCCACCGTCGGCCAACAGTCAGCCGTCTCTACGTGGCTGGGTGTGACCCACCAAGTCCGGCGGCGTGGAGGTCGGCGGGGGTGTCGAGGTCGAGCGCCAGATCGTCACGATGGACCGTTTGGGTGGTGAGTCCGAGTCGGGTTGCCTCTGCGATGTGTGCTGCACACGACCCTGGGCCATATTGAAACCCGAATCCGCCCGAGCACGGCACCAGGAGCACGTTGGTGCCGTTACCGTGCCGGTCGGGTACCACCACCACGTCCGCACGGACCGTACATAGGGTCCCCAAATCCTTTGCGTTGGGGAGGTCGCTGTGCACCACCATGACTCGCTCGTGGCCCGCAACCCGCGCGGCCTCGCGGCCCGCCACGGCGGCCTCGTTCAATCCGGTCACAGTCGGGGTTACCACCGAGGCGCCATGGGCTCGTGCCCACGACGCAACCTCGTCGTCGGAGCAGACCACGTACACCGCAAGGGGTGATGCCGCCCTCACCACGGTGTCGGCACACTGGCGTGCCAGCCGGTTGCGCGATTCGGGTGAAAGTGATGCGGCGAGACGTGTCTTGGCGAGCGAGAACGACTTGATGGGAATCACCACGGCGACGTCGTGAGGGGTGCTCAAAGGACCGCCTCGTGGGCTGTGCTCATCGGGTTGAGCCTACGATTTGGTCGTGGGTATGCCCTTTGCTCGAGTCGCCGTGATTGGCGCCGGCTCGTGGGGTACGACGGTTGCGTCACTCGTTGCCAACAACGCGCCCACGGTGTTGTGGGCTCGGCGAGAGGAACTCGTCGATGAATTGCGGAGCACGCGTGTGAACTCTCGCTATCTCCCCGACCATCGTGTGCACGACGAACTCCAGGTGACGGGCGACGTGGTGGATGCGGTGACCGACGCATCGTTGGTGGTGATGGCGGTTCCATCGTCGGGTTTTCGTGACGCGGTGCGCTCGTTGACGCTGCACCTCGAACCGAACGCCGTTCTCTTGAGTTTGACCAAGGGTCTGGAGCGTGGCACGGGGCGTCGCATGAGTGAGGTGTTGGTGGACCTCGCACCGAACCACGAAGTGGCGGTCTTGTCGGGACCGAATCTGGCGAGCGAGATCGCGGCCGGGCAGCCGGCGGCGAGCGTCGTCGCCTGCAAAGACGTGGAGGTGGTACAGCGCCTACAGGAGGTGTTCAGCCGCCCGTTGTTTCGCGTGTACACCCACGACGACGTGATCGGCTGTGAGATCGGCGGTGTGGTCAAGAACGTGATTGCCATTGCCGCCGGAATGGCACACGGCATGGGTTTTGGTGACAATTCGCGAGCAACGCTGATTACGAGGGGACTCGTGGAGATGGGTCGATTGGGGGCGCAACTTGGTGCCAACCCGGGGACATTTTCGGGTCTTGCCGGCATGGGAGACGTCATCGCCACCTGCTCGTCGATGAAGAGCCGCAACACCACGGTTGGTGTGCGACTCGGCAAGGGCGAGACCATCGCCGAGATCAACGCTTCGATGAACCACATGGTTGCCGAGGGCGTGAAGAGTGCCGGTACGGTCGTTGCACTCGCACGCAAAGTGGGTGTCGAGATGCCGATTTCCGAGGCCGTTGCCGACGTGTGCGAGGGTCGCCTCAGCGCCGCAGATGGTCTCATGCGATTGATGACGCGCTCGCGCAAGGCCGAGCGCGAGTAGTTTGCCTCGGAACGAATGAACGGGGTGCAACGGGGGATACGCATCGGGCTGCATGGTGCGGGAAGCGCCGTCGTGGACCCGTATGGAGTAGCCCACCCGGACGGATGGCGCGGTGCGACGTGCGGGTGGTGGTTGGCGGCGAGCGATACGTGGCACGATCCGCGAACGTCGCCCAGTGTTCGTCAGCAACGCATCGACGGCACACCCGTGGTGCAAACCAAGGTGGCGGTTCCGGGCGGCGATGTGGTGCAACGAATGTTCGTGGTGGCCGACCACGGAGGTCGTCTGGTTATGCAGGTATCCAACGAGTCGCCCGAACCGGTGGCGGTGGCCGTGCCGACTCGCCATCTCTCGACCACCGCGGCCGCAGGTGCGAGTCGTGTACACGGCGTGGATACACCCAACGGCGTGATGGCGTATCCGTTGTCGCATCGTGCTCGCATCACGTTCGCGTGGCCGTTGGTGTTGCCCCGGTTTCGCAGTGCCGCGCCGATCGACGCGTCGCAACTGCCGTCACACGATCAGGTGGTGCGCGGTTGGATGCTCGCGAGCGACCGTGCCAGCCGAGTGGTGCCCGACGCGTCGTCGCTGGTGGCTGCGCGATGCGAACTCGCGCTCATGACCGCCCCCGAAATCGATGCCATTCTGGATACCGACCCGATTTTGGGCATCATGACCATTGCCGAACGCGTTCGGATGGGCGACCGTGCGCAGGAGTGGACCTCGCAGCTCGCCGACGCGGTACGGCACTCGATGAGGTCCCCAGGGCGTTCTGCGTGGACGCCGCGAGCCATGGTGATGGCAGCCCGAACGTTGTCCTCCGCCGTCGAACCAACGGCGACGGAAGACGTGGTGCGGTTGTGGCAGCAACGTGGCGTGGGCACCATGGATCCGGAGGGTGGCGATGGCTCCGTGGATTCGGAGGCTGGAGTTGCGCTTCGGATTGCCGCAATCGAGCATCGATTCGTCGGGGTTGCCACACCCACGAGTGCTCGGGTGCTGCCAACCGGAATCCCCGTCGCATGGCGAGGTGCGAACGTGGAAGCCCACGGCGTGGTGGCAACACCGGATCACCGATTGTCCCTGGCGTTGCGCTGGCACGGCGAAAATGCCGCGCTGCTGTGGGAGGTGGACGGCCCACCCGGACTTCACCTGAGTGCTCCGGTGGTCGATCCGGGATTCTCTTCGAGTGCCGCGCAGGGTGAAGCATTGCTGCGGGTTGCACCATGACTGCCGGCGGTACTCGGCTCCGGCAGCGACCCTCGCTCGAGATCGAGCGCTCGCTCTCCGGTGTGGTGTGTGGCGTGGACGAAGTGGGCAAGGGTTCCTGGGCCGGACCATTGGTGGTGTGTGTGGCGGTGTTATCGCCCGACCTTGCAGAAGCGGACTTCGTTGCCCGCGACTCCAAGTCGGTCAGCGAGAAGAAGCGCGAGCACCTCTTTGCTGCGGTGGCAAACCAATGTGCTGCGTGGGCCCTCGGGAGCGCGACCAACGGCGAGTGTGACGAACTCGGGATGAGTGCGGCACAGCGGCTGGCTACCTCGCGCGCGTTCGAGGAGTTGGCGCAACGCGACGTTCGACCCGACAGCGCAATCGTCGATGGACGCTGGAATTTCGTATCGCCGAACGTTCCCCACGTGATGATGAAGGTGAAGGCGGATGCCGCATCGCTCTCGGTTGCGGCAGCAAGTGTGCTGGCCAAGGTGTCGCGTGATCGCGTGATGCGTGCTGCCGCCGAAGCGCATCCGCATTGGTCGTTTGCCACCAACAAGGGCTATCCGTGCCCGAAGCATCGTGCAGGATTGCGCGACCACGGCGTGTCGCCGCTGCACCGCACCAGCTGGGCATTCATGGAGAACCTCGGTTTGCGCTAGTCGCGCTCAGCCCTTTTGTGTGCCGACCTTCAAGTCGCGGAACGCCGATTTGGAATCGATGCCGGGTTCCTTGGGCAATCCGAGCACTCGCTCGCCAACGATGTTGCGCATCACTTCGTCGGATCCTCCGGCGATGCGCATTCCCGGAGCGCCAACGACCAACTGGTGCCACGCATAGGTGCCCCACTCGCCGGTGTCGGCTTGCAACTTGGCGCCGAGCACGTGGCAGAGAAACTCGTTGAGCAACTGCTGGTTGTTGACGAGTGCCATCTTGGAAATCGACATCTCTGGTCCGGGGGTTTGGCCGGCCTTCATCTTGTCCATCGCCCGCTTGTTGTGGAAGTTGGCAACGCGATAGTTGATGTACAAGTTGGCCACCATGTCGCGCACCAACGCATCGTTCTCCAATCCGTAGTGGCGCACCATCTGGGTGATTCGGGTCATCATCGACACCTCGCCGCCACCCGAGCCGGCGCCGATTGCGGCGCGTTCGTTCATCAGCGTGGTGAGGGCCACACCCCAGCCGTTGTTCACGTCACCGAGTCGGTACCAGTCGGGCACCCGAACCTCGTTAAAGAACACCTCGTTGAAGCTTGCTCCACCGGTCATTTGCCGAAGCGGGCGAATCTCCACTCCCGGTGCCTTCATGTCGACGAGGAATCCAGTGAGACCCTTGTGTTTGGGAAGCGACGGGTCGGTGCGGCAGATGATTTCGCCGATGTCGCTGTAGTGCGCGCCGGAGGTCCACACCTTTTGGCCGGTGATGACCCACTCGTCACCATCCCGTTCGGCCTTGGTTTGCAGCGACGCCAGGTCGCTACCCGCGCCGGGTTCGCTGAACAACTGACAGCCGACGATGTCTGCTCGCCACATGGCGCGCAGGAACTTTTCCTTTGCCTCCGGTGAACCGTGGGCCAGGATCGTCGGGGCCACCATGCCGAGACCGATGGTAAAAATGCTCTGGTTCGGCACCTTGTAGTTGGCTTCCACTGCGGCATACGCGCGTTCATGCTCGGCGGTTAGGCCGGCGCCGCCGTACTCCTTTGGTCCGGTGATCCAGCCGAAGCCGGCATCGAACTTCTTGGTGCGCCACTCTTTGGCGGTCGTCACCATTTCCTGTTCCGCTTCGCGCGACTTCTCTTCGAACATCGACACGTTGTCCGAGCCCTCACCCCAGACGAATTTCTTGGCCGGCTCCTTGCGTTGCAAGGTGGCATCGAGGAAGGCCGTGGCTTTTTGCGTGAATTCGTTCAGTTCCACGATGCTCACCGTAGTTGGTGTCCGATGTGGGCCTGCAAGCCGAGCAACAGATACGTACGTTCGGCGTCCGTTGCCACCAGCAACTAGCGTTCGTTCGCATGGGTCAGCCTGTTGCCGTGACACTCAAGCGTTCCGCCGAGCCGGGGCGCGTTCGATTCGAGTTGAATCGATCGCTGACCGGCCAGGGTCATGAGTCCTACGACCAGAGTCCGCAGCGAACCGAGACGTTCGGCGGAGTCCTTGCGCAGCGGTTGTTTGCCACGGGTCTCGTGCAACGCGTACACGTGTATTCCAGCGTGGTGACGGTCGACCTGGTGCCGGGCGCCGACGCCGACCAACTCACGCCAATCCTCGTTGACTTGTATCAGTATTGGAAGCCGGGAATGGAGCCGTCACTTCCAACCGCGTAGCGCCGTGCAGGGTTATGAACGTGCACGGCAACCAGTCGTAGCGTGGCGGTGTGCCGAGGGTCGTCGAAGCAACCGTTTCGTTGGATCAGGCAGCAAAACGTTTGGGCGTTCACTACATGACGGTGTACCGCTACGTTCGTCTCGGGCAGTTGCCGGCAGAGCGCCGTGACGGCACCTGGCACGTTCTCGTGTCGGACCTCGATCGGTTCATAGAGGCCAAGAAGAAGCCCGTCAAGCGTGGTGCACGACCCGCGGCCGATTGGGCGGCACGACTCGAACAGCGTCTCCTGGAGGGTGATGAAGCGGGGGCCGCAAAATTGCTCGACGATGCGCTCGCGAGTGGTCACGATTTGTTCAGTTTGTATCTCGACGTGGTATCCCCTTCGATGGTGTCGATCGGGGAGCGATGGGCTCGAGGAAAACTGCACATCCACGAGGAGCACCGTGCCAGTGTGATCGTCGGTCGCTTGCTCGCGCGGGTGAGTACCCGCTTTGCGCATCGTGGTCCGTCGCGCGGCACGGTGGTGATCGGCGGTCCGAGCGGCGAGCATCACGGGTTGGCCATCACCATGGTCGCCGACCTGCTGCGGAGCAAGGGTTGGAACGTTTCCGATATCGGCACGAACGTGCCGGCGGCGTCGTTCGCCACGGCGGCGGTCGGTGTCGATCGGTTGAAGGCGGTGTGCATCGGCGTAACGCTCAGCGACTCCCTACCGGCGGCAGGCGAGGTGATTCGCGAACTGCGAAAGGTGCTTCCCGAAGGGGTGGCGGTGTTTCTCGGCGGTTCCGGCGTGGAATCAGAGGAAACCGCCAAAGGTTTGGGCGCCGATGTCTGGGCACCGGATCCTCGTGCGCTCATTGCGCTGCTGTCTGCGTGAGATGACTAGCGTCGTTCGCCGTGGCCGCCCCGAAACACACACCCATCGACCCCACCGATCGACCCCGCGCCTACGCCTCGCCTGACTTCGTTCCGGGCGCATGGAGCAACACTCGCAAGGCGTCGATTACTGGTCGTCAGCCGCGAGCCGAGCGCCTCGGCCACCCGGGGCCGGATCAGGGGTACGTGTTCGTCCTGGCCGAACGTATGCGTCCGCGAATCAAGGTGACCACGGGGGAGAGCATCGACGACGCGATCCAGGGCTGCATCGGTATCGCACTGCGTCGCGCATCGCACTTCGGGCGCGCACCGGTCGTGCATGATCTCGACATTGCGCTCACGATG
>Ga0222713_10004609_pt1 | contig 13752 bp, 12 predicted proteins | sample C33_649DmetaG_FD_165061 | JGI IMG/M metagenome (GOLD analysis project Ga0222713, IMG submission 165061) | Estuarine water microbial communities from San Francisco Bay, California, United States - C33_649D | ecosystem: Environmental > Aquatic > Marine > Unclassified | place: USA: California...
CAGTTCTCGTATGGCAAATGGTTTATTTGTGCAATGGTGCTTCTATCCATTGACCAAATTACCTCCCAATAAAAGCCACCGTGTAGCTTTAAATCTAATGCAGTTGAATGCAATACCTTATCTAACTTCAATCGTTGAATCTCACGTAATGTAACTTGTGATGATGCGGTAAATTCTTTTCCCGCAATCATAAAACTGATTGAGTTAACCAACGCACCGTGAACAGGTGAGGTGTTATATAGTTCAATCAAGTATTGTGGGAAGTGATTACCTTCACCATAAGCTACCCAACCTTTTCTATCTTCAAACTCAATAGGCTCTATTTTAACGTACTTTGCTAACTCTACTTGAGTTGCACTAAACCTGTCAACGATTGATTTGTTTTTATCCATTGTATTCGATGTCGCTTGGAATTATAATATTTGGTTGGTCGTAATAGTTTATTAAAGTTTCCATTTGAATAAACCCTCTTTTAATCTCACCAACCACAACCGCGTTTTGTGGGTCAAGATTTGTAGTTGAATTTTGACCGTATATAATGAAGTTATACCGCCCACCATTAGTAACAAGAATAGAACCATTAGTTGGATCATCGTCATTTGTACTAATTGACAAAGTCGTGACCCTATCGTTCTCGCTGATTTGAGCAGGTATAACATAAAATGTTTCTAATGTAATTTCGTTTTGAATCATCAAAAGATAATCCGTATACGTTGTATCAAATAACAAACTCCCCTCTTTTAAACTTAAGAGGAGAGTTTGAAATGCGGTATTCGTTTGAAGGTAATTCATCCCTTAAACAAATATAAATTAAATAGTTGGTGCTACAACGGTGATATCAGGGAAGTTATCAAATGGAGTTGTACTATAAGACTCCAAACGATAAGCCTTGTGGGCTTCTTCTGCAGTAAAGGTAATTGTCGTGCCATTTAAATCACCTTTGGCAGTTCCTGTAGCAGTTGACATAGCAGTTACTTCTGCACCATCAATCTTACCAACCATCCAAATATTGTCGTTGTTATCTTGTACAAAAACAACAAGACGATTTTTAGCAATCAATTCAAGTTGCTTTCTACGTGCAGCACTCAACTTAAAGAAAGTTGCAGTAACGGTTTGAGTGTAGAAAATTGTTCCGTTTTCAACTGAACTTTGTACCTCTTCGGTAAAAGAACCGGTATGTTTTGGAAGTGTGTATTGGTAAATTGATGCAGTAGGTAATTCTTCTACTTCTTCACTTGTACCATTTATCACAACTCCTGTTTGGAAATCTGCTAATTGTTGCAAGAAGATGGCTTTAATACCACCAATCCCTTCTTTGCAATCAAGTGCAAATCCAGCGCTGAGCTCACATGGAGGACACATAGGCTTAATTTTTTATTTGTTATTATTTACAATAAAAGGCAGGGGACTTATTCCCCCACCTTTTTACTTGTGTTTTTTATTAGTCAATGTAACCGATAGCAACATCGGAAGCAAAACCGATTTGAGTTCCTACGCGGAATTTCATTGCCATACGTACCATATCAGATGCATCAGTCAAAGACATATCAACTACTTTAACTTCAGCGAAGTCAGAGTTAGCATCAACACCAACAAACAAGTTGTCTACTTTAGATACAACGATAGTACCTGTAGTCATTCCAGGACAAACATAAATGTCATATCCATCAACTTGCATATTGAACTCCTTGAACGCGTTGTATTCAAATGCGTAACCTTCTCTCGCGATTCTTTGACGATACAACTGAGCAGTTGCACGGTTCATATAAACCTTTGTGTCAGGGTTACCAATCAATGCTTCTGGCAACAAAGCCAAAACTGATTGAATATTCTCAAGAACATTATCAATATCCATCGAACCGAAAGTAGTTTCAGTTGCACTTGTTTGAGCCTTGATTTTCTTTTCAAGACCATCAAATCCTGTGTAAGAACCACCTGAAACATTACCTTGCCAAATTGTGAACTCAATGTTTTGAGCCACTTGAGATGCAGCATAACCAATCAAGAAGTCAGAGAAGTTAGCAGGAACTACATCGTTAGCGAATCCACGACCTGTAGCCATTGCTTCCCAATCACGAGCGAATTGAGACTTACAAACTTCCAAGTTAACTTTCAAATCTTTAACCTCAAGAACTGCCTCGTTCAAAGTCAATGCAGTTGGATCTTCAAATGCACAAGTGAAATCTTGAACCAAGTTAGCAGAAGTCAATTTCTTCAATACTGCCTTGAATTTAACACCCTCTTTAAGAGTTACGTAACCTTTCGCCAAAGTGTCTCCACTTAATAAAGCAGCGTGAATGTATGGTAATGCTAATTCACCTGCGTATGTACCGTTAATAGTAATAGCCATTTTTTTTATTTTTTAGAATTAATTAATTGATATGCGCGACTTCTTGCATCCATTGCTCTGAATGGTGTAGGTTCTGCGCTTTGTTTTTGTGCAACTGGGTTAGACTTCTTCACCGACTCGGTAGCAGGTGCTTTAGACAATTTCTCAATAGTTGCAGATAGGTTTTGCTTTTCAGCATTCAACGCGTTAATCTTGGCTTCAAAGCCTTCAATCAATTTGCTGATAGTGTTTTCGAACTCCTCGCGTGAAACTCCATCGAAAGATGATTGCTCAACTTCTTCGATTTCAATCTCAACCTTTGGTTCTTCTTCCATAGGCTTTTCTTTTACTTCGCTGATTTTGCCTTCTACTACAACCAAGATTTTTCCTTCGGCGGTTTCGTGTTCTCCATCGGGAGCAGGGGTAGGATTACCTTCTGCATCCATAACAAAGATTTCAGAACCGATACCGAATTCAGCATCTGGAGAGTAGACTTCAGTACCATCAGCGAGTACAGCCATAGCCATTTGTTTTTGCTCTACCGCTTCCTCAACAGCCGACAAACTAACCCCGAAGGACTTTAGCTTCTCTGCATACTTGGAAACGATTTCGTTAACTTTACTCATAGTGTTGATAATTACTTTGTATAATAGACGCATTTTGTTGAATTTGTTTTTACTTTTGTGTCATCCCATTCGGGTAATGTTTGTTCATTTCTAATTGTTTTTAAGTTCAACGAAGAAACCCCCTAAACGTAGGGGGTTCTTTGTTTGTCGGGTAAACAATACACCTGCACTGGTGTAATAAATTACAACGCGCTCAATTCATCGGCTAATGCCTTCATAATTTTCTCAATCTCTTGCTCAGCTAAATACTCTTCGCTCATTTCAGTAAAGAAACCTTCAAGCGAAAACCCTTTAACACTACCTTGCTTAATGTCTTGCCACACTTCATCGTTATCTACTTTCATACCAATGCACCACGTGCCATCCGGAAAGGAGAATCCAAAGTTTTGGCTCTTATCGTGTTCGCCTTCTTTGATCCACGATTCAACAACAACACAACCTGCAACTGGCACTTGGTGTTCTAGGTTGCTATTGTGGTGCATATTGCGCTTTAGATATTCTTGTGCTATCTTGTTAATCGTATCCTTTGAATATTTGCAATAGTAAGCCTCACCCGCACCATTAACGCGGTAAATAAGTTGGTCGGGAATCATTACCGCACCATACAACATTTTACGCTCACCTTCCTCTATTGCCGCTTGTTTAACTTGCGTTTTTGACAACGCGACAAAGTCAACTTCGATTGCAGGATTCTCAACTAATGAGATTGCGTTTACTCCTAAATATCCACTATCATCAATAGTGTATTCGATTACTTTTACTTCTTCCATTATTTTATGATTTTTGATTGGTCTTTTATTTTTTGTTCCGCTTCTTGAGCCGAACTAACATTGGTTGCTAATACATAGGCTTGTAAAGGTTGTGCTTTATTACTACCTTGATTTAAAAATGATAGGTCAACAGAAGGAGCAGGAGTAGCACCACCCATTGAACCACCACCACCATTTGCGGTTGGCTTGGGAACATTACCACCTCCGTTGAATTGTTGCGCTCTAATTGATGCAATACGTGCGATACCAGCCGCAGCCGCAATACTTGCTTGAACAAATGGATATGCAGGAAAGACAGTTGTTATAGGACTTGCCGAAGCGGTTGTAAATGCGTTTTGAGTGGCTTCAATAGTACCTATTGTGGCTTGTGCAATACCCAAAGTTTTTGCAATTTGAAATCCTTTCTTTGCATCAACTATTCCGCTATCAACTAACGCGCTATTCAAGTCCATTAAACCGCCTATAGCATTTGAAGCAATAGATAGTTTTGCTTCCTGAAATGCTTTCTCTCCTTCAAGTCTTCTCTTTTGATTTTCTTGGTCTATTAAAAGTTGTGTTGCCGCTCTGCTTTTGGCTAAATCTTCAGAGATTTTATTTAAAGTAAGTCCCGCCGTTTTTGTTAGTTCTAACTTTTTTGCTTCACGAGATGCTAAACTTTCTAATTCAAAAGTTGTTTTTTCTCTTTCCTTTTGTTTTTCTTTTTCCGCTTTATCAGTTGCCGCTTTTTGGTCAATAGCTTTAATGGATAATTGAAGACCTGCGTAATCATTTTCCATTGCTGCTATAGCATCTCTATTTTGCTGAAGCGTTGTTTCTAATTCCTTTTTTTGTTCTTCAGGATCCATTATTAAATTCGCTATTGACGAATTCATTTTGTTTCTTAAATCCCACTCCTTTCCAAATGCCTTTCCTATTAAATCAATAGTTCCAACAATCATATTTAAAGGTTGCAGAACAAAAGCAATTACCCCTTCAAGTATTTTTCGATTTCTTTCAGCAGTTTCAAGTTGAATTTTTGCTTGTTCTTGTTGAATAACAAGTTGTGCTTTTCTATCTTTAATTGATATACCAAGTTGTTTTATTTTTAATTCAAGAATTTCTCTTTCGGTCTTTCCTTGTAATCTTAAAATATTACTTTGTCCATCAATACTTTTATAAGCCTTATCACTCGCTTCGGCTCTTTCTTGAGCAGCACTTGCCGCTTCTCTTTCAGCTTCTGAAATACCAGTAAGACCTTGCTCCATTGAAGGAAACAACTTGATAATCTTATCAAAGTTCATTGCTATTAAAGCCAATGTTCCTGCTATTAAAAACAAAGGATTTGTAAGTAATGCTTTTCCAAGATTAGCAAATGCACCGCCTATGTTTTTAACTCCATCCGCTACATCCTTAAATTTGATTTCTTTAACTGCACCCGTTACACCATTTAAACCTGTAATAGCACCACCGAAATCCAAAGACATCAATGAACTACCAATCATTCCAAAGGAGTTGTTTAGTCGTTCCAACGGATCACCTGCTAACGTATTGACTGACCTATTCAAGTCACCCATTTTGTCATTTAGTTCACCAAGCTGTCTTTGTACCTTATTAAATTCTTCAGTACCTTCAGGTAAACGCGCTAACTCTTCGCGTAATCTACGCATTTGAGTACGCATCGATTCAACGCGCTCGGTGCCTTGTATATCAATTTCAACAACTGTCTTTTGTGTAGCCATTAGAATAACATTTTAATGAGGTAAATAATGCCTATAATTAAAGACGCAGAAATCACGAAATTTATGAGGTTAGTTGTAAAAATTGACAACTTATTTTCTTTGCTCGGAAGGTCTTTGCCTATTCCATGCTTCAACATTTCTTTGATGTTTTTAAATGTTTCGTGTGGGTTATTCATAATGGTATTGTGTGTATGTTAATTGTCCGCTAATGTTTATTGAATTGTACGGATATGCCGTTGCATTGTCTAATGTTACAGTAATGGCGAATGTACTACCTACTATATCCAAGTCAATGACAAAGTTGCCATCTATATCAATAGCAGTTTCATCGATTGTAGTCACGTTCTTAAGTGATAATACACCACCACTTTGGACAATGTGTAAGTTGTATTCACCGCTAACACTTGCATCTATTACCGCACCAACTTGACCTACCATTAAACGCAATTTAACAAGCCAAACGGAGTCATCAGGCATATTGATGTAAGTTGAACCATAAGCAGCCAAAGTAATCGATGTCGTATCGTTTGTGAAGTCACCTTTGCCCCAAACAGGAATCAATCCGTTTTGCATTTCGCCAACATACGCACCCGCGCTTCCGATTGTAGCACCTCCGTTCAACACATTAGAGTTGTAACCTATTACAAAGACGGAATCTAAACCACTATCTAATCTATTACCGCTACCAATTACTATCGAATTGTCATTACCCGAACCAACAAAGTTGTTATCCGTTACAACTAGTCCCGACTTTTCTTGTGGTGGATTAGATAAAGTTTTTTCAGTTGTTAATTGTGCGCTTTTTGGCTTACCGCTTCCATCAGAATCGCGAGAAAATGCATAACAACCGCCGTCAATCCAATTATAATTGTAGACCTCACAGCAAATCTCGGTAGCATCCGCAGGATTACCATCAACATCCACGAAAGCAACCGCACCAAGTGCTGTAATTGATGATGGAGTTAGTAGACAATCGGGAGTTGCGGTCACTTGCTTAATCAAAGTAACCTTAACCGTGTCTTGCGTACCTACAACGTAATCACTAATCGACAGGATTCGCCAATAAGAATCTTTGATAAAGATTTTATCATTGAAATTGAAGTTATAAATGTCTGCAAATTCAAGCGAAAAGAAAGCATCTAATACTCTCGCATCAGGTGCGTAAATGTTTTCTATGTATTCGTTCCAATAACGCGCGTATAACGTCTTATATGGTATTGAACTAACCTCACAAAGTGGTGTCTCCTGTCCAAAGTTCAAATCGCGTGAAGTAATATCGGGTAAGAAGTCCGAGTAATGACTGAACATATAAGCGGTTACTTGGTTAACTCCATTTGTGCCGTCATTGTACACGTTGAAGTTCATCGTTTCTCCTGTCTTGTAAAGTATTCGCGGGTTAGGTGCGCTGTATTGATACTGGTCATTTACAAATTTAGGAATCGCGTAAGATGTAGCCTTAATCGGTACGATAGGAGTTGAACCAAAATACAACTCTATTTTTTGTTCATCCGTTGCGAAGTCGTTTTGTGGATCAATCAATTCCAACCTACCATAAACGCGATTGCCTTGTGTATTATAAAGGTTGTTGAATAGGTCACTACTTGACTTATATGTCCACGTATTTTTACGCGCTTGATAGTCCGTTGTAGCGGTTAGTGTGATGTCTTTACTGATGTCAAGTAATGAAGTCCAATCTTTGGAAACACCTTGACTGATATACTCGTTGAATGGTACAAAGTCAATTTCTTTTTGATTCACCTTGTTAGGAATAACCACCAAGTTATACATTTTGAAAAGCGAATCCATAAACTCGCTACACTTCATAATTGGCGCATTTGCTGACCAATCAATGATGTTTCCATACAATGGTTTTGTTATCTCGTTGGCTTCAACTACAACACTCTTAATCGTGAAAGTTCCTGTGAATGATGTCCAATAAGTCCATTGAGGATCTAATTGAAGAAACACCATTTCAATGGTTTCACCCGCCTCCAAAAAAACATTTGGTGTTTGGTTACTTCCAAACCTATCTTCATTGATGTAAAAAATGTCGTTTCCTTCACTGTCGAACCAACTGAAATCTAAACCACCCGTTGAGTTAATGAATGTCTTGTTTCCAAGTAAATCAGTTTTAACAAATCTCAATTTGATTTCTGCTAAAGTTTCAGCATCAACTTGCGCGGTCACGAATGCATTGAACTTATAATTACCGCTAAATGGCGCAGTGTAAACATTGCCTGTGATGTTATTACCTGGGTCACTTGTGATATTCAAAGTTGGCAAATGATATACCGAGTTAGTGTAACCATTGATTGTCTCGTTTGCAAAATCACCCACAACAAAAGTTTCATAGGGTGAATATCCGTTCAACTTGAATTTCGCAGTTTCGGGATTACCACCACCTTGTTGTATTTGTCCCGCTTCACTTGTCCACGGAATGTACATGAAATCAAGTTCGGTAGTTAGTGTGGTTGAATTACTACCGAGTTGAAAACCGCTTAACTCAACAATCTTATTAAAGATATATCTAGCCGAAACAAATGGTGTTAACTCACCCGCTTTCGCTACTACGTTTCTATTAGTTGAATTGATACAACGCGAGTTAGCATCGTTGACATTACCAACCCAATTTTGCCCCCTATCGGTTAGACTTAAGTAAATATCCGTTTCCGAGTTGAACGTTGCGATGTTGTCGTATTCTACAACGTAATTGTAGTCAGTTTGAAGTTGTGTTGAGATATAACCTTTGAAATCATTGTCTCCAATATTCTTAAAGAAGTCCACTACGTTACCGAAGAATACAATCTCGTATTCACTCACCTCACCATTACTTGTATAACAAGCCTTGAATTGGCAATTACCTTCTAGGATAGGTATAGTGTCAACCGTGATAATCGCGTTTAGTTTTCGCTTTGGGTTAAATGAAGCAAATTGGTAAGTATTTTCTTGGATGAACCCAAATATCTTTCCGTTGGTTTGCGTTGCAGGAATGCGAAAAGTACGCGAGTACGATCCACGCGGTTTCAAGTCTTTGATGTCACTAAAGTTGAACTGAAGTGCAATCGTCTCGTTTTCGTAAAGGTCAACCAACGTAGGTACGTTGTCGCCTTGACTATAAATTATAAGTGCTGTTTCCATTATTTGTTATTAGGGACAATTACCAAATCCAACCGTTACATAAATATTACCGCTAACCGTAGCACCGCCCGACCAAGTCGGTAGTGTCAATCTAAAGTAGTTCGTACCTGTAGTGGTATGAGTACCCCAAACACCAGTTGCTATTATTGATGTGCCATTATTTTGCAAACCTGCCAAACTTGTTGTTGAACCTCCGCCCGTAAGTTGGTCACCAAGTGCAATTCGTCCTGCGCTAACAAAGTTCGATGGACAATTAAAGGTATAATCTACGCGCACGTAGTAGGTCTCACCTGGTGTTGGTGTTTCGGACAACGCATTGAGAACACTAATCAAAATATAACGACCACTTGAGGAATTAGTTACTACAATGTTTGCAGCATTACCAAAGTTTGTACCTAAAGACAACGGAGATGAACTTGTAATTAAACCGAATGTGGTGTAATAATTACAAGCTACAGGAGCAGGAATCGGGAAAGGTGTATTCTCAATGTTCAATGTCTCGTTGTCGTTGGCAATTTGTAGGCGCAACGTTTGGTTATACTTGCGTGAGTTTCTTTCTCTACGCATTAAGTAATTATTGTCCTCAACTACAACGGGCACAACAGAATAACCATCCACGTTATCGTCAACCATCCACACCGATTTAGAACGGAACAAATCACGCATATACTTGAACTCACTTTCAGTTAACCAATTTGAATTCAAGTTCAAAAAGGTTTTAACGATAGGCTCTCTTTCGGTTAGTGAACGTGAGAAAGCCTCGGTGCTAAATGGATTGTCAGTTGTCGCGTTATTGTAGTCACCTGAATATTGCTTATAACGTTTCTTTTCGACCTCAATACTACGTTCGTTTTTCTTAATAAACGAATAACTATCCCAACCACCCATTTGATTGAGCCAGTACAAATGAACTGGGTTATACTTGCAGTCACTTTCGATATAATAACCATAACGCGCGGTTAAATCACCATCTTCACCCACACCTGCAATAACCCAAAAGACCGTATTGTTTGCTGTTGTTTGGTCAATGTAACCACCATTCACCAAGTTCTTTAATCCTGTTGGTAAATGAAACAACGCCCCCGCATTTAAAGTAAATGGAATATCAAAACTTGCGATAGTTGTTCCACTTTCATCGTACAAATCAATTTCAAAATTTGTAATTGATAACGTTGGATAATTCTCATTTATGAACGTTCCATCGTCAGCAATAAACGAAAGAATCCTATACGCGCTATCTTCTTGCCCTGCTACATTTGAACGTGAAATCTTTTGCCAGTTTACAAGTGGATTTTGAAGGTTAGATGGAAGGTTAATCGCTTGAGATACCAACCCATCATTAAACCCAAGTGTATTGTCGTAGGCTTGTGATAATGCTAAAGGCTTTGTGTCATTCGTACCCATAACGATAAAGTTCTGCTTACCGCTACCATATACTACCATTAAATCGTATTGCACCGTATCGGTTTCATCCTCGGTAAATACCCCCGCAATATTCCAACCCTCAAAACATTGAACCCTAAATCTATTCACGTTTAATCGACTTGAATTAAGCGGTGCGCTAATATGAACCAAAACATCGGTTGTATTATACACCATCGGTGTAGGAACTAACTGATTGAATATTGTCTTTAAATTAAACACACCATTTAACGCGGCATTCGGTGACACGTAGAACTTGTATTCATTGCCAGTTGTATAGTCACTAACATTAAACACGTATTTAAAGCCATCTTCAGCTACGTTATCAGATGACATTGTCACCGCTACATCATTGTTGGAATATGCAAGACCTGTAAACTGGGTTGATCCTTGCGCTGATAGTCCTGTTATATTAGTTAAAATCATACTTTTATTTTCTTTTGTAAATTGTCTTCAATTACAATTTTTATTTCTTTACCAAGTGCATCTGCGAATTGTGGCTCGTATAAATCCACCAACTCATTAACCGCATCGCGCCAATAGAACAATGGTTGTATTCCACGCCTACGAATTGAACGCATTATATTGAATGCCATTGATTTCTTTGCGTTCTCTTTTGCTTCTGGAGTTTTGAATGTGGCGAAACTTCCGTTCTTGTTACGTGGCTTAATTCCTTTTATCGACATCCAATCGTAAATAGCCTTTTGCATTACACCCATTCCATCAACTTTCTGCCCACCACTTCCGCCACTCTTAAACGAATAAGGTGAACCTACATTCCCACGTGTACCATTTACCCCACGTTCTACAAAGTCGGCATATTGTGAAGGCTTACCTTTGGCGAAGAATTCAAGAAGTCCTTTCTTTGAGTTGTAATAAAAGCCTAATGACTTTCTTAAGTTATCACTCGCAACCGCCCTGCGTTTTTTTCCTTTAACCGTGCGATATGCACCGAGATTCTGCATTGCCTTTTCGACAACGTCCGCACCGAACTGATTGATTAAATCGTTAAGCGGTGAACTAGCCATTTATGAAAGTTGTATAAGCGGTGTTAGCATCCTGAATAAGTAAATCAACAAAGGATTCAATTCCTTTGTCATTTAGTGCAACGCGAAATGAATCGTATTCAACACTTTCATCCCACGCGAAAAACACGTTGTGTTCTAACACGTGTATCATAGTGACACCTTCGTCAAGTTCATTTATTACGTACCTCATATCGTTATCTTTACTGATTGTCCTGAAGTTGCCGCAGAAGTTGCGCTACCCGCATTAACAAATGCCAATGTCCAACCATCACCCGCAGCAAATGAAATTGAGTTAGCTGTGTTCGAATAAGTACCTGCAACCGAACCACCTGCAATGGTTAAAGTTAACGCGGTTGAACTTCCGTTCTTAAACAACGTAACCGCCAAAGATGCACTTGCGTTCATTGTCGCGGTTGTCCTAACATACAAATCACTAATTGAACAAGCGTTTGATAATGGCAACCTTACTTGAGATTCTGCAGTTGATCCAGCTACGTTACCATAACGTGTTAAACCTGCGCCTAAACCCGTAGCAGAACCAGTAACAAAAAAGTTCGATGCACCTCCACCCGTACTTACTTTACTATTTAGTTGTGTTTGAATGCTACTTGTTACACCACTCAAATAGCCTATCTCATTTGATGTTGTAGCCGCTACCGCTACTTTACCACCTCCATCGGAAACCAACGCGCGATAGGTAGTAAGGTTTGAACTTGTGATTGTACTTGCCGCGCCTGTTATTGTATCTTGTTTAGTAGATAACGCGTTGCTTGTTTCCCAAAGTGAAGTGCTTGTGTTGTACTTTAAGATATCATTGTTGTTAGGAGATACCGCGCTAACGTTGTGTAGTTCGTCCATCTCGTAACCATTTTGAACCCTAACATACATTCTACCTGCACTACCATTACTTGCGGTGGTCACGAACCCCAAATATACTAAGTGATTAGGTGCTAATGGTTTGGTTTGACTAAATGAACCTGCGGTTGAACCCAAGTACACCGCGTCACCATCAGCCCAAGTTGATGTGGGGAATAAATTAAGACCATCAATTTGACCTTGCATTATAATTAACCCCTTTTGATTAGCCGCAATGGATGTACTTAATACAATGCCTATTGTTTGTGCAGAAGTCGAATCACTTGTATTATATGCCAACTTAACTTTAAGACGGTCTCCTTGACCCCCAAATGCATATACCGCCTGTCCTTTGGTTATGGTTGTAGATTCTGCATTTGTTACATATGACAATAACGTGTTTGGTGCAGTTCCAATTACTTGAAATCCATTAGTTGTTGAATTATAAACGCACAGCATTTCAGCACCATCGACAATATCCCCACCAATTAACGCGCCATCATTGTTTCTATATAACGTTTTAGCACCAAGTGAATTGATGTTCAACGTGGCACTTGTTGTATTACCAGTCACGAATCGAACCAAAAACGCATCTCCATTACTCAATGAAGTAACACCGCTTATGGTTGTGGTGTAGGTATCAGTTCCGCTTGTTGATCCGTGCGGAATGCCACTACCACCCGAACCACCCGAGTAGGGTTTCCAAGTGTTGTCAGCCGCTAAATAGTCAGTGGTTGCACTTGGTGTATTGGTTGTATATTGAACTTTCTTTGCCATTAGTCGCCGATATAAGGAATATCGCAAGCATCCCACAAATAATCCACCGCTAACTCAATAGATAATTGAACACCTGTTAAAACGTGGCTAAATTCCTCAACAAAAGGACTTCCGCTTATTGGTGTGGTCAATACTACCGATTCATCGAAGAAGTCGCCTAACTCCAACATATTAACGAAATCGGAAGCCAACAATATGCAATCACTAATTGCTTGTTTTTGATACTCGGTCTTTTCGTCTTTGTCACGTGGTAAGTCAGCAAAGAACACATCGAATGTGTAAGACAGTTGTCCTTTATCGAAACTTATTCCCGTTGGTGTAACGTGCATCCAAGGATACTCCGTTTCCTTTTCAAGGTCAGCCTGTGCGATTTGTCCGTGTGTAAACCTTCTGATTAACGCGTGTTGTTCAGCGAATTGCTGAAACTTGCTAACTACTACGTTATAGGTATAGAGTGAAGATGCTGTTGCCATATATATCAAAGACGCATTTAATTACTTTTTTAGGAGTTGTTTTTGAAAAGAAAAATAATCTATCCGGTACGATAGGTGCGCGAAGATTGTTGAAGCCTGGGTTTCGGTGATAGTATCGAACTTGGTAACGTCACGATCCGCTAATTCCTCAATGACGTGAAACCATCCGTAACGTTCACTCAAGTCGTTTGTTGCGCCACCGCTTCCTTCATCATCTGAATCGCTTTCTCCATCTCCTGCATCATCGTTGTATCTAAATACTCTAGGGAAACTTTCAGTAATTCGTTTTCGATATTCGAAAAAAAAACCAACGCACCATTCGCGATTGATAAAGGCATATCATCAAACACTTTCGCATTGGCTAAATGCTCAGCCGTATAAGGCTCTATTTTGTACTTTGAACCAATCTCGGAATGGATAGGTCGGTAAAGGATTGATAGTATCTTATTAAGGTTCTTGGGAAAGTCCTTGCAGTTGCTTTCTAAATCCAACCATTCACCAAACGAAATCTTGTTGATGTCGGGTACAAAACCAAACTTATTCCACTTGTATTTGTGTTCAGCTACAGGATTCTCAATAACCGATTTGAACGCATCAATTACCTTTGTGATGTCTT
>Ga0222713_10004610_pt1 | contig 13746 bp, 9 predicted proteins | sample C33_649DmetaG_FD_165061 | JGI IMG/M metagenome (GOLD analysis project Ga0222713, IMG submission 165061) | Estuarine water microbial communities from San Francisco Bay, California, United States - C33_649D | ecosystem: Environmental > Aquatic > Marine > Unclassified | place: USA: California...
CCCAAGTTCTGTTTTACGCCTGAACCCGTCTGTCTCGATACCGAAAGAAGGCGACAATCATCGGTCCCCTTTTCAGGCCACTCATCCCGTGCGGTCTAACCATGCTGCCCTGGCTGTTGTAAGCGAGGAGGAATGTAACCGTTTAGGGTCCGTATTCTTTGGGTGTTGTGCGCGTCTCTCGACGTGGCGATGAGAGTGTATCAGGTGCCGGTCGACGTCAACAACCCGTTCGCACTAAACCCGTGTGCGATACGCCGACCGGCGTGTTGTATGCTAGCAGGCACGATGCCACGTAACGCTCCAAGTAAAGGTAAAGGCCCTAAGAGTGATTGGGGTGGTTGGGGTTCGAAGCAGGCGTATCAGAACGCCATCATGTCTGGGCAAGTGAAACGTTCTGAGATGGGTGCTGGTGGGGCAAGGAAGTTGGCTGCGCAAGCGATTGGCAAGTTGTTGGGTGCGCCTCCTGTGCGTACGGCTATTCGCAACATTGGTGATGATGTCGCTGATACCCTTGTTCGCGGTTTGGGTAAAGCGCCTTCTGGGGTGGGGAAAATAAAAAAGATTCCCAAGAAGGCTGACGTGTACACCCCTCAGGGCGTGTTCAAGGGTTCGGATGTTTTTGTGAAGAAACCCAATTTGACTGCTAATCAGATTCAGGGAATTTTGAAGGCTCAGGCGACGAGGCAGGCTAATGATTGGGCACGCCTTTCTAATGCTGGTCGCAGGGGTGCTGCTGCTGGTGGTATTGGTGGTGCTGTCGGTTTGTATGGCGTCCAAAAAGGTGTTGGTGTAGCGAAGGATGTTGTTTCTGCTGCTAAGCAAAAGAAGAAGGCTCGCGGAGGCGGAAAGAACAAACGCTAGTGCCTGCTGGTCGTTCGGGGAGACGTCAAATCCCGCCACAAGACGTAGCCCGCTACTGGCAATCACGGGCCGCGGGGATGAGTATTCAAGACGCTGCCGGTATTGCTGGTGTACACGTGAACACTGCTTCGAAATGGGAGGCGAAGAAACGTAAAGCGGCTGCCGAAATCAAACTGGCTGAGGTTGAGGTCGGTCAGGTGCGTAAGAAGCAGGGTGGGGTGCAGGCGGAGCAGTGGAAACATGCGATGGATGTCGCAGATTTACCACCTGTCATCCCGTATGACCGCCTGTCGCCGGAGGCTCAGCGTGGTTGGGATGATTTTGACTACTTCCGTCGCCGCTATTTGGGTCGTGTTCCTAGTCCGTGGCAGGTGGATGCTGCATACAAGATTGTGAAGATGTTGGAATCGCCGGAGAAAGAGTTCATTCTCATCAACTGTCCCCCTGGTGCCGGTAAGTCGACGCTGTTTCACGATTTTGCGTGCTGGATGATTGTCCGTAACCGCAAGATTCGTGTACTGATTGGTTCCGCTACCCAAACTTTGGCGAAAATGTACTCGCGTCGCATCCGCGAAACACTGGAACGACCCTTCCCTTTGCATCCTGACCCCATACTCGTAGAGAAAGGGTTGGCTATCAACGCTGAAGGCTGCCTCTCTATCGACTATGGGCGGTTCAAACCGTCATCTTCTGGTGCTTTGTGGCGTGCTGAGGAGTTCATCGTCGAACAAGAAGACCTCTCAGGTCTTGACAACAAGGAGCCGACGGTTTCGTCGTATGGTATTGACTCAGAGTTCATCGGACATCGTGCCGACCTCTGTTTGTTTGACGACGTGGCAACCCCAGAGAACGCCAAAGAGTCCGTTGCACGTGACAAACTTTTGGAACGGTGGGATACCGTGGCTGAGGCACGCGTCGACCCAGGTGGCTTGCTCGCTGTCATCGGGCAGCGTCTCGGACCAGGTGACCTCTACGCCCATTGTCTCGCCAAAGTGACTTACGAGGAAGACCCTGACGCGTACGACGGGTCCGACGTCACCGACGTTTCCGACGTCCAAGAACCAGAAAAAAAATCCAAGTACACCCATTTCATTTACAAGGCTTACTACGAAGAATTGGATACGGGCAGGGAATCTAAGAAAACTACCGCACCACCGTGGCCCAACGGACCACTTCTCGACCCATACCGCCTGTCGTGGAAAGACTTGTCCTACCTGAAACATTCGACCCCCGCCAAGTTCCAGGTCATCTACCAGCAAGAAGACATGGCACAGGGCAACTATTTGATTGAACGCGTCTGGGCGACAGGTGGCATGGGCAACGATGGTGTGTTGTATCCAGGGTGTATTGACAATGACCGCAGACCTGGATACATCCCGTCCAATTTGGAGCCGCCAATTATTTCGGTTGCATCTGTGGACCCAAGCCCGACGAACTTTTGGGCTATCCAATGGTGGCTCTACCAGCCGCGCACCAACCTCCGCTATTTGATTGACTGTGAGCGAACCAAATTGACCGCCGAGGAACTACTTGGTTTTGATACGTCTAGCCGCGAGTACGGCGGCATAATGGAGATTTGGCAAAACAGGTCGTTTGAGATGGGCTACCCCATCAGCCATTGGATTGTGGAAGTCAACGCCGCCCAACGCTTCCTCCTTGCCCACGATTTCGTTCGCAAATGGCAAGCCCTTCACGGGGTCAACGTCATCCCTCATACAACCTCCAGAAACAAATTAGACGAAAACCTTGGTGTTGAGGCGTTGCTTCCTAATCTGTTCCGTACTGGGCAGATTCGGATGCCGACGATGCGGGAGAACTGGAAGACGTTGGCGTTTGTGGAGGAGTTGTCGTCGTGGACGCCGAACAAGAAGAACGGTACCGACCTTGTGATGGCAGCCTGGTTTGCGATGTTGCATCTGCCTGAGTTGGGTCCTGTGAAGGCTCCGCCGCGCCTATGGCGGCCTTCCTGGATTTGATTTGCTATCGTATTGGAGACTGTGCGCTCACTAGATGAAATCGTAGAACTGTACCACCAGCGCCGACTCGCTGCTGGACCGGTACACGAGCAGATGCGCCGCGTGCGCGACCTCGCCAACGGTGATGTCGTGGTACCACTCAACGAGTTGGACCGCAACGCCAAAACCAACGTAGCCAACCTGCTCGTACAAGGGTTGGACCAAATGTCGATGCGCGTCTCCTCGACGATGCCGTCACCGTATTTTCCGCCGGTGAAGGAAGGTTCCGAGAACGCGAAGAAGTATGCGCGTATGCGCAAGAAGGCGATGCTCGGCTTCTGGGATGAGAACCGGATGCAAATGAAACTGCGTCGCCGTGCCCGCCACCTGCTTGCGTATTCGTCGTCGCCAGTGTTTTTGAAGCCGAACTTTTCTACGTTGACCCCACAGTGGCAGATTCGCAACCCGTTGGACACGTTCGCTGCCCCGATGGAAGACGACGAAGTAGTACCAGAGAACTGCATTTTCACTTCGCGTGTTACCGCATCGTGGCTGTTGAAGAACTATGGGCCGCTGGTTTCAGACCAGTTACGTTTCGGTCGCGTCGATTCCGATTCCCGTTACACGTTGCTGGAGTACGTGTGCGATGACTCGATGCAACTCATCGTGTTGGGTGCCGAGGATAATCCTGAACTTACCCAATCTGAGCGTGCAGGTTTGGAAGCAATCCTTCTGGAAGCCATCCCGAACCGTACCGGTATGCCGCTCGCAGTTGTTCCGCAGCGCATCACTCTTGATAAGCCGCGAGGACAATTCGATGGTGTACTCGGAATGTACTACACCCGCGCCCGTTTGCAGGCGTTGACGGAGATTGCGATTGAGCGCGGTATCTTCCCTGAAGAATACTTGGTTGCTCGCCCAGGCGAGAACCCTGAGATTATGCAACTCGCTGACGGCAAGTCAGGCATTTTGGGTGTTGTCAAAGGTGGCGACATCCAGCAGTTGCAACTAAATCCTGGTTACAAAACCGACACCGCCCTTGACCGTTTGGAACGCCAAGAACGGCTTGAAGGTGCGATACCTGCCGAGTTCGGCGGCGAGTCTGCCACCAACATCCGAACCGGTCGACGAGGCGAAGCCGTCCTTTCTGCAACGGTTGATTACCGTGTACAAGAAGCACAAGAAATCTTCGCCAACTCGATACTCCACGAGGACAAAATAGCAATCGCATTGGAGAAAGCCTATTGGGGTGACATGCCCAAAACGTTCTTTATGTCTGGTCGGATGACACAGGGACAGGAAACATACACACCGAACAAAGTGTGGCAGACGGACTACCACTTCGTTTCGTATTCGGCTGCCGGTACCGACGTAAACAATTTGATTATCGGTTTGGGTCAACGGTTGGGTGTCGGTTTGATGTCGAAAGAATCGGCACGTGAAGCCGACCCGCTTATCTCGGACCCCGATTTCGAACATGACCGGATTATTGCTGAAGGTGTTGAGGATGCGTTGCTTGCATCCGTGCAGCAGCAGGCTGCGAACCCGCAAGGTCCTTATCAGCCGGAAGACCTCGCCTATTTGACGCGTCTTGTTGTGGAGCAGGATGTTCCACTGTTCGAGGCGGTCGCAAAAACTGATGAGCGTGCACGTCAACGTCAAGCGGAAGCGATGCCTCAGGGTTCTCCTGAGACGATGCCAGGGTTGGCTATGCCTGGTATGGGTGCTGAGGCGCCTGTTGCTGCGCCTGCTGGTGAGCCGTCGTTGGAATCTCTACTCGCACAACTTGGGGGATAAATGGTTCAGCCACAGTTCAAAGGTCAAACGTATGGTGAGGGTGCCGCACAGGAACGTCGTGTTCAGGCGGTGCCTACTGGTTCGGCTCCGACGCAGCAACGTGCTCAGCAGGTTGCCCGTCGCGTAACGCCGAACGCTGCCGGTTCGCTTGTGGCACCGTCGGCTCGTCCAACGGAGCCGATTACTGAGGGTGCACCGTTCGGTCCTGGTGCCGGTCCTACCGCTGCCGGTATTCCGATGATGCCACCTGCGGGTAATGATGTGATGGAAGAACTAAAAGCGATTTATCAACGTTTCCCGAATGATGATTTGGCTGACCTTTTGGATTCGTTCATCCGTGAAGGATACTGATGGCCTACGGGGTGCTGCCAGGGAAACCTGACGAAGACGACATTCTCGACGGGATTGAGTCGAAGAACAAGTTCCGTGAACAGGTTGCGGCGACGGCAACTCCGAGTCTTGCTGCGCGTATCGGTGAGATTTATCGTGCGAACCCGTGGATGAAACCTGGTGAGATTCTTTCGTTGGCGAAAGCGGGTGCATCCGACCAGTTGGTGAACGCTGCTTCTGCACAGTCGGGGAAACAGTTGCCTCAACGTTTGGACCCGAATCCTCCACAGACAAAGAACTGGTTTGAACGGGCGGTGTATGACCCGCTCAAAGCGGCTTCTCGTTACACGTTTGCAACATTGAACTTGGCGCCGGAGTTGGCGCAGAACGTCGGTTCGCAACTGTTGAACAAGAACAATCCTGAAGGGTTTGATGGATGGTTCAAGTCGACGTCGTTGGGGACGATGTTGGCGGCAGCGAAAGGTGAGATTGACCCTGTTACCGGTCAACGTATTTCTGCTGGTGAAGGTTTCTTTTTGGGTGAGACGGCGTTCGAGAAGCAGGCTGAGCGTGCTCGCCGTGTGCGTGGCACTATCAACGGTTCTGCGTGGACTCTTGGGCGTGGTGCGGCGGATGTCGTGTTCGCGCCTGGTACGAAGCCGTACAGCATTTTGTCTGGTTTTCTTGATGCTGCGGTAAACATTTTCGCTGACCCCACTTTGTATGGCGGTAAGGCGTTGGCTGGTGCGCGTGCTACTCGTGCGGCGATACCGAAGTTGCAGACAGCGGACGAAATTGCAGCGTTCGCAAAAGTTGCCCGTGAAGGTGAACTTGCAGCAGCCGGATTGTCGCAAGGTGAAATGGTTGCATGGAACTCGTCAAAGTTCCGTCAGTGGGCCGAAAAGAACGGTAAGGCGCAACGGCTCATCGACACACTCGTTGAAAAAGATGACGCGTACGACATCTTCTCGAACGTGTTCAAGGAAAAGATTGACGTCTCGGAAGCAAAACGGCTTGCCGAAGCAAAAAGCCGTGAGGAAATCCTTGCCATCATCGGTGAACAAACCCAACGTCTCGACGCCGAACTGTCAGGTTTGTTTCCGCAGGACATCCGCGAAATAGTCAAAGCCCGTGAACGTATCCCGTTCTACAACAATTTGCGTAACAGTCGCCTGTTCACGAAGATGCCGGAAATGGTCATCAAAACTGGTAGCAGTCAGGATTCAATCAACGCCGTCAAATCGTATGGCAACTATCTGAAAACGTTGGGCCGCAAGATTTCGCCGGAGGACCGCAAGGTATTCATGGCGAAAGTAATGGATGTGTTCGCTGACCCGAACGCCGCCGGAGCAGGACAAGTGAACGACTTGTTTGAAAACATTGTGAAAAAGGTTGTGTCGACGGAACTGTCCGAAGGTGTCGGTGCGCTCGCAAAAGTAGACGCTGACGAGGTTGCCGCCGAAGTGTTCCGCCGTGTTGCGCAAGCAAAAGAAGACATGAAGTTGTACATGATGGACGCCGCAGGCGACCCGACCGACTTCGGTGTAATTCAAGCGTTGATAGATTCCGGACGTGCAGTATTCGATGCCGACTTGAATCCTGCTGCCATCGCAGATTTGCGTCTTGTAGGACCAGGTTCACTTGCCGAACTTGCCGACAAAATCCAAGTACTTCCTGACATTCGCGCCGTACGACGATTGACAAGCAACCCATTTGTACGTCGAGCACTTTCCAAGAAAGCCAAGTTTGCTAAAGGCGTACCATCTCCAGAAGCCCTTGCTCGCGGCATCCCAGTAGAGGAAGCACCTCAGGCGCTTTTGCGTGGCGGTGGACAATCCCGTGCCGCCGTCGCCGTAGCCGACTATCTGCAAAACGAAATCTGGAAACCGCTCGCTTTGATGACGGGCGGCTACATCTTCCGCAACATGTTCGACGCCCAAATCCGTATGGCAACCGTCGGCAAAGCAGGATTCTTCAACCACCCATTCAAATACATGCAAATCGTTCTCGGCAAAGTAATGCCAGAAAGTTTCTTGGGTCGCGCCCTTGACGATTCAGAGTATGCAGAGTTGGCAAAGAACTGGTCTAAATACACCGACGACTTTGAGGAGGCGTTGACGTTCGGTATCCGCCGCAACATCGACGACCCAGACGCCCTCTATCAACGCGCCCTGAAAAGCAACTCGATGGTCGCAGTCAACAAACTGCAAGACCGAACCAGATACTTGACCGGACTCTACGAAGAACTGCGTCGTTTGTCTGGTGACCAACTTGACAACGCTGTCGCTAAAGGTATCCCAACCGAAAAACTTGTGGCATGGCTTCGCAATACCAATGACCCCAAAGCCGTCAAAGCATTGGACGATTTGACCAGGTATTTGAAGGGTGGTTTGGAAGTTTATGATGCGTCCGCGAAAAGGATGCGCATGGTCAAAATTGACGTCGTTGACGACAATGTGCTCTCGGCGTGGATAAACCGTCTCGGTAATCCGCGAATCAACGCACTCACCGGAGGAGACGAAACACTCCGCTTCGCTATGGGTTATAGGCGTATGCCGGTAGGGGCAGCAGAAACAATCAACCCGAAGAACATTGCAGACGCCGACTTCATCGGCGGCACCCTTCACCGTGGCATCGGTTCCGAGGTACGTCTCGGCATGGAAAACGGTAAAGACATCCGCGGTGTCGTTACCTCAGTCAACAGCGACACCTCATGGACCGTACGCCGCCTCTCCGACAACGACATCTGGGATAATCCAGCAGGACAGAAAGAACTCCGCGACTACCTTTCCCAGTTGTATGACCAGCGTGACAATCAACTGCCACGTTGGACGAAGTACGCCCCAGAACTCGGAGAAGCCCCCACCCCAGGCATCACCGAAAAACAGAAAGAAGCGTTGAGACTGTGGAACCGTGGCGTCAACTTCTTCTTCGACAACGCATACGGCAGGATGAGCCGCAAGTTCGAACGCTCACCGCTCTATCGACAGTTCTTCTACGAACAGTTCATTGACAACGCCGACCTGTTGACGCGTGAGCAGGCGCAACTGTTCAAGGATTCGATTGAGGGTCGCGCATCCGCGTTACGTATCAGCAAAGAGAAACTGTTCGGCGGAAAGAAACAGTACGACGAAATCATCGCCAAACTTGATTCAGCGAACGGAACCGGAACCGTGAAACAGTTGGAAGACTACGCCGGTTTACGTGCCCTTCAGTCGACGAAAGAAACGTTGTTCAACGCCGTTGAGCGCAACAACCTTGAAGATATTCTGCGTATCATCGTCCCGTTCGGACCGGCATGGCGTGAAGTATTGAAACGGTATGGAACTTTCCTTTATGAGGACCCGACTCGTATCCGCCGCGCCCAACTTGTTTACAACGGTGCCGTCAACTTCGACCCAGACGCAGACGGTCAAGGATTCTTCTACAAGGACCCGATTACTGGGCAGAACACGTTCAACATTCCGCTTTCTGGTGACATCGCCAAAGTTATTACGGGTGTCAACGCACCACTACAGGCGCCGGTCAAAGGTTTGTCGATGGGTTTGCAGGTCATCCCTGCTATCGGTCCGGTTGCACAGATGGCGGCGTCAGAACTTATTCCCGATACACCGTCAACGGATGCCATCGTTGAGATTCTTCTGCCTTACGGCAGGAAAGGTGGCGGCGCACTCATCCCTGGGTATGCGAGGAAAGCGTATTCGGCGGCCCGTGACAACCCAGGGAAAACAGAATCCATCTACGCCAACACGTACACCGAAACCGTTCGCGCACTTTCCACCACAGGCGACTACAACTTGGAAGACCCAGCAGAAAAGGAACGTCTGTTGCAGGACGCCAAATGGCGTGCCCGTGTACTCACAGGTTTCCGTGCCCTGTCCCAGTTCCTCGGACCAACCTCAGGAACCCCAGAAGCCATCGTCGAAACCGATAAAGGTGACATCTACGCCTCCTATCTGTTGAAAGCGTTCCAAGATTTGCAAACCGAAAACTATGACACTGCCATCAAACGGTTCATCGACATCTACGGTGATGACGCCCTTCTTTACGTGTCATCCAAGACACAGGCGATGCAGCCTGGTATTGCGGCAACTGAACAGTTCGGTGACTGGGAGCGAAAGAATGGTGGCGTTTTGGAAGCGTTCCCTCTTGTTGCCGCCTATTTCGCCCCAGGCGGAGACGACTTTTCGTTCTCTGTGTGGGACCGTCAGATTCGGACAGGGAAACGTGAACGCCTTACTGCTGCGGAAATGATTGAATTGGCCCAGTTCCGTGTCGGCAATGCTATTTACCGTGACCTGAAACGGCAGGCAGGGAAGTATCCGCCCGCTGAGGTGAAAGATTGGTTGCGTCGTCAACGCCAAAAAATCAGTGAGAAGTTCCCTGGTTTCCCCGCCCAACCGGTGTTCACGGTGGGCGAGTTTCAGCAAAACATCCAAGAAATGAAGCGTGCCGTAAACGACCCTCGACTTTCTGGCAATGAGATTGCTGGCGCAGTCAAAGAGTATTTGGGTTACCGTGACAGGGCAATCGCACAATATGTTGCGGCTGGAGGCAAGGAAGGCGGGTTCGCTACAGCGAAGCAAGCCGCGGAGTTGAGGCAGTGGTTGTTCAACATTGGGACTGCGCTCGCGGATGCGGTGCCAGATTTCCAGAGAGTCTGGGACCGTGAACTAGCATCAGAGGTTGACGAACTATGAGCAACACGCCTCCTGACGACACACTTGTTGACATCGAACCGATACCAACGGTGCTACCTGGCAGCACTAGCCTGCCACGGTATTCGCTTGGCGCAGATTTTCAGTTCACTGCCCGTCCGGTTGATGTCCGCAAAACGACTGTTTCTGCTGGTGCGAACCGTCTCAATCCGCAAACCTATGCGGACAAGTATTTCCAGCGTCAAGGCAACAAGATGGTGTATGTCGGACCAGGGCTGGTTGACGGTAATGGTGTCATCAAACGTGACCCGTATGACCCTGCGAACATTGACACTGAGGCGTACCGTTTTCTGGCGGGCAAGGGTCGCGGTGAACGTATCGCGTTTCTGAACTTGTTGGCTGACCGCGGATTGTATGACGGTGGGAAGCCGTCAACGTCAACGTTCGATTCGAAGGACATCAACGCGGTGTCGCAGTATTTGTTGGAGTTGAATCGTTGGGGTGTTACCGACGACATCGGGCTTGCGTATTTGCAGAACGAATACCCTGGCGGTCAAGTAAAGACTGGTCGTACGGTTCGTGTTACTGCGAAAGAGGATTTGCAGACGGTGTTGCGTGAGGAGTCGTTCCGCCAGTTGGGTCGTCCGATGACTCCGCAAGAGGTTCGTGACGCGGTGCAGTTCATTCAGTCGCGTGAACGTCAAGCGGCGATGGGCGGTATGGAGCAGGCTCCAGCGTTGAGCACGTTGACGACGCAAGCCGTTACCCGTGGACGTGAAAGCGAAGTGCAGGTGGAAGGTTTCCGTACGTTGGCGGACCTTATCGAGCGCGCTCTTGGAGGTTCGTGATGGCGTTACGCGATGACCTCAAAGCCGCGCAAGAAGCGTTGGCTGACCCGAATACTAAGACTTATGTTTATCAGGGTTTGACTTACTCGTTGACGCAACTGCGTGACGTTCTTATTCCACGTCTTGAAAAGCAAATAAGGGACGAGGAAGCCAAGACTTCCCGTGCGAAAAACAAAATCGACAAGGCGCGCAGACTGCTGGATGATGTAAACGCAACGCTGATTCGCAACCGTAACGCGTTCGCCAAAGGCAACATCACCGAAGCAGAATTGACGAAGACGGAACAACTTGTCGCCAAAAGACAAGCAGAGTTGAATGCGTTGCTCCCGAAAACGGAACCGGCGGAAGAACCGGCACCAACAACGGCGCGACCTGGCGTTCCTGCCGATGCTGCGGCGGAAGAAGCGATGCGCACCGAAGCGTTCGCTGGTCGCGTACCCACCACAACTCCACTTCGTGACGTAACTGGTGCTGCCGCTCCGAAGAAAGTTACCCGCGCAAACGTAACCGCAGAACTCGCCAAGCGCGGTCTGCCGGACACCCCAGAAAACAGGGCTACCGTGCGCGCAGAGTTGGAAGGCACGAAAGCGAAAGCATCTTGGGAAGAACTTGTCGCACAACAAGCAGGCGAATACGCATACCTTCTCGACCCCAAATACGAAGGCGTACCAGAACTGTTGCGAAAAGCCGTTGAACAAAAATGGTTCGCATCCGAGGAAGGTAAGGCACAGTTCCTTCAGGAGTTCAAGAAAACTGCTTACGCACAGAACACGACAAAATTGCAGCAGGCGTTCGATGTCAAAACTCCAGCCGAAAAACAGTCGGCTATCCAAAAAGCCATCAACGACATCCGTGCCGAGTACGGAGAAATCCAATTCGACCAAGCAGCACTTGAAGAAGTTGCCGGTGTCGCAGCCCGTAACGGCTCAACCGGCATCGACCTCGGACGTCTCGTCTATCGTGCCGCGTTCAAACGCGGGGCCGCCGCCCCAACCTTCACCGCACCAACCGCAGCCAAGACTGCGTTGGGTGGAGCCGACGCGGACCGTATCCGAGCCATCTACCGTGCTTACGGGCAACGCCCAGATGATGACCAGATTGCCCGCATTTTGGCACAAGAAACCGACCCTGCAAGCGGTGTCGTAATGACCGAGGACATGCTGCGAAACAATTTGCGTGACTTGGCGAAAGTGTCCTACAAACCGTTCGCTGACTTGTTGGACCGTGGCGTGTCGGTACAAACCATCTTCTCGCCGTATCAACAGATTGCTGCAAGCGTTTTGGAACAGGCACCTGACCAGGTTGCGTTGATTGACGACCGTGGCGTACCGACGAAGTTTGCTACCGCTTTGATGGGTAAGGAGCCGATGTCGTTGACTGAGTGGATTACTACCCTGAAGTCGGATAACAAGTATGGTTGGCAGTTCACGAATGAGGCGAAGCAGCAGGCTACTAATTTGGTGATGGATTTGGAGAAAGCGTTCGGGTACCGAGCATGAGCATGATGTACACGCCAAGTGACATGGCATTTCTTCCCGAAGAAGATGTAGCAACGATTCCTGTTGAGGCTCAGCGTTCCGCTGTTGAGGCTGGTGTTTTGAGCCGTGCTCAACCTGGTTTGTCTGCCGAGGCACTTCAACCCGCCGGAACCACCGGCGGGGGCGACGTCGGTGGCGACGGCGGGGGCGACGGCGGAGGAGGCGACGATGGTGGCGACGATGACACGACAGGCGGCGACACAACCGACACTACAGAAGATGCCGCAACCGCTTTCGCTCAACAGCAAGCCGCACAACGCCGCGAAAACGCTTTCGGCATCGTCAACACCTTCCTGCAACGCGCAGGACTACAAGGCTTGGAAGCCCAAATCCGTTCCCTCCTCGCACAAGGAATCGAAGATTCCGACGCCATCCTGTTCAACTTGCGAGACACCGAACAGTTCCGTACTCGTTTCAAAGCCAACGCAGCCCGCGCCAAAGCCGGACTCCCAGAACTGGACCCAGCCACCTACATCGGCTTGGAACAGCAATACCGTTCAGTTCTCGTAGCGAACCGGCTCCCCACCGATTTTTACGACTCCCCCGACGATTTTCAAAAACTCATCGAAGGTGACGTTTCCCCATCAGAGTTCCAGTCCCGTATCAACGAAGGATTCGCAAGGGTGCGCGACGCAGACCCACAGGTTCTCAACACCCTCCGACAGTTCTACCCAGAAGTAGGCAACGACGAATCAGCCCTCGCCGCCTACTTCATTGACCCAGTACGAGCCAATACCGTTCTTCAACGTCAAGTCGAAGCAGCCCGCATCGGTGCTCGTGGCAGAGAACAAGCAGGATTCCGGTTCGGTGCCGAAACCGCGGAGGATTTGGTGGCTCGCGGCTATAGCGCAGAACAGGCACAGGCGGCGTTCCAGCGGGCAGGACAGTTGGCTGGCTTGTATCAAGAGATGGGTGGGGAAGAAATGCTCACCGAACAACAAAAGGTCGGCGCCGCTTTGGGCTTCGATGTTCAGGCACAGCAGGCGTTGGAACGTCGCCGCGCCCAACGTGTTGCAGAGTTCGCTGGCGGCGGGGCGTTTGCCCGCACTACAGGTGCTACATCAGGCACCGTCGAAACGGGTGTGGGTACCGCCCAGTAGGGTACTTGACATCGGTAGCCGGTGTGCTACTCTGAGTGATGTCATAACGACAACAGCCACCAGGAACCTCCAACCTGGTGTGGGTAAAGGAGTGAGCCAATGTCAAACATCAACGAGTTCGAAGACGACACTGTTGACGAGGCACCAAAAGACCCCGTGCGAGCACGGATGCGTCTACTGGAAAAGGAATCCGCAGAACTGAAGAAACAGTTAGCGGAAGCCGAAGCAGTCAAACGCGAAATGGCTTTTATCAAGGCTGGAGTCCCAATGGACAATCCAGTCTCAAAGTATTTCGTGAAAGGCTACGACGGCGAAGTCACCCCAGAAGCCATCCGACAAGCAGCGGAGGAAGCGAATCTCATTGCCAAGGCAGCGGACAATGCGCAAGCAAAGTCTGAGGCTGATGCCTGGAACCGTATTACGAAGGCCCAGCGTGCAGGTGATACAAGCGAACCGATGGTTGATTGGAACACCAAGTTGAACCAGGCTCGTAACGAGCAAGAAGTGATGCAGATTTTGGCCCAAGCAAGGCAAGAAGCAGAAAACATCTAGCCCACAGTAACCCTGTGGGAGAAAGACCACAGGTAAATAACAGTGGCTTATACACAGCAGTCAAGTCTGTCAACAGACCAGACAGCATTTGACCGGATTGCGTACTT
>Ga0222713_10004611_pt1 | contig 13745 bp, 15 predicted proteins | sample C33_649DmetaG_FD_165061 | JGI IMG/M metagenome (GOLD analysis project Ga0222713, IMG submission 165061) | Estuarine water microbial communities from San Francisco Bay, California, United States - C33_649D | ecosystem: Environmental > Aquatic > Marine > Unclassified | place: USA: California...
CATAAAAAATAGAAATTAGTTCAGATTGGTGATTGTAAATAAAAAAAACACTTAAGGGATTAAACACATATCCAAAAATTCTTGGATAGCATAAAATTTTTACTTTAATATTGGCATGAGGAATTTTGTTTTTTTTAAGATTGTTAACGATCCAATTTTTAATTGTAGTTCCATTTCTTGGACCATGATCCTCATCATAAAAACTAATGATGTTGAATTTGTTATATGAAAAAATAGTTAAGTATTTATCTAAATCATTTAAATGATCGATATCTAAGAATAGCGAGAATACTTTGTATTTAAAATAATGAGTTTTTGGTTTGAATCTTTTGTGAATTACATTTCCTTCATAGATGCAAGAATGATCAATCATTAAGACTTTTTAACATATCTATTGATGATTTGATCCCATCTTCGTGAAAACCATAGCCAAAATAACTACCACAAAATAAAATATTTTCTTTATTTTGAATATCTGTAAGAAGGTTTTGATGCTCTAGCGTATTAAGATCATAGTAGGGATGGGTAAAGTTAACTTTTTTAAAAATTTTGTTTTCAGATATTTCTTCCAAGGGGTTAATGGTTAAAAAAATATTTTTTTCAATGGTAAGATTTTGTAGTTTGTTTAACCAGTAGGTAACGGAAGTAAACTTTTTGTTATTGATATTCATCAACGAATTCCAGGAACACCATGCTTTTTTGTTTGCTGGCATCATAGTTTCATCCGAGTGAATAACTGCAACATTATCTCTATAATTAAAATGCTTTAAAATTCTTAGTTCATCAGGAGATGGTTCCTCTAGTAACTGAAGGGTAATATCAGCGTGAGTTGCCATCACTACTTTATCGTAAATTTTAGATTGATTATCCATTCCGCAGATAACCTCTATTTTACCATTCTCTCTTTTAATTTTATTTACCGCTAAGTTAGAAAAACAATTTCCATTAATTTGTTTTATGATTGTATCTACATACGTTTTGCTTCTATTACTCACCGTATACCATTGGGGTCTATTAAATAATTGGAACAATCCATGATTTTTAAAAAAACTAATAAAAAAGCGTAGAGGCATTTGGGCAGACTCGTAAGGTGGCATAGACCAGATTGCTGATACCATGGGGATGATATGAAAATTAATAAAATATTCAGATATATTTATTTTTTTAAGATAATCTCCTAGCGTGTAATGATTAAATTGATCAGGATTTAAATTATTGCACTTTGAATAAAAATTAATTATTTCAAAAAACATTCTAATAAATTTAGGATTCAACAAATTAGTTCGATTAGAAAATATTCCTCCTAAACCTTGACCGCAGTATTCAATATTACTTCCCTTCACCGAAACTGAAAAAGACATATCACTTTGTTCAATCTCAATTTGATTATCTGAAAAAAATTGAATGAGATTAGGATAAGTTTTTTTATTAAAAACCATAAATCCTATATCTACTAACACCTCCTTGTTATTCTCATACTGAATTGGAAGGGTATAAGCATGCCCACCAAAATGATTATCTTTTTCGAATAAATCTACCTGGTGTTTTTTGGATAGATAATAAGCTGCACTTAAACCTGAAACTCCTGAGCCTATAACTGCAATTTTCATTTAAATATTTAATTCCTTTAGATTATAAGTATAAAGTATAAAAATCATGGTAGCTAAAGTTTTTTATAATCAATCTTGCAGTATTTGTAGAGCAGAAATAAATCATTATAAAAAAATCACTAAAGATGAATTTGATTTTGTGGATGTAACGAATAATGAAATGGCAAAAGTTCAAACGAAATCTGATGCTGCTACTTTATTAAGAAGGATGCATGTAATAGAAAATGGACATTTGTATTCTGGAGCTAGAGCATTTTTGATTGTTTGGTCTAAAATTCCCAGATACCAATTATTGTCAAAAGTTTTAGGTCTGCCAATTATTTTTACTTTATTTCATCTTTTTTATGAATTGGTCGCTTTTTTTCTTTTTTTAAAAAACAAAGGACAACTTTCAACCAAGAAATAACCGTCACTCTACTATTCAAGTATAGCAATACTCATTTTAATTATTGTAACAGTATTTGACTTTACCGACTTTTTTCTATCTAAGACGAGATGTATTTGCTTATGCAAATACATAATTACTAATAATAACAAGAAAGTAAAAAATGAGTCTAAAAGGAAAAGTAAAATGGTTTAATGAAAAAAAAGGTTTTGGTTTCATTGAACGCGAAGACGGAAAAAAAGATGTTTTCGTACATATCTCTGCAGTCCAAGCGGCTGGCTTAGATTACTTAGATGAAGGAAGTTCTATTAATTTTGACGTAGAAGACGGCCCTAAAGGACCTTCTGCAGTAAATCTAAAGCAAGAATAATCCCAATCAAAAATAGTTAGGAGGCCCGTTTTGGGCATACACTACAATTATAAAGCAAAGCGCGGAGAACGTGCGATGCAAAAAGAGCAAAAGCGAAAAGATCGTTTAGCTTCAAAAAAATTGAAACGGGCCCCTCTAACCACCACCACCACCAGTACATTCGAATCGTCTGCGTCAAGACCAAAAAGAATTGAAATGCATGACATTAGTAAAACGGTCACTTTGGATGATTTGACCAATCCAGATAATTAATTTTTTTTCATTTCTTTTCTAATACAAAAATTCTATTACAGGTTTTGCATGTACCAAAATTTTAATTGGAAATGGAATAATTTAGTTTTTGTAGGAAGATTGCTCACTTCTTCTTTGTTTTTTATGTATGTGGGGTCCTTACCCTTTTTATTAGAAAGCTGGAATTTAACTGCAAGTGCGGCAGGACTTATTCAAACAGCTATCGTTGCAGGTTTTGCCTTATCTTTATTTGTATCTTCTTATTTATGCGATTATTACAATCCTAATAAAATATTAATTTTTTCTGCTATTGGAAATATAGTTGCCGGTTTAATTTTTTATTTGATAGCTAAAGATTTTATCACCGGATTTATTTGCAATTTATTATTAGGTTTATTTCAAGGAGGTATTTATGGGCCTTCGATGATTTTAGTTTCCGAACAATATGAAAAAAAACATAGAGGTTTTGCCATGGGATCTATGCTGGCAGGACAATCTTTTGGATATGCTCTTTCTTTGTCATCTAGCTTTATTTTATCTAATCTTTATTCTCCATCAGTCGCTTTTTTATTTTGTTTAAGCTGTGCTTCTTTAGGAATCATTCCATTTTTTTTAGCACTTAAAAAAGATTTATTTAAAAAATATACATTTGATCATTCCTTAGGTTTTTTTCAATCCAAACAATCTAGTCAAAATAAATTATTAGTAAGTGGTTACACAGCGCATTGTGTAGAATTATTTGGCATGTGGTCTTGGTTGCCAGTATTTTTATCCTTTATACTTATTAAAGATATCATGATTAGTCCTTGGGTATTAGGGGTAATTATTGGACTAATTCTTCATCTATCAGGAATGTTTGCAGGATTAACCGGAGGAATGATGGCTGATCAGTTTGGAAGAAAAAATATTTTAGTTATTTTTGCTTTAGTAAGTTCAATATTATCTTTCCTTATAGGATGGACAACTAACTTACATTGGATAGCTATTTGCATAATATCTATTATTTATAGCTTTTTTACTATTGGAGACTCTGGAGTATTAACGGCCGCCTTATCAGAGAGCACCGAGAGAAATTTTTTAGGTCGAGCTTTAGCGTATCGATCTATCATAGGAATGGGTCTTGGTTCTTTTACACCAGGTATCTTTGGTTTTATTCTGGATTGGACGAATAATCATGAAGCTATTTCACAAGACACCAACTGGATATATGCTTTTTCTTTTTTAGGAGTTGCGGGTTTGATCGCAACAATGTTTGCATACAAAACTGATAAAAAAATAATTGGTTAATTTTTTTAAAAAACCCAATCTCTGCAAGGCCATGATTTATTTGAATAAATTATTTTAAACCGTGCCTAAATAAGCCTTAATTTAAGATAGATATCTCTTCTTTAACCAAGGAATGTCTATGAAAAAAATACTAGTACTAATGACTATCTTGTCAGCTTTTGCATTTGGTGCGCATGCAGCAAAGCATGCAAAAGGTGATGTATTAAAAACAGATTATCTAAAACAAGCGGAAGCTCGTTTCGATAGAATGGATGCTGATAAAGATGGGATCTTAACAATTGCTGAAAAAAAAGCTTATAATGCTAAATTGAAAGCAGCAAGAGAAGCTAAAAAATCAAAAGAAGGTAAAAAACCTCAAAGTAAGTAATGGTTTAATTCAGCGGTGTAACCCACCGCTGAAAACATAATTCAAAATTCACTAGCTTTTAAAAACATAGCATGTATTAAGGGGCGCATTATGGATTTAAAATTAAGAAACATCGCTATTATTGCCCATGTCGATCATGGCAAAACTACTTTGCTAGATAACATTATGAAGCAAAGTGGGATGTTTAGAGACAACCAAGCAGTTGCTGAGCGATTAATGGACTCGGGAGATTTAGAAAAAGAAAGAGGAATTACCATTCTTGCCAAACCTACTTCTGTTAAATGGAAAGATGTTCGATTAAATATTATTGATACTCCAGGCCACGCAGATTTTGGTGGAGAAGTTGAGCGTGTGTTAGGAATGACAGATGGAGTTATTTTATTAGTAGATGCCGCAGAAGGACCCATGCCTCAAACAAAATTTGTTTTAGGAAAAGCATTAAAGCAAGGTCTTCGTCCAATCGTAATTATAAATAAAATTGATAGACCCGATGGAAGACCCAAAGAAGTAATTGATGAAGTATTTGATTTGTTTGTATCGTTAGATGCAACAGATGCACAATTAGATTTTCCTATTTTATATGCTTCAGGGAGAGCAGGTTGGTGTGTAAAAGAATTAGAAGATCCAAGAGATAATTTACATCCATTATTAGATTTAATTTTAACACACGTACCAGAGCCAAAAGTGGATCAGGGAAAATCATTTGCAATGTTGGTTACTCTATTGAGTTCAGATTCTTATTTGGGAAGATGTTTAGTGGGTCGAGTTATTCATGGATCCGCAAAAATTAATGACACTGTAAAAGCAATAAATTTAAAGGGCGAACAAGTGGATGAGGGAAGATTAACTAAACTATTTACTTTTGCTGGAACTGAACGAGTTATTGCTGATAAAGTAACAGCAGGCGATATTGTTTGTATTGCTGGATTATCAGACGCATCCGTTGCAGATACTATTTGTGATCCTTCGGTGACAGAGCCTTTACAATCAACTCCTATAGATCCGCCTACCATGGCAGTGACTATTACCGTTAATGACTCACCTTTTGCAGGTAAAGATGGAAAAAAAGTTACCTCTACAGTGATACGTGAGAGATTAATGAAAGAAGCCGAAAGTAACGTTGCTATCACCTTTAAGGAAAATGACGGAAGAGACTCATTTGAAATTGGTGGAAGAGGAGAGTTGCAAATCGGAGTGTTGATTGAAACCATGAGACGTGAAGGTTTTGAATTAACTGTTTCAAGACCTAAAGTTTTGTTCAAAACTGAAAATGGTCAAAAATTAGAACCAATGGAAGAAGTAACCATTGATGTAGATGAAGAATTTGCAAGTAATGTTATTGATAATATGAACCAAAGAAAAGCCGAAATGACAGATATGCGAGACATGGGAGCTGGGAAAAAAAGAATTATTTTTAAAGCACCTTCGCGAGGATTAATTGGTTATCAAAGTAGATTTTTAACAGACACTAAAGGTACAGGGGTATTAAATAGAATTTTCCATTCTTACGGTCTTTTTAAAGGAGAGATTATTGGAAGAAGAAATGGAGCTTTAATTTCTATCGAGACAGGAAAAGCAGTTGCTTTTGCTATCTTTAATTTACAAGATAGAGGCCGAATGTTTATTGAGCATAATACCGATGTTTATATGGGAATGATTGTGGGAGAACATTCTAGAGATAATGATCTAGAAATTAATGTCATGAAGGGCAAAAAACTGACCAATATGAGAGCATCCGGAAGTGATGAGGCTGTTGCATTGGTTCCTCCTGTTAGAATGAGCTTAGAAGAAATGATGGCATATATTAATGAAGATGAATTATTAGAGGTTACTCCTAAGTCTTTACGTTTAAGAAAAAAGTATCTTATCTCTCACGAGCGAAAGCGTTTCGAAAAAACAGCATCATAAAACGTTACCAACATCCCCTGTTTATAATTTAAGAAAATTTAAGAGGATGTTCTTGTTTTGATTCTATAAAGGACTCTTATTAAAACTTGGGATTGCTCTACTTATCCACTTTGTGAATAGTTTATGCGGCTCGTGATAATTTTAATTCACTCCAAATTTGATCCAGAGAGTCAACGAGGTACTTCATTTTTTCATCATCATGGTATGGGGTAGGAGTGAATCTTAATCTTTCAGTTCCCTTTGGAACCGTAGGATAGTTGATGGGTTGCACATAAATAGAAAAATCATTTAATAAAATATCCGATATTTCCTTACACCTTGCTGAATCTTTTACTAAAACTGGAACGATATGACTTGTGTTTTGAATAATAGGTAAATTTTTATCTAGCATAAGCGCTTTAAGCTTCTCAGCTCTTTCATGAAGTTCAATACGTAATGAGTTATTATTCTTTACAACACGAATACTTGCAATAGCTGCCGCTGCAATACTGGGTGGCATTGAAGTGGTAAAAATAAATCCAGGTGCAAAAGATCTAATAACATCAGCTATATTTTTACTAGCTGCAATATACCCTCCCATAATTCCAAAGCCTTTCGCAAGCGTTCCTTCAATAATATCTAGTTCATCCGTAACCCCCATCATTTCTGATAAACCACCACCATGTTCTCCATAAAGACCAACGCCATGAACTTCGTCAAGATAAGTAAGGGCATTATATTTTTTAGATACTTCTATAATTTCTTTGATAGGACACAAATCTCCATCCATAGAATACACAGACTCAAAGGCAACAATTTTAGGATGTTCTTTAGGAGATTGTTTTAATAAATATTCTAAATGATCAACATCATTGTGCTTCCAAATGTGCTTATCTGATTTTCCATTTTTAATTCCCTCAATCATAGAGGCATGATTATTTGCATCTGAATAAACGATACAGTTTGGTAAAAATCTGGAGAGAGTACTTAGTGCACATTCATTAGCAATATAACCTGAAGTAAAAATAAGTGCCGCTTCTTTGTGATGAAATTTGCATAGCTCTCTTTCTAATTCAACGTGATAATTAGAAGTTCCAGATATATTTCTAGTACCACCCGCACCTGCGCCTACAGCTTTTGCAGCATTTACAAATGCGTTGATTACTTCTGGATGTTGACCCATGCCGAGGTAATCGTTGCTACACCATATGGTAACATCCGTTTTGATTCCAAGTTCATTATTAAAAACTGCTTTTGGAAATTCTCCACTTTTACGAGTGATGTTATTAAATACTCGGTACCGACCTTCGCTCCTAAGTTGATTAAGAGCATTTTCAAAAACAGAGTTATAATCAAATTTCATAATTTTTTTTCCAATTTATACTAATACTAGAAGAGATAATCTATTGTACTTTTGGCTTAATAATTTTTCCATTTTCTAGTTTTGGCGGAAAATATTGTTTTCCAGCAGGTGCGTCACTAGAGAACCGGTAAAAAAGAAGAACGCAGGTAAGTAAAAACAAGCTTGCCAAAGATAATTTGATAATTGGCCACTTACCTTCTGATTTTTTAATTACAACTGAGGATATATAAAAAATAAAAAAGGGAGCAATAATGGCAAGAGCTATTAAAATTTTATTTAGCATAAGCTATTCTACTAAGACATTATTTAAAAGCCAAGGCTTGTAGTAATATAAATTTATGATTCGAAAAAAAAAGTTTTCCATTAATGATCTCAAAAAAATTACTACCAGGTTGGAGCGAGTAAGAAAAAAATTAAAAAGTCCCACAGTAGAAAACTTTCAAATTGACTTAGAGTTGATTTCTTTAATTAATGAATTGCAGGCTATTATTCAGTCTTTAAAAAAATAGTTTATTAAGAAGGATTAGCTGGTCCCAGCACAACTCCGTAAAAGATTAAGATGGCCAAATAAGGAACGAGTACTAGGACCAAGGTTAATATAGCAAAAAAAATTGAAAAAATTGTGACATTTATAAAATATTTTTTTCCTTATTTTCTTAGATTTTTTTATAAGAGTTTATGATGAATCAACTTTTGATTGCAAAATTAATGATTTGTTTGAAGATAAGACAGTAGGCTAGCAAGTCCTGCTATGATGATCTGTCCATCAAAAGAAAATAGCATATGCGGATAAACACCTAGCAGCCACCAAATAGCAGAAATAATGATGTACCAGATGATGCTAATTTTGCTGGTTTGAATAATTTGATTCCAGTTAATTTTTTTTGGTTCTTCGCTCATCAAGGAAAATACTAAAGTAATTTAGTGCTTTCGTCATTCCTTTTTCGCGAAGGTGCTATCTATAAATAGCATTACTAAATATCTTAGGCAGCACGTATAAGAAATTATGTCCAAAACAATTAAAATAAACTTATTTAGCTTATCTTGTATAGCTGTTTTATCTGTCGCTATTCATTTTTTTGCTTAATAAAAAATTAATTAGCTGAGACAAGGATAGTCAGTATATCCTTTTTCTTGGCCACCATAAAAAGTGGATCTGTCATATTTATTCAGTTCTGCTTTTTTGCTAATTCGTTCTGGAAGATCAGGATTAGAAATAAACCATCTACCAAACATAATTGCGTCAGCTTTATTTTGTTCTAAAGCTTGTTCAGCTGTTTCAGGAGTGTAACCACCTGCTGAAATAAACACTCCATTAAATTTATTTTTAAATAAATCTGATGTGCAAGGAGCCTTATCATTTAATTTATCATCTCCTCCAGCTGTAGTAGCTCTTGGCTCAATCATGTCGATAAATACTATGCCTCTTTTATTCAACTCTTCAATTAAGTGATCAAATAAAGCTTTAGGATCAGAGTCACTCATGTCATTAAAAGTTCCGTAAGGTGAAAGACGAACTCCTACCTTGTCTTTACCCCAAACATTAATCACAGCGTCCAATACTTCTAAAGGAAACCTAACTCTATCTGCGATCGATCCACCATAATCATCAGTTCTTTGGTTGCTACCGCTTTGAAGAAACTGATCTAGCAAATAACCATTCGCCATGTGCACTTCAACACCATCAAAACCAGCTTCTTTGGCATTAATCGCAGCCATTTTAAAATCTTTTACAATATTTTTGATCTCTGCAACCTCTAAAGCTCGGGGAGTTAGAATCTCTGTTGGTTTCCAATCTGCAGTATAAGTTCCGCTGTTTTTTGCAGCTATAGCAGAGGGTGCAACGGGAAGTTTTCCATCAGGTTGGTGGGAACTGTGAGAAATTCTACCAACGTGCCATAGTTGTAAAAAAATTTTTCCACCTTTTTCATGAACTGCTTTCGTTACTTGTTTCCATCCAGAAACTTGTTCTTTGCTATGAATACCAGGGGTTCCAGGATAGCCCTGTCCTTGTTGAGAAACTTGTGTCGCCTCAGTGATAATCAAACCTGCACTTGCTCGTTGAGCATAATAGGTTGCATTAAGTTCTTGAGGAATATTTCCTGGTTGGGCAGATCTCATCCTTGTTAAAGGAGCCATTATAATTCTATTTTTTAAAGTTAAATTTCCTAGTTTTAGTTCTGATAAAAGTTTCATAGTGATTTTCTAAATGATTTGAACAGCTTAAATAGTGATTAATGGCTACAATTCAAGTCTGTTAAAAAAATAATTAAGATAGATACTTTTTAAAAAAATTAATAGTGCGATCCCAAGCTAAGTTTGCTGCTTTCTCATCATAACGAGGAGTGCTATCATTGTGAAAACCATGATTTACTTTTGGGTACATATGAGCTGTATAATTTTTGTTATGTTTTTTGAGTGCCGCTTCGTAAGCTGGCCAGCCTTCATTGATCCTTTTGTCTAATTCTGCATAATGTAATAATAGTGGAGCTTTAATTTTGGCAACATCTTTCTCAGCAGCTTGTCTTCCATAGAAAGGAACTGATGCAGCAAGCTCAGGATAAGCAACAGCAAGTGCATTGCATACTCCTCCACCATAACAAAAACCAACACAGCCTACTTTGCCCGTAGCGTCTTTGCGTGATTTTAAATACTCAAAGCCTGCAAAAAAATCATTCATAAGCTTAACAGGATCTACTTCACTTTGTAATTGTTTGCCTTTTTCATCATTACCCGGATATCCACCTTTAGAAGTTAAACCATCAGGAGCAAGCGCTATAAAACCAGCTTTGGCAACCCTTCTTGCTACATCTTCTATATATGGATTCAGACCTCTATTTTCATGAACCACTAGGACAGAAGGATTTTTTTCTGACATTTTTTTTGGCATCACCAAATAGCCTTTTACTTTTCCATTTCCTTTGGCAGAAGAATACTCAATATAACTTGCGTTTATACCTGGATCATTAAAGCTTACTTGTTCTGCGTAAGAGTAATTAGGGCTCAAAATGCTTAAAATGGTAGTTGCTGTTAAACCGCCAATTGCAAACTTATTAGCACTACTTAAAAATTCTCTTTTGCTGATTTTGCCGTGGGCATAAAAATCATAAAGATCTAAAAGCTCTTGATCAAAGTCTTTTGCGGTAAGTCTAGTCATAAGTGTATTATTAGAATAGTTCTTAAACTTGTAAAGCGTATTTACTATCTTAAAAAAAAGAGTAATAGAGCCATTAACATTAACTGGTAGGGTAATATGGGAAAAAGCAAAGACGTAAAAAAAGAAAAAAAGAAAGCAAAAAGTACAGCTCCAAAAGTAAGTAAATCTAAAAAGCAGTATTAGTTGTTTTTGAAAAAGGACGTTTAAGTTTAGCTTAGCGTCCTTTTTTATTTTCAATTTATAAAATAATCTATAGATAATAAATATGCTTAAAGAAAATCTCCATTGGATACTTCTCGGAATTGCTGTCGGTATAGCTTTCTATATGGCTGACAAATATATTTTTTAATCCATTTAATGCAGATTGAAATTATCATTAAATTAATTGAGGTAGTGTTTCCTGTTTTTTTTATAATAGGATTGGGTTATTTTTTTGGAAAAAAAAATCCTAATTTTGATAGTAGTACTATTACAGGTTTTGCTGGTACTATAGGAGTTCCTTGTCTTTTGTTTTATTCCTTAACTTTAAATCATTTAGATTTTGATATTTTTATAAAATTTTCTGGAATTACTCTTATTTGTATTGGGCTATTCGCCATAATGGGAATTTTTGTTTTAAGATTATTAAATAGAAATATTTTTAAAGAACTACCTCCAATTATTCTTCCCAATACTGGTAATATGGGATTTGCTTTTTGTTTATTTGCTTACGGATCTAAAGGATTTTCCATTGCAAGCATTATGGTTGCGGTTAATTCTATACTTCATTTTACAGTGAATATTTTTTTAGCTAAGGGCAAATTTACTTTTGAACCTTTGTTAAAATCTATTCCCTTATATGCAATTTTTATTGCAGCTGTGTTTTTGTATTTTAACATTCCTGTTCCTAAGTTTGTAAGCAATACAACCATGTTAATTTCTTATACGGCTATTGTTTTGGTATTAAGTTCCTTGGGAATAGCTCTAAGCACTTTGAAGACTGTTAGTATTTCAAAAACATTAATTATTTCATTTGCAAGATTATTGGGCGGTCCAGCGATTGGGTTTGCTGTCATTAAATTTTTTGGATTAACCGGATATCAAGCAGGAGCTTTATTTATACAGTGTTCAATGCCTGCTGCAGTTCTTACTTATTTATTAGCAAAAATGTATTCTTCAAAAGAGCATGCGGACAATATTGCTAGCGTCATTGCCATGTCTACTGTTATTTCTATTGTTACAGTTCCTATTATTATTTTAATCGCTCTTACTTATTTTGAATAGTTGCTTGCGTAAGCAATTGTAAAAGACCTTTAGTATTCCTTTTTTGAAGTTTTTTTCTGATTTTTTGTTGAAATGTTTTTTTCTTCTTTTTTTTCAAGGATATGTACTGCTAATTTTTAAGCTTTATCGAATGTTTTGGTGCTATTCAAAATTGCTTCTACTTTTTGATAATTTCTGGAAGATAAAGTTTTTTTTGGGTCAAAATAAGCCTTTTCTATTTTGCTTAAATCGTAATTAATTTCTTTTAACAGATCTATTCCCTGATCATAATTTTTTTTTAATGCAAAAGCCAAGCTTCTTAGTTTGATCTCATTTTGTTCAATGGCAATTTTTTTAGAAATAGCGCTTACTTCTCTCAAGTGCTTAAAAGCCTGCTCTTCAATCTTTTTTTCTTTCGATTGAAAAATTTTAGATATAAATTTAAACAAAAAACCTCTCTTTATTACTAAATTATCAAAACTTTACTTGAATGTCTAAAACAAAGACACAATGTATTTGTGTACAAAAAAACCAATCACCAAAAGCACAACACCAATACAATAAATAAGCCAAAAGTTCATTCCCAGACTTTTTGCAAAAAAGAAGGGTAAAAAAAATAAGTATGAAACAGGTACCCCAACCAAAATACTTTTTGCAAAAGTAATAGAGGTTTCGGGGTTTTTGTGCTCAAGATAAGAGAAAATCAAAGCCAAAAGACTTGCGACAGGAAGGGCTATAATAAAACCTGACAACTCTGGTTTTTTCCCAGATAACCAGCTTGCAAAAGCTATTACAACAGATGCTAATAATATTTTAAGAAAAAAAATCATACTTTTGTTCTAGCTTACATTATATAAAATATTAATTAAATGTTCATAAATCAAATAAATAGATAGTTATGAAAACAGCGATAGTTACGCTTTCAGATTCTGGTTATTTTCATCTTTTAGAGGAATTAATTGACTCTATTCATTCGTTTGAAGAAAGTAACAACATTAGTATCTGTGTTTTAGATGCCGGCTTAACAAATGAACAAATTGATAAAATAAAGAACAAGGTTTTTTCAATTGAAAAAGCAAAATGGGACATACCTGTATCTTCATTTAAAGTTCAGGGAAAAGAGTGGTTAAAGAGTCAGGTATCTAGAGCATTTCTTCCTAATTACTTCCCATCTTTTGATAAATATATTTGGATAGACTGTGATGCTTGGGTTCAGTCTTGGTTTGTAATTGATTTGCTAAGTTCAGCTTGTGATCATGGTAAATTAGGAATTGTCAGCATGTCAGATCGACATAATGGAAGGGTTGCTAAAATAAATTGGTTTTTTAAAAATTTGGGTTTTGTAAAATCACAAAATTACAAACACGCAAAATCTTCAGGTTTTTCAGAAGACATTTCTAGGCATATTGCTTTGCAACCTCATTTAAATATTGGAGTTTTTTCATTAGATGGCACATCCCCAACATGGAGGGTTTGGCAAAAAAATTTAGAAAAAGCATTATCGCAAGGAAAAATTTTTGGCTCCGAACAGGTTGCCATGAATGTTTCAGTGTACGTTGATAATATACCAACGGATGTGCTACCTTTTTACTGTAATTGGATACCGTATCCAGCTTCAAACAATACAAAATTTGATACGAAAACTGAAAAGTTTGTTGAAGGTTTCACTCCTCATCATGAAATAGGCATTATTCATTTGGCGGGAGGAATTAAGGTAAAAGATGAAGATATGCGATTTAATAAAAACTTAACAATTAAGATACCCACCACTAATAATAGCTTTGTAGAAAAGAGCTTTAGATTTAATAAAAAAAAATAATTATTTAAAAGATCCTTGAGGCATAAA
>Ga0222713_10004613_pt1 | contig 13744 bp, 10 predicted proteins | sample C33_649DmetaG_FD_165061 | JGI IMG/M metagenome (GOLD analysis project Ga0222713, IMG submission 165061) | Estuarine water microbial communities from San Francisco Bay, California, United States - C33_649D | ecosystem: Environmental > Aquatic > Marine > Unclassified | place: USA: California...
CATCATCTAAGATTAAACCGGAGAGTTGAATTTATCTTGGTTAAAAAATGATTAAATAATCTCTAAATCCTAATGGTTTAAATAAGGGGAACCTTACAAAGGTGTAATAACCTGTAAGTACCCCTAATTGGGAGTCTGTTTAGCGGATAGCTTAAAAGGAATACTTTTAAACTACTAAAAATGAAAAATTGTTTGTTCCTAGAAATTGATCAATTAACCACATTTTTTCCTAAATCATTCGTAATCAGAACCTTTTGGGGCTACTAATCCCTGGCAAATGCCAGGGATTTTTTATTTCCCGAGTGAGGCCAATGAAATTACATTTATTCCATCTGGACGTCGATAGCTCATACCTGTTCCTGTAATTATATTCAGTGATTTTGGAGATTCCATTTTGTTAGTGTCAATATTGGATGAGAATTTTTTTAGATTCTCTGCAGCATCGTCTATGAATCCTACTCCAAGTTTTATTTCAAACGCTGCATAATCTCCATTTCGCTTCTGAACGATTGCATCAATTTCATAACCATAGGAATCGTTGTAGTGATAAACAGTAGCATCATTTGTTTTGGCATATACATTTAATTCGTGTATTGCTAATGATTCAAACAGAAAACCTGTGTATTTTATATCTTTCATCAATGATTCCTTTTCCAAACCCAAAACCGCAACAGCTAACGAAGGGTCGCATAGGTGTCTTTTCGTTGATTTACGTAACGATGCCGATGATCGAATATGTGGGTTGAATGCCGGTTGTTCGGAAAGTATCATTAATTTGGAAAGTGCATCTAAATAATCTGAAAGTGTGTTTCTTGATAATTCATTGTTTTCATTCATTTTAACATCCTTCTCTAAGGTTTTATTATCAACTAAAGTTGCTACATTTCTCGATAGCGAGCGCAATAAACTGCGTACTTTATGAGGGTTTCGCTTCACTCCTGACACATGGCTCATATCTACCTCACAAAGGAGATCGATATACCCTCTATTCATGTTTAAAGCATTTTGCATACTCTCATTGATCAATGTAGGCCAACCACCGATGCAAATTCTTTCTATGATAAACTCCAATGAAATTGCAGGTTCATAAAAATCATTTAATTCACCAAGTAGCAATTCCGATAGTTTTACAGTACCACTGGAGTACCCCAATTCTTGCCAAGTCATTGTATCCATTTGTACGACTGTAAATCTACCGGCACCACTATGGAGTTTAATATTTTCAGCCGGATTGGCGGATCCTGTTAGGATAAACATACCTTTTAACTTACGCTGATCGACTTCATGCCTAACGTAATTCCATATTTCTGGCTGTTCTTGCCATTCATCTATCAATCGTGGATTTTTTCCTACTAATAATAACTGTGGATTGGTTGCCATGATTACTGAAACTTGTGGATCTTGATCCATTTTCAACACGCTTTTTGCATATTGTTTTGCGGTTTCAGTTTTTCCACATGCCTTAGGACCTTTTATCAGCACAGCACCAGAGGCTGACATTTTCCCCATTAAATCATCTTCAACCAACCTTTTGATATAACTCATAACCTATTTTATTAACCCCCCAAATATACATACAAATCCCCCAATTGTGCATTTTTAAGAAATATTATTGTGCATATATAAGGATATATAATGGGCATATTTAAGAGTGACTCTCAGTTCAAAAATTCCATTTTTCGACTCATTTCATTTTAAATAGCTCAAATTTCTCCATTTCTGAATGAAGTAGATCTTATCCGAGAAAACCTCATTCATAAATCAATATATGAGTTAAATCTTCAAATAATTCATTCGTAATCAACCCCTTTGGGGGCTACAAAATCCTCGGCAAATGCCGGGGATTTTTATTTTGATAGCTGAATGAATTTATTCAATTCTTCTATGATATAATACGTTGCAGAGATGTTGCCAAATCCAGCATGGCAATCAACCCACTCTTCAAAATTTGGATTCGACATTAAATTTGCTAAAGTGTTTTTGAGGTACTCAAATACTTCATCATTTGAATCTGCTAATTCAGACCAGATACTTAATCGATTCTGCAAGACAAAAACAAGATCCTCGAAATCTTTGCTTGTTCTTCCATCATGGTTCCCCCGACCAATGAAGGCTTCTAACTTGCTTGCAAGAAAGTATGGTGGACTGAAAATTTTAATTTCAGATTCAGACAGATTATAGCTTATTGAATTCTCAAAACCCGGTTGATACCACTTATTGGTAAATCCCAGAATATCACTTTGTGTTGGCATTACATCAACAACAAGACCATCTATTTTATACCTGCAAATGATTCCAGATTCTTGGTCGTTAACAAATCCAAGTTTTCTTAGTTTTTCATCAATTTCAAAGTAATCCTTGCGTGCCCATATTTCAACAACGATATCTATATCTTCTGTCGGTCTAATTTCTTCAGCTGCTGAATCTGCATACAATGAAACTGTTGCTCCACCAACAAAAACTACTTTATCCTTTAGTTCTTCTAAGGCATTATTAACGGCTTTGATTCTTGTTATATTGATTTGGTGACTCAATGCTCGATGATTTTTTTAAGATGACTAAGCGCTATGTTTTTCTCTCTGTTTTTCCCTACTCTTAGGATCTCAATCAGTGACAATATTTCATATAACAATGGGTCTTCCTTTGCGGCTTGTACCTGATTGTTGAAGAGTGGCTCTATCGATTGTCCTATTTCAGTTCCACCAATATCCGGCCACACAAAAAGAGTTTCGCTTATAATTTTATTTTTGAGGGATGGATGGCTGTGAGCAGTTGGAATTCCCTTTGAGACTGCACCCGGTTGAACAGGAAAAACGTATTGAAGTCCATGCTCTAAAAACTCAAATAATGCCAGTTTATTCACCCGTTTTCGGTTGAAATCGGTCAACCCTGCAATTTTACTTCTGTTTAGTGAAGCATTAACCTCAGCTCCACTTATATGCAAGGCGCGAGCAATGTCTTGGTATTGCCATTCATTTTTACCAAGTAAAATGATCTTGAGTAAAATAGCAACATCCTGCGGCCGCATTCCATTATGCCTTCTCATTGTGTAAAGTTAAGATATTTTACAATTCGCAAATTGCAAAATGAGAATTATATTTTATCTAAAAACTCACTATTGTGACCAAATCCTGACCTAAATTGTTCGAAATCAACCCCTTTAGGGCTACAAAAAATAGAAAATGGTCAACTTGTAAAGATTGACCATTTTTTGTCCTGAATGGCTAGTTACAGTTCATCAGTTGAAATGGAATTGCAGTCTTTTACAGCGTCGGCGGTTCTCCAAATATTTTTGTTTAAGGTTGTACTGCAGGGTAATCTCTTGACAAAGGCTACATCATTTGGGGATATGCTGCTAAAATAATTTCATTGATGACTCTCTTGGATTCAATCGCCCATTCAGTACAACTGTTTGCGGTACGAAAATTCCTTTGGATTCAATTTGCTCTAACAATAATCTTGCTGCTGTTTGGCCGATTTCAAAAGTGGGCTGGGCCACACTGGTGAGCGGTGGATCAATCAATTCAGCTATTTTGGATTCCGTGAATCCGACAAGTGCAACATCTCCCGGAATTTTTAATCCATGCTTTTTTAGTGATTTCATGGCTCCGATTGCAGTTTGATCATTCACTGCAAAGATGGCATCTGGTAGATTGTTTTCTGTAATGAGATCATCCATTACTTTTTCCCCATCTGTTATCATGAGACCAGTTGCAATAATGTTTTTCTCATTGACTTTCATCTTGTGTTTTTTGTGCGCATCGATGAAACCATTTTTCCTGTTTTGCGTAAACATCATACCTGCAGGCCCTGCAAAATGAAAGATTTTTTTATAGCCTTGATAAATCAAATGTTCTGTCGCAAAAAAAGCCCATTTGTAATCATCGATGATCACTTTTGAAGTTTCCAAATCATTGGAGACCCTGTTGAAAATGACAAGCGGAAAACCTTTGTCTATCAAACTTTTGAGGTAATCAACATTTTTTGATTCCAGTGTAAGTGAAATGATCATCCCGTCAACCATATTGTTTTCCATGGTTTTGATGTTCTCAATTTCAGCATGATAGGACTCACCAGATTGCATAATAAGGATCTGATATCCTTTTTTTAAGAATATATCTTGAATGCCCATGATTACCTCTGGAAAAAATGAGTTGATGAATTCGGGAACGATTACACCAATTTGGTTGGTACACTGTTTGAGCAAGCTCTTGGCAATTGGGTTGGGGGAATATCCCATTTCCTTGGCAGTCGCCAATATTAAATCTCGCTTTTCTTTTCTGATATCATATTTATCATTGAACGCGCGCGATACTGTTGAGACAGAGCAATTGACACGTTTTGCTACATCCTTAATGGTAATATGTTTCATGTAATCAGGTTGACGAATTTTGAAAAATATGAATGAATATAAGCAAGTTTTCGGAAACGTTTCCGAAACATGAAAACGTTTTCGGAAACGTTTCCGAAATATTCCTAAGCCCAATAGGCTGCTTCTGTTTAAGTTATTGTTAAAATTATGTGATGATTTTTTTACAAATCACCATTTTAATCCAATAACTTAAGACAAGCTTGACCTGGGCTTCCACATTTGAGTATATATAGAGTAAAAACTAAAACCAAAACAACACGATTATGAAAAAACGATTCTTGCTTTTCATTGTCTTGCTTTCTTTTTCAGTGCTGAATGCACAGGAGAAGATGGTGACGGGCAAAGTTGAAAATGAAAAATCTGAGCCTCTCTCAGGCGTTAACGTACAGGTCAAAGGATCTAAAAGGGGCGCCATGACTGATGCAACCGGTGCATTCAAATTAACTGTATCAAACAGCAACGCAACATTGCAATTTTCTTATGTAGGTTATGAATCTCAAGAGGCTAAAATAACCAGTTCAGGAATTGTTAATTTAAAAATGGTTCCTGCAGCGGTGGGTTTGGATGAAATCATTACGGTTGGCTATGGTTCACAAAAAAAGGTGAATGTTTCAGGTGCCATTGAGTCTGTCAAAGGTGAAACCTTGGTAAAGCGAAACACCATGCAAACATCATTGGCTTTGCAAGGTGTTGCAGCTGGTGTGACAGTTACTTCAAGCAATGGTAAGCCAGGTAAAGAGGGTACTGCTATTCGCATTCGAGGTATCGGTACCATAAATGACAACAATCCACTGGTATTGGTTGATGGGGTTGCCACTTCAATAGATGGGGTGAATCCTAACGATATTGAAACCATGTCTATCTTAAAGGATGCGGCTTCAGCTGCCATTTACGGTTCTCGAGCTGCAAATGGGGTTATCCTCATTACTACTAAACGTGGGAAATCCGATAAGGTCAGGGTCAGCTACAATGGTTCAGTTGGTATTTCATCGCCCGTTGAACTTCCTCAAAATGCGACCGCATGGGATTATATGGCAATGTATGATGAGGCAAATGGGAATGACTTAAGAACAGATGCAGGAATCCCAGGAGGAGCTGTATATGGTCCTGCCAAAATCGATACATGGAAAAACGCGACGGATAGAAATGCTTATCCTAACTCTGATATGATCAGGGAAACGTACAAGAAGCAAGCAACCCAAACTCAACACTATATTGGTTTTTCTCACGGAAATGACCACCTCAAATCAAATACATCCCTGACATATCAAAATCAGGACGCGATTATTCCAAATACATTTCTAAAAAGATATGGTCTGCGCTCAAACAATACCTATACCATCAACAAATACCTTGATTTTGGTTTGGATCTTTCAAGCCGGAACACAAACATAACGGATGCAGCGCCTGGATCAGAAATTGAGGGTATGATGAGGCAACCTGCGATATATCCAACAAGGTATTCAAATGGTGTTTGGGGAAACAATTATGCGGGTACACCCCATACAATGCAGTTCATTTTTGACAAATTGTCCATGCGGTATGAGCAATACCAGGAAACAATTGCCAAGTTGTATACAAGAATCAGGCCTTTGGATGGAATGACGCTGGATTTTACCTATACACCGAGAATTTCAACATCCAATTTTAAAGGTGTTTCAAAAACGACAAATCTATATGATTACAAGACTGGCGATGTGATCTATAAATCAACGGGAATGCCTTCAATGTATGAGACAAGAGAAATTACTACTGAAAATGACTTGAATGCTTTGGCTACCTACAATAAATCGATCAAGAAGCATCAGGTCACGGCAATTGGCGGATTTCAATTCCTCACCAATAAATTCAATAATTTATATGGTACAAGGCAGGGAAATAGTTTCCAGCAGTTTGAGGAGATCAATTCTTTCAACCCAACTGGCCAGATAACATCTGGTTATACAAACGAATGGGCGCTGATGTCTTATTTCGGAAGGCTCAACTATTCTTATGATGGCAAGTACTTTCTGGAGGGAAATGTCCGTCGTGATGGTTCATCCCGTTTTGCTACTGGCTACAAATGGGGGCTTTTCCCTTCTGCCTCTGCTGCATGGCGTTTCACCAACGAGAAATTCATGGAAAATGTAAACTGGTTGAGCAATGGTAAATTGAGGGCATCCTGGGGACAATTGGGTAACCAATCTGGTCTGGGCTCCAACTATCCTTTTGCATTATCTGTAAATACCAGTCTTTACACTGTTTTTGGCGGTATACTGAACCCCGGTTATGCTGCTCAAAACTATGCATTGAACAACATCACTTGGGAGTCAACTACCATGACTGACTTTGGGGTTGATCTGGCTTTCCTCCGCAACAAATTGAATGTGAGTTTTGACTGGTATGACAAACAAACCAACAATATCCTCTTGAACATGGCTATTCCAGGTGTAATGGGATACTCAAATTCACCTAAACAAAATGCCGGCGCTGTAGAAAACAAGGGTTGGGATCTTACAGTTTCGTATAATAACAATGCCGGAGCGTTTAACTACAGGGTAACTGGTGTAGTTTCTGATGTTAAAAACAAGATCACCGATCTTGGCGGACTTGGACCACAAGTTAGTGGAACCCATGTTAAGCAAGTGGGGTATCCCATTGACGCTTTTTATGGATTACAGGCTGATGGTCTTTTCAGCTCCTTTACCGAGGCTAGAGCCCATACAGTAACCCAGTTCGGCAAATTACAAGGTGGAGATGTGCGTTACAAGGACATTGACAAGGACAATAAAATAACAGGCAGTGACAGGGTGGTCCTTGGTAACCCCATTCCAAGGTATACTTATTCGCTTGATTTGTTTGCCTCATGGAAAGGACTTGATTTCTCTGCATTTTTACAAGGGGTAGGAAAGAGAGATGATTATATTTCAGGTTGGTTGGCTTATCCTTTCCAAAATGCATCTACTGCATTTGTACAACACCTGGACCGATGGTATGAAGGAAAGCCGAATCAGAATGCTACTTATCCCCGTCTTTCTATTAACCAGCAGTCGAATAACCTTCAGCCATCTACCTTCTGGATGTTGAATGGTGCATACCTGAGGTTGAAGAACATTCAATTGGGTTATACCATTCCTGTTAGTGCCATCAAAAAGTCAGGGATCACCGGTTTGCGTGTTTACGCCAATGGAAACAATGTCTTCACAAAAACTGACATGCCATTGGGAATGGATCCCGAGTCTCCCGAAAGCAACAACAACAGTATTCCGCTCATCAAGACCTTTACGTTTGGTGTAGAAGTCAAATTTTAATGAATCTAGTTATAAGGAACAAAACCTAATGTCATGAAAAGAAAATTATTCAACTTATCACTTATAGCATTGTTCTCCCTACTGGGTTGTAGCAAAGAATTGGAACTGTATCCGCTGGATGTTCCATCTGCTAATACTTTTTTTGCAAATGATGTAGAAATCCAGGGTGGTGTCAATGCCTGCTACAGCAACATTGTTGCAGGGAACAATGGATACCTGTCTCCAGAATTCAGCTGGGACGCTTTGGCAGAAACAGTTTTCATCCGTGGTGGTGGTTTTGCTCAAAATATCATGATGTCTGCACTTGATTATAAGGATGGTTATTTCAGGACCATGTGGACTGCAAACTATCAGGGTATCGCAAGGTGTAATCTGATGTTGCAAAAAATCGAAGAAAACAAGAGCAAGTTAACTGCTGCAAGCATCAAGCAATATCAAGGTGAAATTTACTTCCTTCGCGCATTCTATTATTTGAAATTGACAAATATGTTTGGGGATGTGGTTTACACAGATAAACCGGTTCCAACTGTCGCTGATGGTAAAGCGGTTACAAGGACCCCAAGAGCAGATGTGCTGAAGAAAATATATGCTGATTTTGACATGTCTGCACAGTTGCTCACAGGGTCAACTGTAAAGACAATGGGTAGGGTAACAGCGGGTGCTGCCATGTCTTACAAGGCTCGTGCCGCTCTTCAAAACAATGATTGGGCAACTGCAGCAGCTGCTGCCAAAGCTGTTATTGATTCCAAGCAATTCAGCCTGATGCCCAAGTACTCAACACTGTTTACTGAAGCGGTTTTGAACAGTTCATCTAACACAGAGCAGATCTTTACCAGTATGCACCTGTATTCTGCTGGTAATGCTACTGGTTTTCCTCAGATTACATCTGCGAGGTCTGTAGCTGGTGGTTATACTACTGTAGTGCCAACACAAAACATGATTGATTCTTATCAGTGTACTGATGGAAAAGACATCAGTAAATCACCATTGTACAACAAGTTGAGCCCTTATGATAAAAGGGATCCAAGGATGCGTTACTCAGTTGTTCTTCCTGGTGACATGTGGAATGGGTTTGTATATGAAACAAGAATGGATAAGCCCAATACGCTGAATTCCGCGGGTCAGCTTGTTAAAAATCTTGATAGTTATACAACAACTGTTTTCACTTCATTTACTGGCTATCTGGTAAGGAAATATTATGATTTCAAATACGCTAGTTTGCTCACGCAGTGTGAAACGCCATTTATGCTCTGTCGTTATGCTGAAGTATTGTTGACTTTTGCAGAAGCAAAAATTGAGTTGAATCAGATTGACGCTGAATGTATCAATGCAATCAACCTGGTTCGTGGACGCAGTGATGTAAACATGCCTCTGGCAACCGCTGCAATGAGTCAGGCTGAGTTGAGAAAGCTGGTGCGTTACGAAAGGAAAATTGAATTGTGGAATGAAAACCTGCGTTGGGATGACCTGCTTCGCTGGAAGAAAGCAGAAGTAATCTTGACCAGACCAATCATGGGACGTCCAGTATTGGGTGACTTTGATAAGTATCCTGCAATCACTTTTGACGCTGATGGTGAGCCAGTATACAATGTTGCTGCCTATGTGCCACACCCTTCGACGGATTTCAGGGTTTTGATTTTGACAAACTTCAACAAGGCCCGTGATTACCTGTGGCCAATACCTGAAACGGAATTAAACTTGAACCCGGCTTTGAAACAGAATCCAGGTTGGTAAAATTGATATTTCTATCGTCTTGAATCATAACAGGGGTTGGTGCTTTATCCAACCCCTATTTTGTGTTATTTTTTCAATGGGCCTATGATTTGAATATCCTTTTCATCAAGACCCATTTTTCTCCTTCTTTTGCCCAGGGTAGGGGCAATTGAAATTTCCACATCAATTGCTCCCATTCTGCAATCTTTGGATTGGTTGCATCAAACAAAGCCTTCTTTTCAAATGTAAAAGCATCATCTGTTTCAAGGATCATGAACATACGGTTGCCTGTTCGAAAGATTTCAATGTTGCTGATGCCTGCATCAATGTCATGTTGGGTAACTTCAGGCCATGCACTTCCTTTGGCATGGTGGTGTTCATATTCCTTGATCAATTCAGGGTCATCTACCAGGTCGAGGGCCAGACAAAAACGTTGCATGCTATTGTATTTAAGAGGATGGGTTATTTGAAAAATTGGTTGAAGGAACGAATGATTTGTGCTGCGGCATGATCTGGATTGGGCCATGGGAAGGCCTCTGCTGATACATATCCATCATAGCCTGATGCTGTCAATGCATTGGCAATGGGTTCCATTTGGGTATGCCCAAAGCCAATCGGTTTTCGGTTGCTGTCAGCAAAATGAACATGGCCGATGTGCTGACTATTTTTTTGAATGCTTGCTGCCGGATCCGCTTCTTCTATGTTCATGTGAAAAAGATCCGCCAGCAATACTGTGTTCTTGAATTTGTTGGATTCGATGAATGCCGCGGCATCATCCAAATTGTTCATCAGGTTGGTTTCATACCGGTTGAGTGGCTCATAGATCAGCTTGACGCCTAGTGATGCGGCATGTTGATCAAGCACATGCAATCCTTCTGCCAAAAGACCAATGCTTTGGCTGTGTGAGTAACCCTGAACTGCATTTCCCTGCATGGAACCAATAATGGTTGGGGTATTAAACAACGCACCGAATTCCATCATTTCTTTTATGAATTCAATGGCATTTTCTCTGATGGTGCTGTCGGGATCTGTAAGGGTCAGGCCATGGACAACCTTTCCTGCTCCAGTTCCCACTGCTGCCAGTTGTAGCTTGTATTGATCCAGCAATACCTTGAGTGTGTCAGCGTTGATCGCATTTCCTGATGGGGTGAACAATTCAATGGCATCGAATCCCAGGTCAGCAGCTTTGCGCATGCTTTCCTCCAGGTTCTCCCAGAAAATCCATGGACCGGTTTTGATTTCAGGTACCAATGCTATTGTAACGGCTGATTTGATCATGTGGTTTGATTGAAGTTTACCATGATTTTTATGATGCCTTTTGTATCAGCAGCCCAACTGGCCAGGGCCTCACCAGCATCATCAATGGAAACAGTTTTGCTGATGACCTCATCAATGGGGAACCTTCCTTCTTCAAGGTATTGGATCACCTCCGGGAACTCAGTTGTGCAGTTGCGTGAGCCCAGGATTTCAATTTCCTTGCGCACAAAAAGTCCGGTGTTGAATTCCACAGGTGATTTGGCATATCCAATACAGACAACCCTTCCCGTGTAGGCAACTTCCTCCACTGCAGCACGATAGGTGATAGGGCTACCAACGGCCTCTATGATCACATCCGGTCCATCTCCTCCGGTGATTTCCACCAACATGTCATGTAGGTTGTTAGTGTTAGGTTGGATAACATTTGATGCACCGATTTTTTTTGCAATGGTCAATTTTGATTCATCCACATCTATGGCAATTGTCTTGGCTCCGCGGTGGACTGCAGAAGCCAATGCGCCAAGGCCAACCATTCCACATCCAATGACAGCAACCGTATCGTGTTCGGTTACCCTGCCTCTTGCTGCAGCATGAAAGCCAACGGTCAAGGGTTCAACCAAGGCCAGTGCTTTCAGTGAAAGTGTTGTTGAAACAAAGACATCGTTCCAGTGGAGGGAAATGTATTCGGTCATGGCGCCAGGGCGCCTTACGCCCATGGTTTTGTTGTCCTGACAGGCGTTTCTGCTGCCTTTTCTGCAGGAGATGCATGTTCCGCAATTCTGATAGGGATAAACGGTTACATTCATCCCTTTTTGAAATCGCTCAGGAACCTTACACCCCATTTCTACAATTGTTCCTCCCACTTCATGACCCAGTATGTTGGGGTATTCTTGCAGCTCAAACAGGCCTTTGAACCCATTGAGGTCTCCTCCGCAAAAGCCGACCATGCCTATTTTTACCAAGACTTCTTCGGGCCCGGGTGAAGGGATCTCAATTTCACGGATGGCTGTTTCGCCAATGGCGGTCAAATACAATGCGTTCATCTTATGGATTTTTTCTAGAGATATTGTTCTCAGGCATGCCTTCAAACCACATGGTGTTTTTTACAGGTGCAACCAATTGTTCTATTTCAGCCAGCAGGCTTTCCGGAATTGAAAATTCCAGTACGCCAATATTTTTTTTCACGTTGGATTGGTCGCAAATGCCAATGATGGTACTGGCAATATAAGGGTGGTCAATGGCATAGCGAATCGCAACATCGCTGAGGGCAACACCATATTTCTTGCAGCATTCAAGCAATGGCGCTTGTATCGCTTGTAATTCAACTGGCGCATTGTGCCATGCGGGAATGGATGCATCAGAAAGGATCCGTTGAACAAGCGGTGCAGCATTCATCAGGCCCATGTCTTTCTGCTGGCATAGCGGAACAAGTTCTGCATTGATCTCATCCTGCAGCAGGTTGTAGTGTGCCCAGGAAAGCACGGTGTCCACTTCAACTTCTTTTGCAATCGCTGCAAGATACCTGACGGGTAGTCCTGTAATGCCCACAAACCGGGCTTTGCCAGATGCTTTGATTTTTTGGAGAGCCGGTACTGCTTCGTTCAACACCTGTTCTTTACTGCCAAATTCAATGTCGTGCAGTTGCATCAAATCAACATAATCTGTTTTGAGTCTTCTCAGTGATTCGTCTGCACTGTCAAGGATCCGCTGGTAGCTAAAATCAAAATCCCTTAATCCATACCGACCACATTTGGTTGCCAGGATTATGTCATTGCGCTTTCCCTTGAGGGCGTCGCCCAAACGCGTTTCTGCCAGGGTGAGGCCGTAAAATGGAGCAACATCAAAAAAATTGATGCCAAGGTCTATCGCACAATGTACGGATCGGATTCCCTCTGATTCGTCACAATCGTCAAATACGTTTCCCAGTGGAGAAGCACCAAATCCTATCACAGAGACGTTCAGTTCTGTTTTTCCCAGCCTGCGGTAATGCATTGTAATGATTTATTTTCAAGGTTTAAAGTACCAGAAATCCCCTTAAAACTACACAATTTCACTGCCTTGTTTGCCAAAGAATCGATTTTTGTTTTACAACTTTCATTTTATTTTACAACAGTTTAATTGTTTCAAATTGTGATACATGCAGTTGCAGTATCAAATTAAATATTTATTTTCAAGATGGAGTTACCAGTAGATAGATAGGTCGCCAATAATAAACAACACTATGGTCTGTTTTAAGTATATTTTTAATTTATCACTTGGATTATTGATTGCCCATTCTATAGTATTGGGTCAGGGGACAAGGCCCAATATCATATTCATTCTTACTGACGATCAACGCTGGGATGCACTCGGAGTGGCAGGAAATTCAATCATCCAAACGCCAGAAATGGATGCCCTGGCACGTACTGGAACATATTTTAAAAATGCTTTTTCAACTACACCCATTTGTGCAGCCAGCAGGGCTTCTATTTTAACAGGTTTATACGAACGCACGCACGGATATACATTTCAAAAGCCCAGATTAAAGCAGCCTTACACAGATATCATTTATCCCAAACTATTAAAGGAGACTGGTTATCATGTCGGGTTTTTTGGGAAGTTGGGTGTCATCATTGATTCTGCCAATCAATATTTTGATAAAAGCGACTTTTATGATAGGGGAGGAAGTCCAGATCGCCGGGGATATTTTTATAAAAAAATCGGAAGAGATACCGTTCACCTTACAAGGTATACTGGATATCAGGCGCAGGAATTCATCAAGAATGCCCCTGCCGACAAACCTTTTTGCCTCTCTCTATCGTTTAGCGCTCCACATGGGCATGATAACTCAGCGGATCAATATTTTTGGCAGGATAAATCCGCTGATCTTTATAAAAACATAAAAATTCCTGAACCATTGCTGGGAGAAGATGAATATTTCAATCGTCTTCCAAAAGAAGTCAGGGAAGGGTTTAATCGCGTGAGATGGAAATGGAGGTTTGATTCACCTGAAAAATACCAGCAGATGGTCAAGGGCTATTATCGGATGATTACTGAAATTGACAATGAAATTGGTATGATTCGACAACAGCTTAAATCAAAAGGAATTGATGACAATACCATCATCATTTTG
>Ga0222713_10004616_pt1 | contig 13738 bp, 14 predicted proteins | sample C33_649DmetaG_FD_165061 | JGI IMG/M metagenome (GOLD analysis project Ga0222713, IMG submission 165061) | Estuarine water microbial communities from San Francisco Bay, California, United States - C33_649D | ecosystem: Environmental > Aquatic > Marine > Unclassified | place: USA: California...
GTGACCCTGTCGTCCATCAAGTGTCCCGATGCGTACACTTCGACGATGACCGTCGACCAGACGCCCGGAGTCACCTTCTCGGCGCCCCCGACTGCCTCGGCCCCTCCACCCCCCCGGAACACCATCGGTCGGGGACAGGGCAAGGCAGTGAAGGCCCGTCAGGTCCAGCGCGTTGTCACCCGAATCGATCCCTGGTCGATGTTGCGAGTCTCGCTGTCGTTCGCCTTTTGCCTTTGGCTCATCATCGTGGTTGCTGGGGTCCTCCTGTGGCAGGGAGCCGTGGTGACCGGCAGTATCGGCAAGGTCGAGGACTTTTTGGCGCAGTTGTTGGCCGAAAGTTCCTTCACGATCGACGGAATCAAGGTGTTCGAAGGCGCAACGATCGCTGGACTTGTGCTCTTTGTCGGCGGAGCCCTCTTTGCGGTGGTCACCAGTGTCCTGTTCAACCTCATTGCCGGAGTGCTTGGTGGGCTGCGGTTTACGGTGGTCGAACTCGAGACGGCACAGGCTGTTCCCGACCAGTCATCCTGAACCGGTTTTCCCGGTTGCCGGGGGGTCCGGTATGGTGACGCCCCGGCCAGTTCGGGGCTATAGCTCAGTTGGTTAGAGCGCACCCCTGATAAGGGTGAGGTCGCTGGTTCGATTCCAGCTAGCCCCACGATGAAGATGATCCGACGGGCCATGGTTGCCATCGGCATGGGGGCGCTTGTCGCCGCCGCCGTTCGGCTCCGCGGATCAGGTGTCGCCCCGCCTCGTTCGGGCGGGTGGCGCGAACTGTCCGGACCGGACCTCGACTGACATGGCCCGTATCGGAATTCTCGGTGTCGGCGCAGTCGGCGCTCGTCTTGCCCGACAGCTTGTGTCGACAGATGACGACGAGGTCGTTCTTCGCGACGAACGACGAAACCGCGTCGAAGTTGTTGCGAACAGTCTCGGAGATCGAGCGATCATCGATCGCGGAGCGCTCGATGACCCACTCGACGTCGACGTTGTCGTGCTTGCTGGTCCGGCGCGCACGCAATCTCCTGTCGCTGAACAATTTGTTCGACGGGGCATCCATGTCATCAGCACAACTGATGACCTCACCGATGTTCGTGCGCTTTTGGCGCTTGATCAGCACGCTCGCGAACGCAATGTTCATGTTGTGATTGGTGCGGGTTTCGCTCCCGGATTGACATGTGTGCTTGCCGCGCATGCCTCAAGAAAATTCGAACAGGTGGATGAAATCCACATTGCGAAATCAGGCACCGGCGGTCCAGCGTGCGCACGTCAACACCACCGAGCGCTCGGCCGCGGTGCAATCGACTGGCGTGATGGCGCGTGGGACGCGCGTCCCGGTGGTTCTGGTCGCGAACTGTGTTGGTTCCCCGATCCCATTGGACCGCAAGACTGTTATCGAGCCGAATTGCCCGACGCACTTGTGTTGGTGCCGGCGTTCCCCGGTGTTCGGCGAGTGACATCACGAGTTTCAGCGACTCGACGCGACCGGCTCACTGCTCGTCTCCCGATGCTGTGGCCTACCGACCCCGAAGGTGGTCCGGGCGCGGTGCGCGTTGAAGTTCGTGGTCGCATCGATGGTCGTGGCTCGGTGCTGGTCTACGGCGCGATGGATCGTCCGGCGGTTGCCGCTGGCGCAGTCGCTGCAGTTGCCTGCCGCTTCGTCGTCGCTGGGTCGTTGCACCGTTTCGGTTCGGCGGGACTCGCCGAGTCGGTTGATTCTCTTCCGTTCCTGTCGGAACTTGCTCGCCGCGGTGTTCGGGCAGCTGTCTTTGAGGGTGAAGCGGGCGCCTAGTCCCCTTTGCGGGCCTGGAATCCAGACAACTTGGGCGCAATGACCCAGAAAAAAGGGCCGGGGTGACCAGAAATTGGTCGGCGCGCGTTCCTAGGGTGTCGATCCGGCAATCAACCGGTTGCGGGGATGGGCGGCGAAAGGGGAGGTTTCGTCGAACTCTGGGTGCGGGAGCGTGCGCAAGCACGAAAGGGGAGTCACATGAACGGTCAATCAATGGATCCGGAAGTCGCAGCATTAGTCGAGAGAGGGCTCGAGGTGGTTCCCAAAGTAGTCGCCTCAATTGCCGCCAACTTTCCTCGCCATGTTGAACGAGCGGAACTCATCCGCGCCGGGGCACTAGGTGTTGTCGAAGCTGCCTGGAGGTTTGACGCCACTCGCGGTGTTCCGTTTGAACGGTTTGTCGCACTGCGCATTCGCGGAGCAGTGCTCGATGCGGTTCGTGCCGAGGATTGGGCACCGCGATCATTGCGCTCAGCTGCCCGGCGAATTGAGCTAGTGGAAAACGCTCTTACTGCTCGGTACGGCCGACGACCAACGACAGAAGAACTTGCCGCCGAGTCTGGAACAACTGTCGAGCGGGTCATCAAGGTCAAAGCACTTCTTGAAACCAGTTCCATCGGTCGACTCGATCAGGGCTATTCCGAAGAATCCACGAGTCCGAACCGAAGCGAGGAACCTGCCGACGGCTCGCAACTCGGCGTGGTCGAACTGCTTGAGCAGGCCGAACTGCTGTCGTATCTGCGTGAGGCGATCGAGGAACTTCCTCTTCGCCAACGCCGCGTCATCCTCGGACACTTTGTCGACGGTCAATCCACTGCGGAATTAGCGAGCGAACTTGGAGTGACCCGATCTCGAATCAGCCAACTCCGAACGGATGCGCTACATGAACTTCGGCGCTCAATTACCGGTCACTACGGACCAGTGCCACCGCGCAAAGATCATGCGGTTGAGGCTGGAGCCGGGTCGTTCCCGCTCCCGACAACGGCTTGACCACGCGAGCAGCGTCGCTTCGCCACCGTCGCAGTTGCGCAAACGATTGCAGTCGCGATCGCGCGAACACCATCGACTCGACGAAGTCCAACCAGCGTGAGGTTCAGCCCTGCGTCGGCTTCTTGCGGTACTTCAGGAACAGTGAGACAGCGCCGATTGCGATGACTGCGCAGATGCCGATGAACACGTAGCGACCCGCGGCGTTCGTTTCGCTGCCTTCATCGGTCACGGCGTTTGCCTGCGTCGCCATACGTGCGGTTGCGGTTGTTGATGAACCGTTTGGAGCAGCATTGGAGATCGTGGTACTCGTGACTGAAGTGCTGTTTGTTGGAACAACGAATCTGGATGAGGTTCGAGTCGATCCTGGGTTGTGATCTGGTTCGGTTTGAATCCATGCAACATTTGGGTGTCCCCCCGCTGCAGATATGGCATTTGCGAAAGCCGGTCCAGTCAGCGCGACGACGGCAACACATGATGCAGCTAGTGCGATGAGGAAACGTCGAGAGAAGGTCATGGGAATCCTTGAGGTTGGTGAGGGATAGACCGGGACCTTGAACTCGGCCCGTTGTTCGGTGGAGAAGCCGGATTGAGAGGTTGGTAGTTGCCGGTTGATCGGCTCCAATCCGGCCGAGGACTGCGAGAAGTTGTTGGGTGAATCGGGACCTGTGTTCTCGTTTTCCACCGATTGGGCAAGACTGTCCGGGTGTCCGATCGTATTCCCACACTCGCAGCAGCCTGGCGCGGTCACTGCCATGACTGAGACACGTTCAGCGATCGCCGTCGAAGGACACAACGTCACCCTGGCCTACGGCCGACACCCAGTGTTACGAGATGCAACATTCGCGTTGCCCTCGGGTGCAGTGACCTCGCTTGTTGGTCCAAATGGCGCGGGAAAGTCGAGCTTGTTGAACGCGATCGTGGGCTTGCTGCCAGTTGAGTCAGGAACCCTCACAGTCGGGGGTAGATCACCAGTCGACATGCGTCGCCACGTTGGTTATGTCATGCAATCGGCCAAAGTGAATGACCAACTCCCAGTCACGGTCCGAGAAGTCGTCACGATGGGAAGATTCGCCACACGCGGCGCCTTTGGTCGGATGTCCGCAGAGGATCGGCGAATCGTTGACGAGTCGATCGACCGGCTTGAGTTAGGCGAGCTCACAAATCGTCACCTTCACGAACTTTCCGGCGGCCAGCGCCAACGGGTTTTCGTCGCACAAGGCCTCGCCCAAGCCGGTGAGGTTCTTCTGCTTGATGAACCGGTGACTGGACTTGATGTCGTGAGCCGCCAACACATTCTCGATGTGGTGGCCGAAGAACGAGCTGCAGGCCGCACCATCGTGATGACGACACACGATCTTTCAGAGGCCGCGGAAACCGATCACGTGCTGTTACTGGCTGGCCGCGTTGTGGCGAGCGGTGCTGCCGATGACGTTCTTACTGCTGCGAATCTTGCCGAGGCCTATGGCGGACGCCTGCTGCGTTTGGCCGATGGCATCGTGCTGATTGATGATCCGCATCATCACGCTCACGGTCACGATCACACCGTGTGCGAGGACGACGACGAACGCTAACGGTTGGCAAGTGCGGCAATCACCGCGTCGTGCACAATTCCGTTTGAGGCCACGCCCGAAACTTTGGAACCGGGGACGAGCGAGACGTCGTTGCCATCAGTGCCGGTGAATGTTCCGCCGGCTTCATTGAAGATCACGGGCATCGGTGCGATATCCCATAACGACACTTGAGGGTCAACCATTGCGTCAAGCGCGCCGCACGCGACCATTGCGTAGCCGTAACCATCGCCCCATGTTCGCAACTCAAACCCTGCGCGCTTCACACCAAGAAGTGCATCCTCGCTCCACGTTCCGAAACCACTTGTGGAAAGCACACACGTTGCGGGATCGGATCGATCGCTCACGCGTACAGCACGACCATCGCGAAAACACCCGAGGCCACGACCGGCGTACACCGTGGTGTTGAGAGCCGGAAGATTGATCACGCCAATGAGCGGACCGTATTCATCGACGACTGCGAGCAGGTTCGAATACAGCGGAACGCCACGAGTGAATGCTTTCGTTCCATCGATGGGATCGACGATCCAAGTTCGTGAACTGCTGCCGATGTAATCGTCGAGTTCTTCGCCGAGGATTGAGTCCTCGGGATGCAGGGCGGCGAGACGGTCGCGAATGATTCGCTCAGCACCGCGGTCTGCCTCGGTGACCGGCGTTCCATCGCTCTTGGTGACGACGTCAAGAGCCGGATTGTCGAACCACTGCATGGTGAAGGCGCCAGCAGCGCGAAGAATCTCGACAGCGTTGTCGAGCATGGTTTGGTCAGCAGGCGGACCGGGGGGGAGAAGTGCCACCACGCCATGGTGTCACGGCAACAGCGCGAATTGGTGGTGCTTTGCCTACGTTGATCCCGAGCTCGTTGCGCCGAGTTCGATGAGCTGATCGAACCACGCTCCAGCCACAACGCTCCCGAGCATCCCGGCGGCGAGATCCTCTGGCATGGTGAATTCAATGACGTGCACCACGCCATCGATCGTCAGTGTGAGTTGGGGTCGCATCGTTGTGGGTCGCGGACCAAGAACGATGTCGTAGGGCCAGACATCAAAGATGGTCTGACCCTCAAGGTCTTCATCGGTCGTTTTCGAACGTGACTTCGGGTTGGGACCGAAGGTGAATGACAGACGACCACCGGCGAAATGAAGCGTTCCGCGCCGGCGTCCCTTTTCGCGTCGGTTCGGTGCCCGGGTAACCGGAACGGCGACGGGATCATTGTCGGCGGTTGCCTGTGCGAGGCGTCCCGGTGCGATTGCGTGCTGCTCGGCGCCATCGCCGCGCACGACCTGAATGGTGTTGGTAACCACGAGAGCACCAATCACAATCAACGGAAGAATCAGAATCCACGGACCACCCATGGAGAGCAAGAACAACAAAAGAAGGGCGATACCCCACCACACCACAAGGTTGATGTTTCGCCGTGCTCTCGCTTTTGCTCGCGTGGGATTGGGGTCGGGTGTGTGATTGATGCGGGCCATTTCAGGACGCGCCGAGTTCTCGCAATTGGGCGTACCACTCGCCAACAACGGTTGGCCCAACAAAGGTCGCACCGAGATCCCAGACGGGGAAGAACCGCACCGAATGATTTACTCCACCGATTGAAAGATCGAGTTGGGGGCGCATGAAGCTGGGAACCGTGATCACTTCGATGCGCTTGATATCGGCATCGAATCGAACCTCATCATTGAGGCATTCGAAGCGGAGTCGTTTGCCATCGCAAATGAGAAAGCCACGCTGCGGAGGTTCTCCGCGAACTCGTGCTCCCGGCGACCAGGTCGCGTTCACGGAAACGGGATCAGTTGGCGTTGCAGCGCGAAGTTCGCCTTTCGAAAGCGTTTCGGCATCCGGTCCGTCGGGGCGGCGTGAAAGACGCATCGTCGAAATGAGAAGCACGGTGAACACCACCGCAGGCAAGACAAACAACGGATTGCCGAAACCAATAGGTGAAACGAAAAACACGAGGATGAACAGCCATGTGCCAATCACCGACCACACCCGCTGACGCCGGACGAGGGGTGGTGCATCGGGCCGGTTCGGTCCGAATCGTTTTGCGTCTTTTTTCGAAGCAGCCATCGGCGAGACCCTAGGGGTTCTGAGTGGAAGATCCGATGCGCAGCGATTCAGGCTGTGGCCGCTCAATCGCTGGCGGATCGCCAATGGGCCACCCCAAATAGAGCAGACCAACCACCGTGTCGGTCTCGTCGAACCTGCAGAACTCGCGTAGTCGAGTCGAGGTCATGGCGGCGCCGGTGGACCAGTACGACGCAAGGCCGGCCGCTGTTGCCCCGAGGAGCAGCGTTTGGATTGCGGCGGAAACGGCGTCGCGATTTTCCGCGGACATGGTGGCATCGTCACCGGCTCGAGAACCAACGGCGATCATGACTGGTGCTCGGAGATACTTCGAACGGGCCTTGTCGACCTTGGTCGCTGGCTGGCTGGCCTCGATGAGATCCTGCGCGAGCGCGTTGCCAAGGTCGGCACGGGCATCGCCAGTGATGATGCGAAAACGCCAGGGGAAGGTGCGCTTGTGATTGGGGGCAGTCGCCGCGATTGCGATCAGGCGGTCGATGAGCTCGTCGGGAACGGCATTGTCAGGGTCGACCCGAAGTGAGGATCGACGCTGTGCGGCAATGGTCTCGAAGGAGGACAGTGGATCAATGGATCCGGCCTGAGCGGTCATGATCAGGACAGTACTGCCGACGATCAACGGAGAATCTCGGGTCGCTCGTCCAGATCGGGAGGCTCGAAGGCCGAACCCCCAAATTGTCCACAGCTATATCCCCAGCATTCCGCAGGGTCATCCACAAGTTTTTCCACAGGGGTTGACGTAGCCCACTTCGCCTGCAGTAGGGTTATGGGTCCTCGGGCGGATTCCGGGCCTTCCAAGATCACGTCTCTGACGTGGTCAAACGAGGAACCATGGCCACCACATCCCCCCGCAGCACACTGCAGCAGCGACTGACTCGGCGAACTCATCGGTTCGCCGCGCTCGCTGTTGCGGCGCTGACATTGGTCGGCACCGTCGGGGTGGCCATAGGTTCGTCGGTCAATGCCGGTGCTGTTGCGACTGATGCTCGGACGCAGCGAGCAAATGTTCGTGCGGAACAGGCAAAGGTTGCTGCGCAGGTCAATGCACTTGAAGGTTCCCAAGCACAGGTCATGGCGGCGTTGAACACACTGAACGAAAACGTTCGTGGTCAACAAGCGACATTGTCTGAAGCTCGCCGCCAGGCCGAGGCCAGCGCCGCCGAAGCAGCCCAAGCCGAACGTGATGCCGCCCAAACCACGCGCGAGCTTGATGCGCTTCGTGCGCGTGTCGCGAAGTACGCCGTGAAGGCGTATGTCGATCCTCCGGGCGAAGAACTCATGCGTCGCTTCGAAGCAGCCTCGGCGCAAGAGGACGCGACGCGCAACGCCTTCCTCAACATGCAGTCGCGAACCGATTCCGATGTGATCGACCAACTTCGATCAACAAAGGCTCGACTTGAAGAACAACTTGCTCGGGCTCAATCGGCAAAGAGTGCCGCCGAGGCTCACGCCGCCGAAGCCGAAAGCGCACTCGCATCGTTGGCAGGTGCTCAGGAGCAACAGCAACTTTTTGCAATTCAGGTTCGTCAACGTCTCGATGAAAGCCTTTCCGACGCTGCATTCCTCTCACGAATGGACGCGGACTTGGGTCGCCAAATTGCGGCGGAAGCTTCCGAACTCGCCCGCGCTGTGAGCCCGATTCCTGCTCCGGCGACCGGATCGGCATCGGGTGGTTCTACGCAACCGCCAAATGGATCTGGATCCCCAACGACGACAACACCCGTGTCGCGCGGAGGAAGTACGCCGTACCCGACGCCTTCGCTCACCACGGTGAACGGCATCACCGTTGCGTCAAGCGTTGCGGATCGGGTGCGGGGGCTCCTCAATGCGGCCGCAGCTGACGGCATCAATCTGAGTGGCTATGGCTATCGCGATTTCAACACCCAGATCTCATTGCGCCGCCAAAACTGCGGAACCTCTGACTACGCGATTTGGGAAATGCCGCCCGATTCATGCTCGCCTCCAACCGCTCGACCCGGGTACTCGTACCACGAACGCGGATTGGCCATTGATTTCATGGCGAACGGTCGATTTATCAACTCACGGAGCAATCCAGGATTCGTTTGGCTTGCGGCAAATGCCGGTCGCTTTGGTTTCTACAACCTGCCCAGCGAGCCCTGGCATTGGGATACACGCGGAACCTGACCTTCAACGCTGTCGGTACGGAGCGATACGCTGAAACTGTGAGTAGCACCGCCGTCCGCCTTTCTGTCACCGACTCCGACGTCATTGAGCGTCAAGACACGCGCCCTTCCGATCCGGGTCTCGAAGAAGGCAAGGTCGCACACATCATTCGCAAGGATGACCAAATGCGCGGCTACGTCCTTGGCGAAGAAATCACGGCGTTATGCGGAGAGAAATTCATCCCCACTCGAGACCCCTATCAGTACCCGGTCTGTGAAGGCTGTCGCGCGGCACTCACAATGATGAACGGCTCTGACTGAACAACGTTTCCCCCCGTGTTTTTACGCGCGTGGGGCTAGGGTCCGTTTCGTTGTAATCAGTTGCAGTGAGGGCGAGGGGGAGTCATGTATCCGGGAGAACACGGGCGTGTAACGCCGAATAAGCCAGCAGTGATCATGGGATCCTCGGGAACGGTAGTTACCTACGCCGAACTCGATGAACGTTCACGGCGATTGTCCCGCTTACTCCACGAGCGCGGTCTTGTACGCGGCGACATGATTGCGTTGTTCGCCGAAAACCATCCGCGGTATTTCGAAGTCGCGTGGGCCGCATTGCGTTCCGGGATGTATCTCGTCACCGTGAACCGCTATCTGCAGGCCGAAGAAGCGGCGTACCTCATCACCGACTCGGGTGCGAAGGCGTTCATCTCGACGACGCAGCAGTCGAAGGTTGCCTCCGAGATGCTCGAGTTCATTCCCGATTGTTCCGTTCGCTTGATGATGGCCGGAACTGTCGATGGTTTTGAGTCGTACGAAGACGCGATCGCAGCGGTCAGCGACGAAGTTTTTGCCGAGCAGCCCCGCGGCGACTTCATGCTCTATTCCTCGGGAACCACTGGTCGGCCGAAGGGCATTAAGCGCGAGCTTCCCGATCGGATGATCGACGACGGCGAAGGCGGAACGATCTCGTTGCTCCTGCAGTTCATGTTGGGGATGAACTCTGAGTCGATTTACTTGTGCCCGGCACCGCTGTATCACTCGGCGGCCATTATTTGGTCCTGTGGTGTGCACGAAATTGGTGGCACCGTTGTCGTTCTCGAAAAGTTCGATGCCGAAGAGTTCCTGCGCGTCGTCGAACGCGATTCGGTCACGCATGCGCAAGTTGTTCCCACGATGATGGTGCGAATGTTGGCTCTTCCCGACGAGGTCAAATCTCGATACGACTTGTCGAGCCTTCAGTTGATGGTGCACGCAGCGGCACCGTGCCCTCCCGAGGCCAAACGACAAATGATCGAATGGCTCGGACCGATCGTGAGTGAGTACTACGCCGGAACGGAAGGGAACGGCATGACGTTTCTGACGTCCGAGGAATGGCTTGCACATCCAGGTTCGGTCGGTAAACCGATCAACGGCATTCCCCATATTTGCGATGAGGAAGGAAACGAACTCGAAACCGGTGGAACTGGTCTCGTCTATTTCGAACAGCCTCAAGCCAATTTCGAATACCACGGAGATCCCGAAAAGACGAAGAACAGTCGCCACCCGCACCGTGACAACTGGATGACGCTTGGCGATATCGGTTATTTGGACGAGGATGGCTTTCTCTACCTCACCGACCGACGCGCGTTCACCATCATTTCGGGTGGCGTGAACATTTACCCGGCGGAAATCGAATCGGCGCTCATCATGCACCCCGATGTCGTCGACATCGCAGTGTTCGGTCTTCCCGATCCGGAATTTGGGGAGTATGTGCACGCTGTAGTGCAGCTCGAACCAGGCGTTGCCGCCGACGATGAAACCGTTGAGCGATTGCGCACCTATGCCCGCGAACATCTGGCCGGTTTCAAGGTTCCGCGCGTCTTTGATTTCCGAGATGAACTGCCGCGACTTCCAACCGGCAAGCTCTACAAGCAACAGATCCGCGACGAGTACCTCGGTCGGTGAGAACCTGCCTGTACTCGGTTGCGTGATGGCCAATTCATGATGGAGGGCTCAATGGATCTGGTTGCGACACTTCGGGGAACAGGTTCGGTACGAGAGTTCACTGATGAACCCGTGGACGACGACGTCGTTGCTCGAATTCTTGATCACGCGCGGTTCGCTCCAAACGGCGGAAACCGCCAAGCCTGGAAGGTCGTCTTCCTCAAGGACCCGACGGTGCGAAACGCAATGCGTGATTTGTACCTCGGGCCGTGGCGGGATTACTTCGCGCAAACCGTTGCCGGCTTCACGCCGTGGGCGCCGATTGGTGATCGTGATGCAGAAGAACGTGTGATCGAGTCGGGACGACTGAATGGCGAATACGACGAAATTGTTCGTGATCGGGTTGAACTCACGTTTGCTGCGCCGGTCATTCTTGCGATTTTCGGTGACTTTGAACGTTTAGTGGCTACGGATCGAGACCTTGGTCGCTACACGATGGTTGCCGGTGCATCGATCTATCCGTTCATGTGGAACATCATGCTTGGCGCGCGTTCCGAGGGACTCGGCGGTGTCATCACCACGATGCACGCCCGTGTCGAACCGGAAGTGCGTGAACTCCTGCACGTTCCCCAACACCTCGCCTTAGCGGGGGTGATGATGCTCGGTCATCCCGTTCATCAACCCACCAAGTTGCGGCGCGAACCGGTGAGTAGCTTCGCCACCGTTGATCGATGCGATGGCCCTTCGTTCGGAGCGGACTTGTGACGGAGTGGAGGACGATCACTGTGATCGTCGACTCACCCGACGTTGATTTTGTTTCAGGAATGGTGTGGGAACTCGGGGTAAGTGGAATCGAAGAGCAGGTGCTCAGCGATGGCCGCGTTGAACTGCGTATCGGATCCGAAGCGAGCGTCGCACAACAAGTCCTCGATGCTCTGAGCGATCGATGGTTGCCGAATGCCGAACCAGTTGCGGCCGACGAGGGCCTCGATTCGTGGCGAGATCACGCGCAGGTATGGCGGGCCGGAGCGAACATCGTCATCGTCCCGCCATGGTTAGCCACTCCTTCGGACATCACCGCCGAAGATCTGGTGTTGTTCATCGATCCGGGACATGCCTTCGGTAGCGCATCGCACGAGACCACTCGAATGTGCCTTAAGGCAATTGTCGACGCGGCCATACCGGGTTGTGCAGTTGCCGATATTGGTTGCGGAAGTGGCGTGTTGGCCATCGCCGCAGCGCGCCAAGGTGCAACGACGGTGATTGCTACCGACATCGCACCCGATGCGATCATCGCCACTCTCGACAATGCCCGTCGTAACGAAGTTGATGACGTTGTTGATGTATCGACAGTGACGGTTGAGGAACTTGATCGGTCCTCGTTCGACATCGTCGTGGCAAATATCGGTGCCGCCACGCTCTGTTCGATGGCTCAGGAGTTGGTACAGATCACCCGACCGGGAGGAGCGTTGATTCTGAGCGGAATTCTCGGCGAGCAAGCCGAAGGAGTCATCAGCGCCTTCGAGACGGCGGGTGCGGCGAACTTCGAGGTGCGCGCCGATGGTGAATGGCGAACGGTTGTTTGTGAACGCTCCTGAGGTGTGATCAGGCCGGACCAGCACCGCAGACTTGCTGCTCGTAGTCGGGCCCCTTCGCTTTTTCTTCCGCAGTGAGGTCGCAACGGTCGGCTCGCGACCAGAAGACCCCGATTGCGAGCATGATCGACACAGTAAATCCATCCTCGCTGACTTGAATGGAACCGTTTGGCGACTTGGAAACCGCCACATCGGAGAACTGCACGAGTTCGCCAAGTGTCCTTACGCTGTTCTGTCCATCAGCAACGGTGATCTCAATCGGAACGGTGAGACCGAGTTCGGTGATGAAGTCCCAGAGAATCGGGGGCACAGGGTGGATTCCCCATTCACCGCAGTCCATTTGGAAGGTTCCGCTAGGTGTGAGCGTGAACCTGATCTGTGCGTCCTCAGTGAGCACTGCGGTACCGCTCATCACCCCACCTTGGAGCGGAAGCATTGAGCACTTGTCCATAGAGGGGGCAGGGACGTTGAGACCGGCCATGGTTCCAAACCCCCAAACAATTCCTGTTGCCATGAGGCTCGAAAGTTTTTGAAGTCCCTCGGCCTGTCCTTCGAGGGGAATTGTGAGCGGATCACCGGTCTTCGAGGCGCTGACGAATCCGTGGCCGGCGATGGTTTCATTGAAATCGATCGTCATTCCTTCACCGGTCATGGAGCCATCCAGGGCAGCCGTCACGGTTACAACCCGTTTCACACATTTGGGGGCGGTTGTGGCTTTTGCGCCTGCAGTTGTGGCCAGTTCAGCAACGCGTGCGGCCGCCGCGCTTGTTCGATCGTCACACTTGTTGTCAAGAGGCGCGATCCCACCGGCCGCACCGACTCGCACCTCTTCATTTTGATCAGGCGTCCGCTCTGGAGCAGAGGGGGCGGGGTTTTCAAACAGATAGGCCGTGATACTGAACTCGTCGTAGTCCTCAGGTTTCGGATCAGACGAAGGTGCTCGGACTCGTGGTGCCACATCACGTTCCCAGTCCCAATCGGGGATCAGGGCGTCGTCACCGGAACGGTCGATCACCAGCACTGGACGAAATCGAGCGATGGCAATGTTTGAGCGTTGAGCCGGCGTCATGACGAATTGATCGGCGTCGGTGGCGGCGCCCATACGAACAAGCACGACTCCCGATCCGCGTGAAAACGACAGTGTGGCGTTTCGATCAAGCCAGAGTCCGGCCGGCTCAAGTTCGACACCGATTCCGTTCTCGGTCGTGACGGGAATCATCGAGACGAGAGTTCGTGATTCCAATGCCTCGGCCGGCACCGTGAGGGTCGCCGTCGTGCCGTCTGACAACGTCGCCGTCAGCGATCCGCCTTCCTCTCGAGTCAGGTAGCGCGAGACCTCGACTCCTGCGCGAGACGTAGTGATCGGAATCATTCGCAAGTCAGCGAAAGGAGAAGACGCTGAGCTCCCAGCAGCGGTCGACGAACCTGAAGAATTCCCACCCCCTCCACACGCCACAGCGAGGAGGAGAAGAGCAAGTAGCAAGAATGCGAGAAGTCGGCGCATTTTGGAAAAGTAGTTCCGGCGGCTTTGGCTCGCACGGAGAACGTCGGAGGGGCGCGTTGATCGGAACTAGGTTGCGCCCATGGCTGACACCAAACCAACCGTGACCATTCCCGACACTGCCCCTCCGGCTGACCTCGTTCTTGAGGACATCGAAGTTGGCA
>Ga0222713_10004617_pt1 | contig 13738 bp, 13 predicted proteins | sample C33_649DmetaG_FD_165061 | JGI IMG/M metagenome (GOLD analysis project Ga0222713, IMG submission 165061) | Estuarine water microbial communities from San Francisco Bay, California, United States - C33_649D | ecosystem: Environmental > Aquatic > Marine > Unclassified | place: USA: California...
CATATCGTTTCAATCAATGGAATATTTGTTCTGATATTTTTTCTTGATAAATCTTCTGTGTCAAGAATTGTATATTGAATATTTATCGTTGCTATAATATTTGTGTTTGCTGATGCATTTAACAATTTAAACACAATCCAATTTTCTTTAACACCGCTTTGGTATGTTACATCTTGTGGTTTGCTATATACAATTTGTTGACCATTGCCGTCAACTTTATCCGTTAAATCTTCAAAGCCAATAGTACCGTCTTTTTTAGTAAATGCCTTATAAACATTTATTACAGCACCATCAAAATTACTTATATTTGTAAAGTTAATTGAAAATTTATATTCAGACCTTATTGCTATATAATCATCACTTTGTGTTAATATTATTTTTTGGTATGCCATATATTATTTCTTTTTAATTAAAGAATTTGATTAAATACTACATTGTCAATTAAATTTTCTTCTATTGTTAGTGTAATAGGTTTAATAGAGGTATCATAATTTTGCACAAACCCTTCATCTGTTGCATTTACAATTTCACGCTCTTTTGGGTAGTAATCTATCATATACCTTTGGTATTCTTTTAAATTTGTGCTACTGTATACTGGCGAAACATCGGAAAGGTGTGATTGATACATTGTATCCAATTGATTTATTTGTTTTGAATTATTGGCTTTAAAAACAATACGGTCAATTTTCCACCCTGTTAATGGTGCAATATATATACTTTTAAAACCATACTCATCATTACGGTATTTAATATCAATTTCCTGAAATGTTCCATTGGTATTAAATAGACTAATATCTGCATTCCTTTTAAGCCTTGTATATGCTTGTTCTAAACCAACACTGGCATTGTATAATCCGTTTATTTGGAAGGAGTAAGATTGTTCTTGCCAAATGAAACTCCAAATAACAGGGCGGTTAAGATAATTATTATACAATTCAGTTAACTTTTTTTTCTTTACATTGTTTAATTTTTTTAAAAAATCTGCATTAATATCTTCTTGTGTTGCGTCAGGATATTTGGAATATTCAACACCTATTGCATCAATGTTTATAAATTCTATAATCGTTCCATCTTGTTTTATTTTATATATCATAAGTACAAATAATATCCTTGTGTGTATAAATTGAAAGTACCACCGCCACCGCTAACATAATAATTGAGCTGTCTGTTGTTATCAACTTTTATTATTATATTAGTGCTTGCGTCCATAATGTAACCTGCTATACTTATTCCGCTTTGTAATATATTTTTTGCATTGTCAGATGTATTATATAAATACAGCGACCGCCCTGAGCTAGTTGAAAATGAGATCCATCGAATGTGTAAATCTCCATAAGAATTTGGCGGAATTGAAATTTGCGATGTCAATGTTGGTGATGTTGCTGGTGGTGTCGTTACAAAATCCGTAATTTGTGTCAAATATCTTACATAATTCCCATCTATTTCAAACGGTCTTAATTGGCTACTTGCATTTGTTATAAAACTAAAAATATGCTTTTTCTTTGTAAAACCACTTGGAAGCGTTGGAGACGCAAGGCTTGTGCTTGTTATCGTTTTTACAAGATTGTTTGTTAAGTCTTTTATTTCAAAAATATGATATGTGGTATTTGCTTGTAATGTGCCAGTATCAAGCCCATTAACGCCAATTGTTGATAAATTAATAGTGCCGCTTGTAATTTCTTCTTTTGTTTCTGCGTCTACAACAGAATAAAGTAGTGAAGTCGCTGAATTATATGTTAAATTTACTTTTGTTGTAAGGTATGTAAGTCCATATATTGTAGCTTTTGCAGGTGTTAAATTTTTTAAAATAAATCTATTATTTGTGTTGTCGCAAATAACAGTATATCTATAACCAACTTGTATATCTCCTTGCATTAATGCACTTCCATCTTGTTTTACAGTATCTAATGCACCATTTACACCTTGAAAATTTGGTATTGATATTGTAACAGCACCAGTATTATTAGCTATTGCAACAAAATCTAATTCTAAACCATCTCTAAAACGATATGGAAATGAAGCAAAGACAGCTTCATTTATACCCGAGACTGTTGTCTCATTGTCAATATATCGCTTAGTTAATATCAGCCCATTTGCCGTTGAGCTTGGGTCTACTGTTAATAAATTTTTGTTCGCAACGCAAGTTTGAATTGCTTGCATTAATTCTTCTTGGTATGTTGTGTAATTAGTAGCATTAATAACACTCAAATCATTAATTCCACTAGAACTTCCTTCGTCAGTCCCAAGAGAGACTCCTCTTGTAGCTTCAAACAAATGTTGGAGTGCTGCACCAAGTATGCGTGAATCTGCACGGCTAAATACTTTACTTGAGTCAATATTTCTTAAATCAAATCTATCTGAAGCCTCTTTTTGACTTGGAACTATCATGTTATGCCAAATAAAGTTTTTTCTGTTTTGGTAATATACTCAAATATAATATAATCTGGTTTAATAAAATCAAGTATTTTTTTTACAATATAAAAATCATTGTCAGGTAATACAAAATCTAATGGAAATGCATCGCCAATGTTGTAAAATTCTTCAAGATTTTGAGAATCTGTTTCAACATATACAAAGTAAGTAAGTTTATCTTTTGTTGATGTGCTATTTGAGAAAGATATAGGAAGGTTATAGTTAAAAGATATATTGCCCTCTAGTGTTTCATTTATAGAATAAATTTTTACAGAATACCCTAGTAATAAAAGAAATGCTTGATAGCTTTCAATAGAATTTAAAGTTTTAAGATAACGCATTATATTAATTGCAAGTGCCTTCTCTTTTGCAGTTGTAATATCTGGAAAAATAACATTTGGCAGACCATAGGTCGTCATTAATTCATCAAGCCATATTGAATTTTCATCTACAATATAAAAACCATTTATATTTTTTTCAATTTGTTTATAAATATCTTGATATTCTATAGCAAAACTTTTAAGAAGTTTAAAAATATTTAAACTTTCTGTTATATTATATAAATAACCTTGCGGTACACCTTGACACCTCGCAAGAGTATATTGAGTAGCGTCAAGATAATTTTTATCAAGGATTGTAATTTCTTGCATATTATCCAAACACAACAGTTCCTAAAATTGGCTTTGATACATTGGTTGTAAGACTGCCAGTGCCGCCTATAAACATACCTGTAAAAGAAGGGGTTTGACCGTTGGTATCCCTTGTATTTGTTATAATATTTTGAATTTTTGAATTGCTTAATTCAGAAAAATCATTTGATAGATATTTTTTTACTGGCAAAGGATTGATGTACCGCTTTAATTCAAGTTTTATTTGATTTTGCATTGCTAATGTATTTGGCAAAAGTCCATTTATTGTAATATTGATGTTTGCAAATGATGGATTTTGGACTACTGTTTTATTCCCGCTACAGCCAAGAGGAAGTTGGTTATCATTAAGAAAATCCGCCTTAATTTCATCAAGTTCTTGAGTGGAAAAGTTTGTAAAATCTAAAGTAGTTTCATCAATTTGAGAAATCACACAATATACATAATTATAAAAACTATCCTCATCTTGAAAGACATAAGCATAATTAGCGTTTGTATTTTGTTTTAACCACGATTGATGTTGGTATCTATTCCCTGCGTTTGTTGGATTTTCCAAAAATTCAACCGTTCTTGCTTTTAAACTTTCTAAGGTTTCAATATCCGAACCACCAACAATACCATTGTAAGAAATATAAACATTCTCAACATAATCAATAAAGTCGTCAATAGATATAGTATTTGCAAAATCTTTATTTGCATCATTTGTTGCCTCAACGCTTTCAACCTCAACTAATACACCAAAATATTGACCTGTGATCGTGCCTGTTGCCGTCTCATCACTACCAGGATTTGAGTATTTAAAATAATCTTTATCAATAATTGTAATTGTTTGTTCACCATTAAATGCACTTTCGTTAGCACCTATAATCTCAAAATCCATACCATTTGCAAGATTATGATTTGTAATTTTTACAATAGCCTCATTATTAGTTCTTACAAGGCTTTCAATGTTAAAAGGCTGGTCAACGCAACTTCTCAATGTTTTACTTTTGTATACAATTCCGTCAACAGTTGAAAATTGTGTGCCGATTGGTATATCTACTTGCTGTGTTGCTGTAACAATTAAAGAACCAGTAGCAAAACTTCCATTTTTTCTTTGAATGGCGTTATTTGTCCATATAAAAGCATTATTTACAATAAATTGTTCTTCAGTCGCCAACCGTGGAAACATTTGTTTTATAGTATTATCAAATGTTAGCCTTGCATCAACACTATCCATTGCAATAAATGTCGCTATTGCAGTTAATGTTAAGTCTTGAGAAAGTTGAATATTAGCATTTGATAACAAATTTGCTTTTATTCTATCATATAATTCTTGTATTTTTGGTATATACCCAGACATTATAACTCAATAACAATATTACTTTGCTCTTGTGAGCCTATTACATAAGTAAAAGATAATTTATTTTTGTCAAGTTTTATAACAGATTTGATTTGTATATCTTTATCAATAAAACCAAGTCTTTTATCTCTTTGGCACGCCGCATTAACTTCTTGAATAATTTTATTAATATTTTGAAGAGTAATATTCCCTTCTATATAGTACAGCCAAGCCTGCGAAAAATATTCTCTATTTTCAATATATGATTGTATAGTACCCCTTCTGTATTCAGGTATGCCAACAATATTTTTATCGCCACGCCCAAAACATAGAAAATTATGTTTTAAATATGATACATAAATATTTTCTTTAACGATTTTACCATTTTCTATTTTAATATCCCAGTCTCCATCACTATTTTGGAACATTCCATAAACCATTTGCATTTTAAGTATCTAAAAGTGAAGTAATTAAAGTATTTATCTGTGTTTTTTGTGTAATATATCCAGAAAGAACGGGCGATAATGCGGCTTTAAATTGAACAAAATTACTTGTTCCAAGTGCGGCTTGTAATGAAGTTAAAAAAGCATTATCAATTGCAATATTTTGTTCTAAAATTGTTTTTAAATCCGTTGTATTATTTTTAATAGCAAGCTTTTTACTGTTATTCTTTATTAAAATATACACACCACTCCGCCCGAGTAAAACATCTTTTTCATTTAAACCTTCAGATTTAATCAAACTTAGTGCCTCTGTGTCTTGATAAAGACTTGAATACAAATCTTTAATATCATTCTCTATTACAAGAACCTTACTATTACTATTAACAGAAACAAGACCATCTTGATATAAGATATTCACATTTCTTGTTATTGATTTTTTATTATAAAAGTATGTTTGAATTTGAGCAAGCATACCTGAAGTACCTTGTATTAATTTCCGAACATTTCTGTATAAAATTACATTAATCATTTCACTTTTTTAAAAGACTTTTTTTAATTTTAATATTGTCAAGTGTGGCAAATGATTCTTGATTTACAAGGTTAAGCACTGTATTAGTTAAACCGTTGACATCAATAGTTGTTGAAACGCCTGTAATATTCATAGGTTCGTCAATACCCAAGTCTTCATCTGTAACTTTTACCAAGCTATTGGTTGAAAAAAAATCTTGATTCTTATTAAAAACTTTATATGGCAAGCCATAAACATAACAATTGGCTCTTGCTGCAATACCCATAACTTGATATGTAAGACTATTTGCAATTTGTTTATAAGAAGCCTTTGTTGCAAGTGTTTTTATTTTTTGTGTAAACGGCATAGCATTTTGATATTCCACGATCACACTTGTTGCACCGTCCGCACTTGGGTTGCCATTTAGCATTATATATCTTGAGGCTGTGTCTGGGTTGCTACTAACCTTTTGCGTGTAGTTGACATTTGATTTATAAGGTTTACCATTTGAATCTACTAAATAATAAATTTGATCCACAACTTCTTGATTACCGTTATGTTTTTCAATTGTAATAGTGTCAACGCCGTTAGATTTTAGCAAAACTTTATACATACTACACAAGCCCCCTATAAATTGACTACAATCCATTCCTTTCGTGTGGGTTTGATTACCGCCATTTGTGAGTAATATGTCTTTAACACCCGTACCATTTTGTATAGTAAAACCAGTATTTCTAAGCTCGGTAAGTGTTCTTGAAAGTGCAATTTGTAGGGTTTTGTGATTTTGATAACAAACATCTATCACATCACTATTGGTAAGATTTTCAAATTTGTCTGTTAAGTTAATGCTAATTTTCGTAGCTGAATTGAAATCTCTATCAATGCTTGTGTTGTATTCTCCCACAAAAGATTCTTGCCAAACTTTACCTTGAACTACAACTTTAATAGGCAACACTTGCTTTTTTATAGTTGCATTAAATTCTTTTGTTTTTTGAGTATTTAATAAAACATCAATATTTGTAGTTCTTAGTGATATAAACCCACGAATTTCTTCTACTAGTCTTATATTTTCTACCTTAAAGTATTCAGTATCATTAACTAAAACTTGAACTTTATCAACCATTGTATAAAACTAAAATCTTACCACTTACGAAGCCTGCATTCACAATATTATTTAATTGCATTGTTTCATCAAAAAAGTCAAGATTTCCATTAACATTATAAACTATTGAATGTAACGAGGTTGGTTTTTTTACATCTATTTCTCTAACTTTTATAGCCTTTTGATAAAGATTATTATATGTTCTAAAAAACCTTATTTTACACAAATCTAACTGCCTTCTTAAATCTGAGTCAATCACATCACTTGCTGTAATATATAAATATGCTTTTTCAAAAGAATTTTTATAATAATTTAAACTTAGTAAATTTACAATTCCCATTTCAGATATTTTTTCTTCTAAATTTGCTATTAAAGAACATAAAAACAATATTTTTAACATATCATTTGATTGTCTTAACTCAATAACATTTTGTGAATTTCCATATATATCTTTATCAAAATCTGCATTGTAAATTAAGTTAATGGTATCACAACCAAAATTCAAATTCATTTTAATTTCTTCATCTGGATTTTCTGCGGAAAAAACATTAAAAAGGTCTTGAGACGCCGCTGAAATATTAGTAAATATGTTTGAAATTTCCGTTGGTGCTGTTTTTATAATAAAAGAAATATTTTGCAAAGTTTGTGTAATTGTAGAAATTGCATCTGTGATATTTGCTCCCGACCTTTTAATTGTATTTAGTGGTGCTGTAAGTATTGATTGTGATGATGCTAATGCTTGTGCGGTATTATTAATCAATGCGGTTGCCGCTTCAATAGAATTTGTAAAAGTTCCGATTTTTTCATTTACATTGCCAACGAATGAAATAATCTTTTCCGAAGCTATTTGTAGTTTATCTAATAATGTTTTTTTACTTCCTACATCATAAGTAAAGACATTAATATCAAAATCTGTGCTTTGTAACGGGTCTTTTGCGGTTGTAAACTCAATATCACAAACATAATATCCGTAATATGTATAAGTAATAAACAAGTCGCCTACAATATTGACAATTACATTTCTAAAATCTCTTCTTACTAATGTCATTTGCACCCCTAGTGCAAAAAATTTAAAAGCCTCAAATTCTTCTTCTGTTAAAAAACATAATTGCATTCTAATACTAGTCGCACCAATACCAAGCCATTCAAATAAATCATAGTTACCTATAGTTTTATGAACCTGTGCCTTGAGGGGAATGTTATCTTTAAATGGTTCGCTAGTTAAAATTTTTATGTCAAAGTATTCACCGTTGTTTTTATATAATCTATCTTTAATTGTTAGCATACATCAATAACCAAGTGAAAAATCCGAAATAATTGGTGCTGTGTATGGCGACCTATAAACATTTTTGTCTTTTTGCTTTGTTTCAACTGTTACATTTCCACTTTTGTCAACATTGATATTGTTGACAACTTCAATGTTTGGCTGTGATTGTAAATTTGCAAGCATTTCAATATTTTTGGGGTTTGCAGTTGTACTGCTTAAATTTCCAAGTGGCATACTTGAGTTGTTATTACCGTAATAATCATTTCTTGCTTTTTCAATATTTTTTTGAATACGCTCATCATCTGTAATGGTATCATACATTGTAAAACCAAGACCTGCAAGTCTAATTACAGGACTTTTTGATATAGCTATAAGTCTTGCATTTGTTAGAAGAAGACTTTTATTTAATAAATCAATTGCTTTTCCCATACCCACAAAAGCACCAGACAATGTAAATGCTAATGCAATGGCGGTATCAAGATGTTTAATAATACCTTGCATAGGGTTTTCCTCTATATCTTTTAAAACTTGTTTCCAGTCTACACTAATTAAGTATAATGCACTCGCGGCACTTCCTGCCATAAAAAGTCTACTTTTGAAAATACCAAGCTTCATATTAGATTCACCAATAAGAAATGATAATTTTTTCATATGTCCAAATAGCAGAAGCGTCGGTACAATGGTTAAACCTAACATTGTTAAATAAGAAGCCATACCCTTTGTTAAATTGGTGTTGTCATCTTTTAATGACATTCCTATTCTTTGTAAAAGACTTGCGTATAGTTTTGTAAATTCTGTTAATTTAAATTGATTATCAAGTGTCTTACCAAGACCTTCAAAAACCATTGTCATTGATTCTTGACTCTCCCCCCAAGCCTGTGTGAATGATTTTGCATATTCTATCATTGCAGTTTCAACTTCATTTGTTTTACTTGCAAGTTGCAAAATTTGTATTATTTCTTTAGCAGTCCATGTTTCACCGCTTTTTTGCACGCCAACATTTCTTGCAAGCCTCTCAATGTTTAATCCCCATTCAGCCATAATTCTTAAATCCGTTGCATTTGCTCCCTTTGTTGATGTAAGAATTTGTTTTAGTTGATGCATTACGCCAGTTTGTGCTTCGGCAGATGGGGCATAAGCAAGTAAAACATTACCGACCGACTTTGTCAAATCTTTAATTTCTGCGTTTGTTGTTATACCCAACTTTTCTTTGCCAAGTACAAGACCTTCAATTAACATTGTTGCATTTTCAATTTTGTAATCTGTTTTAAGTGCATAATCTTGTGCAAATTTTTCCATATCTTTGGCTTCTTTACCGAAGTACATTTTCATTCTGATTTGCCTTTGCTCCATTTCCATATAAGCACGCATTGCAAAAGTTGACAAAAGGGCGGTAGGTGCCGTTACATATAATGCCATTCTTGCGGCAGAGGAACGGAAGTCTTCTTCAGTCTTCATCATTTGTCTTTTTGCATTTTCTTTGTGCCTCAACTGTTCCCTTGCTGCTCTTTGCTCAAGTCTTATTCTTTTTTCAGTCTCTCTTGTTAAAAGATTTGTTTTCCAAGTTTCATGTTTTTCTTGCTCTCTTTTATCTTTATTATTCCAATATTGGTTGCTTTTATTTCTGTTTTTGTTTAGTTCTTCAGTTTGTTTTTCAATATTACGAAGGGACTTTGATATACTGTTAAGGGCAAGCGAAGCATCTTCTTTAGCGGAAATTCTTAAGGCAAGACTAAGGTCAGACATTTTTTTTATTTTGGGTTGTTATATAATCAAGAGAATGTATGTAAAAATCAAGCATTTTAATTGCATCATAGTAAGTAAGCTCTTGAATATCTTTTAATGAATAACCGCCTTTGTAAAATTGTAAAATAGCGGGCGTTTTCCACTCAACTAAATCAAATATACTATAAACAAGTTTGCTTTTTTCTAAATATGGATTGATTGTAAATCTTAAATTTTGGAGTTTGGTAAAAGCCCCTTGTATTGAAGTACGAGGTGTACTTGGTCTCGTAATTTGGTCGAAGGAAAAAATTCTAAAAAAAAACTTACATAAATCATAATCAATTCGTCTGTTAATGCTTGAAACTGCATTGGAGACATACCACGAAAGAACAAATCATAACTGTCTAAAGATAACATCATAGGCATATTATGAAATCTTGTCCCTGCATTTTCTTGGTATTCATAACCAATTTTTTTGTTTAAAAAATTTCTAAACTTAGTAATAATTGTAAAAAAATCTTCTCCATCTTTTTCATAAATAGTAGAAAATTTAATTATTCCTCTTATAATAGTTTTTATAGCTTCACTTTCAGTTTCTTCTTTTGTAGCTTCCCTTGGTTTCTCTTCTAACTCAATATCTTCATCTTCAGCATCAATGTCTTGTTTTTTTGGTGCAACACTTGGGTTTACAAGGTCTTCTATTATTGCATTTACATACTCATTACTTTGTGCGGCTTCAAGAAGTTTATGCAAACAAATAGTAAGTTTCTGTATATCATTATGATCGTTTTTATTTGGCTCTTCAAGTAAAATAGGGTTGTGCTGTATATCGTTACCGTTTATTTTAAAAAATGGTATGAATGGCTCTTTTAAGTATATTGCAATATATTTTTTACTACCAATTTGCATTAACTCAATGCTTTGATGGATAGTTAAGTTATTAAGCATAATACTAATATTCAATTATCATTTTAAATGTTGAATGCTTTTGAAAATTTGCTGGTGAACTTATAGTTTCAACTAAAAGTGACCTTGAAAAAGTTACAGTTTCAACGCCTTGTAAAATTCTACCACTACCCATTTCCCTATCTGCACCAGCATTTCTTAAGAAATTATACATTGTTCTATACTCTTGTTTTAATTTGTAACCTAAAATAGGCACGGAAAATGCCTCTCTTGGTTTTGGCTTTACAGACACATGATGATAATTATACCCCGTTATCATTGTGGTAGTCTCTGTGTTTGGTGAAAAAATTACTGTTTCATCAAATGCCGTTAAGTCTATGTATTGTGCAAGATTAACGCCCCATTTATTAAAAAAAAATTCTGCTAAAGAAGATTGTCCTGCCATATATTATTGATTAAATGCTGTTATAAAAATGTTTTGAATACCGTTGAGTAGTGCTTGTGTATGTTTTATTGTAAGAGTATTGGTTGCGATATCAAAGCTTGTGTTAGCCTCAATATACTCATCAAATTGAGACCTCGCTATTTCACTATTGTCAATAACTTGTGCATAGTCGCTTCCATATATGGAATTTAGATTAGTTCCATCAAGAATATCTCTAGTAAATTTTGATTCTGCTACACTTATTTCCTTTGTAATAACAAAAGATTGAATTGCAGTACCATTTGACCAACTTTTTTCTCTATACACCAAAGGCAGTCTTTTCTCAACAATAAAATATCTTGCTACACTTGATGCAAGAACTCTACTCAAATCTTTCCAGCCTGTTTGACTTGATAATGTAAAAGGATTACCAACTGTTACAGTATCATCAAATTCTTGCTGAATTGGTGTGAATTGACGACTTTCAATAAGTGAGATTTTACTGTATCTTACTGGTCTTATGATAAAGTCATCTTTGGAAAGAACACATAAATGTCTTGTTATCCCATCAATATTTATAGGGTTATCATTTGTTAAGGCATTAAGTTCGGTATCATCATCTAAATCAATTGCAGTTGCTTGCATAATTCTGTAATCCATAGCACGATTACCGTAAGCACTTACATTATCCCACTTTGCCTTTGCATCTATGATTAAATTATTAATATTGTAAGAATAAGGAACTACGATATAATCAAAATCAAGCTCTCCAAGTGGTGTATTTTCTTGGTCTTTTACATTTGTTAAAATATCACTAATGTCAACAGCGTCACTGCCAGCGGTGTCTTCAAGGGTATTGAATGTAACACCAGTTACACTACTATTTGCAACAAACTCAATTGAAAAATCTTGTGAAATTGTACCTTTGTGTTTAGATGTGAATGTTACAACACCGGAATTGCTTGCTGCACTATAAACGGAATATTGATTTGCTTGCACAGCATCGGAAATTTTTGTAGCTATTGCTGTTGCGGTATCTCCCTTTGTGATTGCTACTTCAATAATAACATCATTTGTTGTAATATTTGGAAGTGGTGCATTAAATTGACCTGCGGAATTTGCTGGAGAACCTACTGAAATTGCTCCATTTGCATAAACGGAAGCACAAGCACACCCTTTTGTTTCACGCATACCGTGAGCAATAGTAACTTGTGTAATTACATTAAATGGGTCAAGTGAGTGAATTTTGATTTTTTGTGTAAAACTTTTTGTTGCCGTACCACTTACTGTTGTTTCAAGTACTCTTGCAATAGCAGCAGAATTATCTTTATATGAAACAGCCCATATTTTTGGTTTAATAAACCCTGACAACATAACACTTGCATCTCTTAATGCACGACCAATATGGCTTGATTTTCCAAACTTCTCTTCAATTCCCTGTAAGTCATCATACTCAATATCTTTGTAAAGACCTTCTGTAGCTGTATTTGATTGTCCAACAATAACAATTTTACGAAAAAATGAAGTATCTTGTAAAGCATCTATATTTTGAAATGAAACTTTTGGATTTACTGCCATACTTTATATAAAATAAATAAACCATATTAACTATTTTTTCAATGTCAAGAAAAAACTATCAAATCATTATTACTTTGTACCTTTTCAATTGGATATATACCGTCTAAGAATTGCAAGACATTGTTATTTTCTACATATGATATATAAAACTCAATATTATACTCAAAAACTACCCTACCTTGTTGTATTGTATTTTCGTTATTCACGGAAGCACTTGCTATTGTCATACTTGAAGAATAGCCATTTTCTATTTCAAGACTTCTTCTTAGAATGAATTTTAATGCACGATCCATTTGAAAAAAATCTTTATCCATATTAGAAGAGTTTGTCCTTGTGTCCATTATATAATATAGTTTAAGGCTAACATTTCTAGTAAATTGACTTGTAGCACCTGTTACGGAATAATTTGCATCTGTTTTATTACTTTCAGAGCGGTGTGGAGTGAACTCAAGGCTTGCAGTGTCAATAATAATAGCTTTTTTATCTATTGCTGTATTTTCGGTCAAATATTCATCTTTACTATAACAAAGAATACTTTCATAAAGATATGATATATATGGTTTTTTATTTGTGTCTATATATGCAATATCTGTAGGGGAGAAATACTCACTCTCAAATTCATAATAAAATGTATTGTCCCCCGCATCAAATAATTTAGTTGTCTTATTCAACCCACCAATGTATTGACTTGATAAATACCCAAGACCGCTTTCTAAATTTTCTTGCGGTATATCATCTTTTTTCACATTTACAGAATAAGCATCATTAACATTGGTAACAAGATAAACTCCATTGTATGCTGTATTAGTAAACCCCTCAAGTGTAAACTCTGCGTCATTCTTTAATTGGTGCGGTTGGGAGAATTTTAATGTAAAAAGATTACCAATATAATTTTTAAAAGAAGTTATATTATTTTTTAAGTATATACCAGAAATAGTAAACTTATTTTTATCTTCTGTTTCTTCATTATTTTTATCTTCTGTTTCTTCAATATATGTTCTAAAGTCTTCATAATCTACTGTGCCCAGCTCAATGTATAACCTCTTTGGGTTGCTAGAATTTTCAGGGTCTTCCCCTATTGAAAAATTAACCGCTTGATATTTTTTGCCTATTTCTATATCTGTGAATGGTATTCCTCTTATTAGTAAATCTAATATTTGATTGCAAATGCTTTCTGTTGCCATTGTGAACAAATTATTTTATTGGTTTTAAGTTTTTTTGAAATATTTTGCGTATATCGTGCATACTATATTCTGCTGCAGTTCCTAGCGTCGGTCTGCCCTTGTTTTCCCAATACTTTACATAATCAAACCCAGAAGGGTTCACTTTAAACCCAACTTCTGCAACACTGCTACTGATTAACTTAGTTTTTAAAAGCTTTTCTGCATACCCAGTATCCCTAGCT
>Ga0222713_10004619_pt1 | contig 13735 bp, 5 predicted proteins | sample C33_649DmetaG_FD_165061 | JGI IMG/M metagenome (GOLD analysis project Ga0222713, IMG submission 165061) | Estuarine water microbial communities from San Francisco Bay, California, United States - C33_649D | ecosystem: Environmental > Aquatic > Marine > Unclassified | place: USA: California...
ACACGGACTCGAATGTCTCGTACTCGACGGCTGTACCCTCTAACACAGTGTTTCCCCGAACGCGCGCCCGCGCGCGCGCGCGCGCGAGATTCGCGATGATCTCGTGCGCGAGCGGGATGGCGATCGACGAGATGGGACTCACGACGACCCCCCCCCCGGGACGCGCGCGCCGAGGGTCGCGCGCGCGCGTCGTGGACGCGCGCGACGCGCGACGCGCTTCCATTCCTCGGCTCGCGCGCGCGCGAACGATGTCAACGATCGTACGAATGTCATGCGCGCGCCCGACGTGCGCGCGCGCGAGCGCGGCGAAACCGGCGAAAGCGGTCGCCAAAGCGTCGCCGAGCGCGCGATCGAGCGCGAAAGCGTTCGTGGCCAAAATCGCCAATCCCGCATCGGTGGCGTTCGTGGCCAACGCTCTGATCGCCGTCGCCCCGGCGCACGCCGACGCGGGGAAGTTGTTCGATTTCAACTTGACTTTACCCATCATCGCCACCGAGTTTTTGCTTCTGATGACGATCTTGGACAAGACGATGTTTGGCCCGGTTGGGAAAGCGCTCGACGACCGCGACGAGCTCATTCGCGCGCAGCTCGCCGCGGTTGGGGATAACTCGGCGGAAGTGGAGAACTTGATCGTACGTCGCGATGCGATGCGATTCGATGGATGTGAAGAGAAATATCGCTCGAATCACAGCGCGCGCGAACGCGCGACGGCGCGCGCGAAAGCGTTCGACGATGGACGATCGCGCGCGACGTCGATCGATCGCGAGATTGGGTTATTTGGGGTTTATCCGAACGACTGGATTCCAGGCGCGCGAGAGAGGCGGAGCGAGGCGACGTCGCGACGCGCGACGAAATGACTGACGAGACGATGGGGTGCGTATACGTGATGCAGGCGCAAAAGGAAAAGATAATCGCTGCGGCGCGCCAAGAAGTCGCGGCTGAAGTCGCGGCGTTGAAGGCGAAGATGGACGCCGACGTCGCCGCCGCCGCGGAGAAGGCGAAGAAGGATGTCGACGCGCAAATCGCGCAAGCGATGAAGGCGCTCGATGCCGCGAAGAAGGATAGCGCATCGCAAGTCGATAAGCAAGCCACCGCGATCGCCGCGCAAATCATTAAGAAGGTTGTGGCGGTATAGATACACAAACAGCATGACGCGCGAGGGTTGAAGCGCTTCAACCCGGCGGGGGGCTTTCGACGACGCGAGTCGCTCAGCCTCCTCTAGATGCTTAGCCCAACTCCATTTCTTGAATATTGACAGTACTACTATTCTGATACTCAGATAACCGCGTTTCTGTCGTCACGGTTGCTATTTGCTAATGTACACGAGCGTGGAAAGGATGGATATCGTCAGCGTTCCCGCTTCGCCTTTTTCTTCGTAGATTTGGCTTCCGTTGCGGGGGACTTTCGAGGCCGCTTCGCGCCCTCACGGTCTTCAGCTTTCTCGGGCGCGTGAGAGTTAATTTCTTCAAATGCACGAGGCTCGACGCCGGCGAAAAGACCTCGAAGGAACGTGCGGGCGAGAAGGGCAGCGCTCGGATCTCCTGCCGCGGCGCCGCCGACCACGGCGTCGAGCGCACCACCCGCCGCCACACTCTCGGCGTACGCTACCGATCGCAAGTTTCGGTGAATCGCACGGTCGGCTAGAGATAACTCTGCAGATGAGTCATCCACCAACTCAATCGTCCGCAACAGGCACAGATGAGCGGCTATTAACGGCAGATCCAATGATTTGAGTGCGCGCGATCCCGCGGCTCGAGCGCACGAAGACATGATAGCCGCGAATCGCGCCGCGCCGCCGCACTCGGGCGTGCGAACCAGAGCGTTGGCAAACGTCGCGCCGCCGCTCGCGAGCGCACTCGCACACCAGTACGCAAGTTTTTGGAAAGCCTCTTCGCTGTCTTGGCTCTTATACGGACGTTTTGCGACATCTCTCGCGTGCACAGCAGCCCAAGACGCGCAAAAGACGACTGCGTCTGCAAGCGCACGCGATGTTTCGTGCGTACACCGTTTCGCATACTGACCGCCGCCTTCAGAAGTGACGATGATTGTAAACATATCATCTCCGAGCGATGCGGCGTCTGGCGCTGCAGCTACCGTGCGACAGAGCTCGGCGATTTCCACCGGGTCGCCGACTTCAGCGATGCGCCGACGAAGGCGAGCGGCGATCTCAACATGCAGCTTCAAGTACGGTCCGAGCGCCGCACGGCGTGCGGCAACTTCAGCATTTGAGCTTCCAACATCGCGTCGCAGAATGACGGCGCGAATGGCGTGCAAGGCAGATAAATAATCAGCCGCTGTACCAGTCGGACCAAGGTAAATCGATCCTTTTTGGCGAATGAGCGTCACAAGAGCGCTAGTAGCCATATGTGCGGTCGCCACGCGCATCGAGGTCGTCTCTCCGGCGCGAATATCATATTTATCGTTTAAACACGCCGACTTTGCCACTGAAGCGAGCCATGCGATCAATCCACCACCCTCAACGAGCAAACGCGCCGAATGCACGACGGCGCACGCTCGAGAGACAACATCAAGCATCATAAACCTCACAAAAGGTTCCGCCAAGGTGGACGAATAGTGACTCATGATGACTTCGAGTGCAAATGTTTTACGAAACATCGTCGTGTCGATCTCGTCCTTCAATGACGCGCGTAAAAGACGTAGAATCCACACTCGATACTGTCTAGCCTCGACGTCGCCGCTATTCAACATCGGCAAAAACATGGGAACACCATCCAAATCAAGAGCCGCGCGCTTGTTCAACTGTCGATGAAGCGGTAAAAACGTGTCGTTCTCAGGGTACAGGCACGAGATCAAACATTCAGCCGCCAATATCGCGCTTGGGGAGGGCCACCGAATCATAGGCGTCGCCGTGGCGTTACGCAGCGAACTCAAGCACGAAAGCACCTGAGTTCGCTCTCTGAATGACATCAAGGGGTCTTTCAATTGCTCGTCGAGCGTATTCAAAATAGCGTACGCAATTCGACGAGTGTTTTCGTCAACAGATGAAAGCGCAGCACACGCCAACGGCGCCAAACCCCAAGCGATGGATTCGCGAATGTCCATCGCTCCGGCTTTTAAAGCATGAAGGGTGAATGGTAGCATCCACACTGGGTCGTAACCGAACGGTACGATTTCATCGCAGGTTGTCGGGGATGTGGCACTGTGCTCTGCTGGTGGAATGGAGCGAGACACGGGAAATCTCGCCACAGTCGCCGCCGCTCGGCGAGCATCTGGAGGAGTTCCCTCGCGAATGGACGCCGAAATGAGCGCTGCTGACGGTTCGGAATACATCAAATCGTCCGCGTGGAAGATCAATTCAGTGTTCTGTCGCATCGCAATCGATGCTTTTACGAAGTGGTTCACGGAATCACCCCATAGATAACCCAAGGAGCGTAAAGCACCGCCGCCAGTGCTAGCATCCATTTCAAGCATCAGATCCAGCGCCGCGCGATCGATTTCGCTCAAAGTCGCGCCATATCCAGATGCTATTTTGATAATTGTGCTCGCCTGATCAGCACGCCATTGCTTGCACAATTTTGAACCATTCGCACCTCCAGCGTTTTGCATGCGCCATAAGATTCGCAATACGCGCAGTAATTCAATCTTGAGCGCGCTCGCGTTTGACGGTTCCGTGGGAGCAGTCAAGATGGAAGCGTCGTTTGTGACTTCTAAGATCGATTTCACGGTCGTGACGGTATCGATAATGTTCGATGGTATTTGCGATTCGACGTCGCAGCTCCCGTCAGTTAGTGCTTGAGCGAATTGAGGGTGCGAAACGATGCACGCCGTCGCAAACTCTGCGAGAGCCTGCATTTCGAAGTTTTGTGACTGAACCTGGCTCAGCACGAAGCTGATTTTATAAATGATTGTCCAGCGTCTATGGGCGCGAAATCTGTGCGTCGAAGACTGCTTGATGAAAGCCTTGGTTGCTTTCACTAAGTGTGAAAGGACATCGCCGGAGACTTGATTCGCAGTGTTTTTTCCCATGAGCGCATGCAGCACACGAGCTAACGATTCAGCAAGGTACTTTTCCAAACCAGCGTTTTCTGACGTCTCTTTAACTTTACCCGGGCGGGTAAGCACCGCGAGCGACGAAAGAATGGACGTCATGAACATCAGTTGCTCTTCAACTGATTCGCTCTCCGCGTAGAGCTCAGTAGCCATCGCGGCCAAAACCAAACTGCCGCGTTTGGTCCAGCCTTCTGAAGGTAGAGCCCTGCGAATGAAACCAACAGCATCGTCCGTGCGCATCGGCGCAATTTTCATGCACATGACAAATGTTTCAGCCGCGTCCTCGCCGAAATCCGCTGCTATCGGGTTTATGCCGCCGTCGGCATCCATGAACGCAACGTAATATTTCAAGATCGCATCGCGATACGTGATGGCCAAATCGACACCAAAATGCGACAGTTCGAACGCCCATTGCCACTTAAATACGTGTTTGACGACTGGCAAGAGTTGAAACATCGCTATGGGCGACTTATTCCTCATCTCCTTGTTGGCCAGAAAACAGCTCGCGAGTGCGTCTGATTGCGCGACAAACGCTGCGGCCAGGTGCACAAGTGATGTCGAATGCGAGTTCTTCACGGCGTAGTTCAGTAATTCAACTGATTCAGGCGCGGCCGCCAAATCAGGGGTTAGTCCAGAGCGGGTCTTAATCAAATCTCTCGAGAACAAGGCGTTAAGCGAGTCGCTCGCCACTCGACACGCCTGGTTCACTACCAAAACGCTGGCATTTGGATCCAGCGCTGCGCACACAGCGAGACGAAGAGCGCTCAGCCGAACGGCACTACCGCACTCACGCGCAAGCAGTACCGCTGCGGCTACTTTTACGGCGGCTGAAAGCGCTGATGCTTCTCTACACGCCGCTAGTATGGAAGTCTTCTCCGCATCTGTCGCCAAAGCAACGAGCGAGACGCTGCCATCGATGAAGCCGGAGGTAGATGTTACGCCAGTCACGAACTCACGTATTTCTCTGACGACGCGATCGACGTAGGGCACATGCAGGTCGCACGGCACTTCGCTGAGCTCCGCGTTCAAGGTGATGAGACTTGCCACACTACCGCTTGTCGAACTGTCTAATATCGTGTAGAGCGATGTTTTTGCAAACAAAGCGCTGCGGATTTCGGCCAAAGAAACTGTGTCGTCGACTCGCGCACGATTGAGCGCGGCAGCGCAAATCTCGAGTAATCGCGCCGTGGCTCGAGAGTATCCTTTTGCGTGATTCCACTTGCACCAGAACACAAGCGCTCGCACTGTTCTGACAAAGTCAAGCGCTGGACACGAAGCGATGGCTCTCGTACAAAGATCCCGAGCGGGACCGGACTGTTCCATTTCAGCACCAATCGCAGGGCAGTCTCCTGATGCACACGCTGCGACGATAGCCGCGGCGTCGAAGCTATTGATGAGCGCGCTAGTAAGCTCTGTTTCCTCGTCCCCGTCTCTAGAGACACCAAACAGCACGTTCGCAGCTACTCCAGGTTTTATGATGTCAACCATGGGCCCGTGTGCGTTGAGTGCGAACTGCAGTTGACCTCTGAACTCGGGCGATATCGATTTTAAGTCGTTCAGCGCGACTGTCAGTTGACGGGGCGACCATTCCATCGGTGTCGACCCTGCGACGATCGCTTCACGGATCTTCTCTCCACGTCGCGAGCCTTTCGAATCTGGCTTCGTGAGACACTGTCTTAAAAATGACCGTATGGATTGAACCGCAGGATAGATTTCGTCATCATTTGCAGATATGTTCGAACTTATCGATTGATACGCGCACAAAGCTAACGCCCAGGGATCATAACTCGTAGGCACAAGCGACATCAATACGGATGAGACGTATGTGCTCACCGCGAGCTTAAACTCCTTTGAACGCTTTTCGCTGTTGAGTACTTTGACCATGTTTTCAACCGATGTCATCGTGAGGGCGCTAATGGAAAGCGTCGCGCTGTTCATGTACTCATCTTCCAGTTCATCTGAGACAGCATAGTGTGATGGCCTCTCAGCAGCGTGCTTCTTCAACTCGTTTTGAATCGAGTCATCGTGCTTGAATCGCCGCCGAGCTGCTGCGGTGGTAGCCTCCGCTAAAAATTCGGTGCACGCCATTAGCACATCCTTCGACTGCTCAAACCCTTTCGCCTTGAAGGACGTGAGCCTATCAATCCAAACGTCGGCTTCCATGGCTCGTCCTTCGAGCGCCCCAGAAGTTATGAGATAATGTTTCGCCAGTCTCCTCGCGGATTCTCGTGCGCTCGCGGACGACGCAAACATAACCACGCGAAATACTGACAGTAAGTGCCCCTGGTTAACGCCTGCTTCCTGACCGGATGCCACGGGGTTAACAATATCTGTCTGTGCCGCGTTCAATCCTTTCGCCGCACACAGCAAGTTGATGACCGCCGCGAGCTCGCCCTGCGGTAAGCTCGTCGGGTCATTCGTTGGCAATAACTTGTGCAAGTCAGTCTTGGCATCAACCAGAGTATCGGGAATGATGCTAACTTGCAACGCCACGGCGTTGAGCGCGTGGCACCGCATGATTAACGCCGCGGTTGCATCCTTTTCCTTACCACCCTTGCTCGACGTGTACGCCGCCATGATAGACTGTACCTCAGGCAAAACAGAAGAAGCGCCTAATTTTGCATATGCGACCAAGCTCTCGATTTGCCAAACGCGGTCGCTGCCTTTTAACTTGCCCTCGTGTATGGCGGAATTGAGATACTCCATACGCGTGCGGATGGCTTGCGTCACGCTGAGTAACAAACACAACGTCGCGTGACGAATCATCGGTGACGTGTGCGCAATGCCTTTTGAAAGTGTTTGTTTCGTCAGCCCGGGTGGAATCACAGCCCTTATGTATGCCAATCCTTCGCTTTCGCCAACCGTGACGTTGGCATCGAAGCGCGACGCGGCTGCGCTCGCCGCGACATCTGCCCCGGCGGCGACGCTTACTCTACCGAGTAATCCCGCACTAGCGAGCCAATGCGCTGATAATCTTGGCTCAAGCGAGTACTTGGCGTTTGGCAAGTACATCGACGCAAGCACTGGGTGCGTTTCACACGCATCAAGTAGAATCTTCAAATGCGCCTCGCAATCGATCGGGCGCAGCTTTTGTAACAGTCGAACAATCGAAACACTCTTTTTTGAAGCAACGCCCGACTTCTCCGGGCACAGGCCGTGAGCAGAATTTGTAAACAACTCCGACAATACCTCGCGCGCATCTTTCGCGACGCGACCAGATGTTGAAACTTCATCGGCGTCGGCCTGTCCCGCCATTGTCGCTAGCTGCTCCAACGTAACGTCACCAAATAGTGCGGCGCGCAATCTCGCCGGCACTCCGCTCCCAACGTCCATGATGTCCTCCCGAATCACCTGCATCACGCGCATTTGCATCGCTGGGTCGTCGCCCGCGGCGAAACGCGCGACGTTACCGAAAAGCACGCGCTGCGCCAGCACAGGCCGCAATAACGAAGCGTCCTTGACGGCGAAAAAAGCCAACACGAATTCACAAAACGCCCGTCTGGTCGACCCCGCGAGCACGTCTTTCCCATCTTTCCGTTTATGCTGTCCTTTTGCAGAATCTTTCGTCGCGGAATCTCGAGGCGGCATCGCAAGTTTCGGTAAAACTGCGAGCGTGAAATCAAATGTCCGAAACAATTCCGCCGCGCACCGCTTCCCTCTTCCGGCGATACCGGCTAAAACCATCAACCCCGCGCACACGCGAACGCGCACACCACTCGCTAAGTGACTATATACCTGCCTCATCCGTCTCGACATGATCGCTCGCGCGAGAGCATCCAACGCCAATCGCTCTCGCTCCGTCCACGCGTCGCCGCCGGCGCCGCTCCCTCGCGTCGCCGCCGTCTCCCTCGCCCGAGTCATCATCGTCCCACACAGCGCCAAAAGCGGTGCGCACACTTTCTGCGCGTGATTCGCGTGATACGAATCCCATATCCCAAGCACATCGGCGAAATCCGGGGAATGCCTCAAGTACTCCTGCGCGCGCTCGCGTCCCGACGCCGCGTCGTCAGCCGTCGCTCGCGCGTCGCCGCCCGTCGTCCTCCATACCTCCCCTTTCCCTTCCGTCCTCGCTCGACTCTCGCGCGCCTCACGTTTGCGTACCTTTATCAATTCGTCTCCTTCCCGTTCGCTTCCCATGCTCAGTCGTCGCAGCGCTTCGATCGCTGTCGTGTCTTTGGTCAGTCTCTCGCTCGCGCGCGCGCCCGCGCGCGTCGCTCTCTCGCGCGCACGCACCGCTCGCGACCTCATCGACGTCGTTCGAGGACGACGCGCGACGAAACGCGTCGATCGCATCGTATGCGTCGCGCGTGATGTCGAGCGCCGATGACGCCATGCGTCGCGCTCTGAACGTACCGTCGTCGTCGTCGTCGTCGTTCGCGATTAAGGCGCGAGCGGGACGTCGGTCGGGCGATTTGAGCTTTCTGAGTCGTTATTCGCCGAATAGTCCTTCTCCCGGTCCATCCGGCGGTCGTCGTGCGAATTGAGCTTTCTGAGTCGTTATTCGCCGAATAGTCCCCCTTCACGGCGACCTCGCCCGACGTCGATGGGACGGTCGAATCATCAGTTCGCGACGACGAAACGCGCTCGCGCGAGGCGCGAACGCGCGTATCGCGCGGAAAGCGATATCATTCGCAATCTTCCCTCGCGATCGAGCGAGGCTTACGGCGAGGGCGAACGGCGGACGTTCGCGCGCGAGGCATCGAGCGCGCGCGCGAGGGCGCTGAGGTTTACGCGCGCGCGCGGGAGACGCGGAGGACGCGGAGGACGCGGCGCGGGATGACGTCGATGACGATGAAGCACGCGCTCGCGTTCACGCGCGTGACAGTAGACGCGCGCGCGCGACGAGGGCGAGAAAGTGTGGGGCGAGTGGAGCGACGACGACGCGGCGGCGTCGCGACGCGCGCGGATGCGTTCGCCGGGATGAGCGCGAAATTGGATAAGGCGTGGGCGCGCCTCGCCGGGGAGAAGGATTTAAACGTGGAAAATATTAAAGAACCTTTAAAGGATGTTCGTCGCGCGTTGCTCGAGGCGGACGTGAGTTTGCCCGTCGTGCGAAGGTTTATAAAGCGGTGCGAGGACAAGGCGATTGGGACGAAGGTGACCAAGGGCGTGGAGCCGGGGCAAATGTTGGTCAAGGTGGTGGCGGATGAGTTGTGCGAACTCATGGGCGGGTTCGGGTCGAAAGGGATCGAATTTCGAACGGATGGTGAGCCGACGGTGATTTTAATGGCGGGGTTGCAGGGCGTGGGGAAGACGACGGCGTGCGGGAAGCTTTCGTTGGCGTTGAAGAAGCAAGGGAAGAGCGTGTTGATGGTGGCGACGGATGTCTATCGTCCTGCGGCGATTGATCAGTTGAAAACGCTCGGGCAGCAAATCGGAGTACCTGTGTTTGATATGGGAACGAATGGAAATCCCCCCGAGATAGCGGCGCGCGGGGTGCGAAAGGCGAAAGATGAAGATATCGACGTCGTCATTGTCGACACGGCGGGTCGATTAAACATCGACGAAAAGCTCATGAATGAACTTAAAGCGACAAAGGTCGCGACGAACGCGGACGAAACTTTATTAGTCGTCGATGCAATGACTGGTCAAGAGGCGGCAACGCTGACTGCGTCGTTTAACGAGGCGGTGGAGATCACCGGAGCGATTCTGACCAAGATGGATGGCGACACGCGCGGCGGCGCCGCCTTGTCCGTGCGCGAGGTATCGGGCAAACCCATCAAGTTCACCGGCGTCGGAGAAAAGATGGACGCTTTAGAGCCGTTCTATCCCGAACGTATGACGAGTCGCATTCTAGGCATGGGGGACATCGTGTCCCTCGTCGAAAAAGTTCAAGCGGGCGTCAAGGATGAGGAGGCGAGGAAGATTCAAGAGAAAATCATGAACGCCACGTTTGATTTCAACGATTTCGTCGGTCAGCTTGAGATAATGAATAACATGGGCAGCATGAAGCAGTTGATGCAAATGATGCCCGGAACGGCCAAGATGAGCGAAAAGGATATGGAAATGGCGGAGAAGAGCATGACGATCGCCAAGAGCTTGATCAACTCGATGACCAAGGAGGAACGTCAATACCCGGATATGCTCGTCGCGAGCACCAACGCTGAGTCGAGACGTGCTCGTATCATAAAGGGAAGCGGGCGCAAAGAGGCGGATTTAGCAAACCTTATAATTATGTTTGGTGGCATGCGCGCGAAGATGCAACAAATGAGTGGACAGCTCGGCGGCAAGGCGGCCTCTGTGGGTCTGACCCCGCAGCTCTCCGAAGCAGAACTTACAAAGTTGGCTTTAAACAAAGTTCGCAAGACCGTCAAACCAGGCATGGTACGTAGACCGAAAGCGAAGAAGGTTCCAAAATTTCTCAGCGAAAGAGTTGAAATGGAGGGATCTGCATAATAGGTGCGAAGACGATTCCATTTTAATACTTACAAATGGGAAAAGCGTCAAACGTCAAAGCGTCGTGCAACTCACGCCCATCCGCGTTTCCCTCGCGCTACAATCAAACTCGAATCCACGCCTTGTCCCCGGGCGGCACGCGGTAGTGCGAAGATAAAAAATACTCCCTTGCAGAGTATGAGCACACCCGACTCAACACTTCGACGAGCCAAGAGTCGGGACCTACCAAGTATCGACCCTTGGGGTTGCGAGCTTTCATCGCCGCCACGACGACGTTGACTACCTTTTTGGGATGCGTCCCGGCCGCTTCTTCCGCTCGCATGATTTGTTCTGCGCGCACGGCAACTGGATCGGTCTCAAACCCCTCGGATTTAAACACGCTCGCCATGCCCGGCTGCAAGTCGCCCGGCTCTATTAGACTCACGCGAATACCAGACGACTTCAATTCCATGCGCAGCGCATCCGTGTACACCATCAGCGCCGCCTTGGACGCGCTGTACAGCGACTGGAACGGAATGCCGAGGCGACCCGCGATGGAGCCGATGTTGATTATGCTCGCGCCTTTGGACAAGTGCGGCAACGCCTCACGAATGACGCTGACGACGCCCACGAAATTGGTTTGCATGATCTTCTCCGCGTCGGCGCGGGGCGTTTGCTTCGCCCACGAAGCCAGGCAGATTCCGGCGTTGTTGATCAAAACGTCTATTTCTCCGTGCCGCTTCACGATCGCCGCCACGCACGCCCTGATAGATTCCTCATCGAGCAAATCCATCGCTAACAACGGGTGCTCGACGACGCCTCCGCTCGAATCAAATTTCGCCCCCAACGGCTCGCACGACCCAACCTGTCGCTCCTCCCCTCGGCTTTGCTTCATCGACGGCGAGACGATCCCAAAAAACCCACTTCGCGGTCGTTCTATCCCTGGCGCCTTCCATCCATTTCTCGACGTTCCATACACGATGGCGTTCGGAAACGCCTTCCGACACCCCGCGAGTATCGCGCTCCCCAACCCGCCGCCGCCCCCGGTGACGACGACCACGCGCACGCGCGCCTTCGCGTCTTTCCCCCGCATCTTTCCCCCGTTCCAAAGCGCGCGCGTCGTCAACGCTCGCGTGATCGCCACTAAAACGAACGCCACCGACGTTACGACGACGACCAAAGTCCAAGGCGTTGAGCTCGCGCGTTGAAGCGCGCGCTCAACGCTCGCCCGCCCGAGCGCGAACGCGTCTCCAATCGCTCTCGCGTTCGCTCTCTTCGAGACCTCGATCGCGCGCGCGCGCGCTCGCGCGACGACGTATGCCAACGCGTCTGCGCTCGATCGTCGCAAGTCGGCGAGTTGCGCGATGACGTCAGAGGCGGCGAGCTCGCGCGCGCGCGCGACGAACGCGTCCATGGCTCGAGCTCGCGCGTCGAAGCGCGACGATCGAGCTCGAACGCGCGCGCGCGCGCGCTCGAGCGCTCGAGCGCGCGAAGGACAGAAGGAAAGACGACGATGAAGTCGTCGTCGGGTCGGGCGATCGTCTCGCGCGCGTCGCAGTGCGGGCAAGACGACGAACGACGCGGCGAGCTCGAGCGCGGCTCGCGCGCGGTCATTCCTCGACGCTCGACGAACGCTCGCTCGCTCGCTCGAGGGACGAACGACCGAACGAGCGGCGAACGCGTCATGGAGTTCGCGCTGAGCGGGATGAATTTACGGGCGTTCACGAAATCCATCGCGTTCTTGTCTCGCGTCGGGGCGAGCGTCGCGTTGGACGCGAGCGACGACGGCGTGAAACTGAGCTGCGTGAACGCGTCGAAAAGCGCGTACGGCGAGGTTGTGATCGATCGATCGGCGTTGGAGGAATGCGATGAAGGGGCGAACGCGCGCGCGCGAATGCGATGCGCGGCGTTGGCGAAGCACATCATGGCGGCGACGCGAGGACGGCCGCCGCCGGCGCGGGCGCTCGTGCGTATGGATTTGGAAAACGACGCTCTGATCGTGCGAACGTCGTGCGAGCGATCGGGGATGACGAAGACGTATTCTATGTCAACTCTGAGCGACGTCGAACACGTGGATGCGGATTTAGATCTGGAGACGTTCGGCGTGCGCTGCGCGTTGCGGGCGAAGACGACGCACAGGCTGTTGACGCACTTTGCGAGCGCGGCGCAGGATGATGTGACGATGACGTTCGAGGCGAATGTGGAGGGTGATGGCGAAGGACGAGTGGTGACGCTTTCGAGCGGCGCGAGCGCGGGTCAAGGGTTGAGTCAGGCGATGCAGACGAGCGTGGGGCTCAAGCGCGGGGACGAGACGATTTTGCGTTACGAGAACGTCACGGGGGCGCGAGTGGAGGTGACGGTGAATCTGAAGGATTTGCGAAGCGTCGTGCACTTGTGCGAAAGCTCGGACGTGGATGTGGCGATTTTTTGCCAGCAAACGGGGGCGCCCGTTGTCGTGAAACCGACGGCGGAGTACAAGTCGTTTCACGGTTTGGGGAATACCGGCGAAGCGCCCGTGATTAATTTTCGCGCGATGCTCGTGTTGTCGTCAATGCCGCCCAGAGATGGGGCGACGGAAGCGCCGAGTCGCTCGCCGGTACGCGAACATTCGCGCGACGCGGCTCCTCCGCGCGCTTTGGCCAACGCGCCGATCGGGAGTCAACCGTGGAGCGCGGTGGCCGATAGCGAAGAGGCGACGCAACGCGACATCGGCGTCGAAGTCGCGGCGCCCGTACAGCGTCCGTGGCGCGGCGACGCCGACGACTCGACAGTTCCCAATGACGTGGACCCCGACGATTGGTTAGCCGCGAACGACGACGAATACGTCGAGGCCACGCCGCCGGAGAAGCGCCGGAAATGGTAGACCCGCGACCGAGCGCGATACGCAAACATCATGGACCATCACACAGGATAGTGGTCCGAACGAAGAAACGCGAACGATAGACGACCAGAATTAGCCATAGTAGATTAGCCCGAGCGATAAAACATAATCGCAAATGAAAATACAACAAAAATTGAACACGCGCGATTTTTCGTAAGATGAGCGAAATCGTCGCTTAATGTTAACGAGATACCGACTCGAGTGCGCGCTCATGCATCGGCGCTCGCGCAACTGGCTGAACCAGTTTGCGCGCGAGCGCGTCATTCCAAAGCGCGCACTAAAGGCGCGCCGCGATACTTTCCATCATCTCGTCATCGATACTTTCTATCGTCTCGTCAGCTCCGCGCCCGTCGCCACTCCGACGATATTTTCCCCACGGCGCCGGTGGACCAAATCACCCCCCCCAGCATGAGCGCGAACCCGACGTACGTCGACGCGAGAAATATCCACCCCGTGAGCGACAAGCAC
>Ga0222713_10004620_pt1 | contig 13735 bp, 11 predicted proteins | sample C33_649DmetaG_FD_165061 | JGI IMG/M metagenome (GOLD analysis project Ga0222713, IMG submission 165061) | Estuarine water microbial communities from San Francisco Bay, California, United States - C33_649D | ecosystem: Environmental > Aquatic > Marine > Unclassified | place: USA: California...
GGAAAGAACAGTGTAATTACTACCCACAGGAAGTTTGATAAATGAGCTTCCAGCACCAACAAGAATATCACCTAGAGTATAAGTGGAATACCCAGTTCCACCATATGTAACTCCTAATGCACCAGCCACTTGACTTGTAAGATCAAGAGAATTGAAAGAAATCCAGGAAGAACCGTTCCATTTCCAAACGTTTCCATTTTCTGTATATATTGTTCCTGGAGTAGGAGATCCTGGGAAATTCAACTTTGCCATTTCTTTCTTAATACCCTAATGCTGTTTTCAAAATAGAAGTGTAATTGTTTACTACATTTATTAATTGACCATGAGTTACTGCAATACCTGAAGCTCTACTTAATAAAGAATATACTGCTAATATATTTTTTACATTAGGACCGCTTGTGTAAAACCAAGCTCCACAGTGGTCTGTAGTAGGTCCACTTACAGTGCTAATACCACCAAATGTAGATGACCAATTAGAGTGCCCTAATAGTAAAAATAAACTACAAATAGAAGGATCACCTGCTCCAGAAATTTGTCTATACCATGCATATGTTGTAAATCCGTTTACAACTGACCCTGTGTAAACATATGATGTGCCAATAGAACCTGAAGCTCCATCAGCTCCTGCATTTCCACCAACTTGCCAACCAATAGTTACACCAACTCCGCTTCTAGTTCCAATTACTGTTAGTGGGTGTGCTAATACTGTTACTGCTGCTCCTGAACCTTGCTGTGAATAACCTATTGATGCAAAATAGAAATCTGTATCTACAACTGATGTAGCAGTTGCTGCATAACTAATTCTAGATGTAAATGCACTGAATGCTGTACTATTACTAGTCCAACCTACCCCTGATCTCAACCAAGGTGTAGTGATGTTTCCATTGTCAAACATATCACTACCACCATCAGAAACGTAAGTTGAATCACCATCTAACGTATATGGGTAAAAATTCACATTCTTTAGTTGATCTCTATTAGTTCTTAGGGCAGTGATCATAGTGTCAATAAGCTGGAATGGGATACCAGCTCTTCTTCCATGAAATCCAGCTTTAGAAAAACCTAAAGGCATTATGAATACCCCGTAGTTAATGCTGCTAAGTATGCAGATCCTGTATAGAACATATTAATAACATCAATTACACTTGCACCAGTGCTTACTGTCTTGTTACCACCTGCATATTTTATATTTGAATCAGAAGTCATAGCCCATCCACCCGTAGCATTTTGACTTATAATTAATGTAAGAGAAGCACCTGTTGGCATATTAGTAGGTAAACCTAACCAACAGTTACCAGCTAATGTATATGTTTGAACACTACCAAATGCCCAGTTTGGATATATTGTTGAACCAGTTCCTGCAGTTCCACCAACGTAAACATTTTCTACAAAACCAGAGTTTGACCTGACTGATTGTGCATATAATGTTCCACCAACACCAACTCCTCCTGCAACAACTAATGCTCCTGAAGCTGTATCTCCTGAACCAGTTGTGTGATTTACAGAAACAGTTCCACTTGAGGTGTTATTAGTGAATGAAGCATCACCAACAACTGTATGTCCAGATGCAGCATAATAAGCGAGTTGATATACTGTTCCTGCACCCAAACCTGGAAGTGTAACATACTGTCCTGCACCCCATCTTTGAGATGCATCAACCCACTGACCTTCATTTTGACCATCATCATAATAAATCTTAAGATTTCCCTCATTATCATTCCAATACATATCTCCTTGTAGTGGTGAAAGAGGAAAATCGGATGTGACAGCTACTGCACTTCTAGCGTAAACTGTAATATTATTCGATGTATAACCAAAAGATATTCCAGCACCAGCAACTAAATTTATGGTTGATCCAAAACCAACAGTTGTACTTCCTATACCTATAAATGGATTTTGTATACTTGAATTGCTTACTAGTCCCCATCTTAAATCTGTAGGTTGTGTAGTGTCTGCTATTAGGACATAGTTATCCAATCCTATAGGAAATCTTGTAAGTGTTGTCCCTGTTCCTGCTAAAATATCTCCAGTTGCATATGTTGAAAATCCAGTACCACCAGAAACAGTAGATAGTTGAGGTTGGATAACAATTCCACCAGCAAAAGTTTTATTTCCACCAAATGTTTGCGCTATACCAGTAACTAAACCTGTCGCTCCTGTACTAGCTAATGGAATATTAAAAGTATGTATTGAACCAGAAGAAGATATATTAAATCCTGTTCCGCCACTACCAACAGCAAATGTTTGAGTTGTTGATGTAAGTGCATTTAATGACACAAATGGAGGTGGCTGCCATGTCATAACTCCATTCAAAGATGATGCTAAGAATGAAGTACCTATTGCTGGAACAGTTGCTGGAAACGTATATGTTGTATTAGCTGTAGCAGCTGATCTAAATGCTGTGTAGTTTGTCAGTGTAGCATTATAAAGAAATATGGTTGCTCCAAATGAAGCATTACCTGTTACACCTAAACCTCCTGCAACTAATAACCCACCTGTTCCAGTTGTTGTTGATGATGTATTGTTTGATATCAAAACAGGATTTGTAAATGTTTTAGTGCCAGATATTGTTTGAGTATTGGGAGTAATAAGTCCAGTAGAAGCAACACCAGCTATTGGAATATTAAATATGTGTGTTGAACCTACTGATGAAATATTGAATGATGAACCACCAACTCCAACATCAAAAAATTGAACACCATCAGTAAGAGAATTTAATATTGATAAACCACTTCCAGAACCACCACCACCTGTAGCAGTCATAGCAACCCAACTCAGATTTCCAACTGTGTCCGATTGTAAAACTGAACTTCCTGTTGATGGAGTAGTTGCAGGTAATGTGTAAACAGTATTTCCAGATGCAGAAGATTGAAAAGCAGTAAAGTTTAAACCATTGAATAAATTTAATCTTCCACCTAAGGATATAGAACCACCAATACCTACACCACCAGCAACAATTAAAGCACCATTTGTACTAGCTGTAGAAGCTAATAAATTAGTTAAGTTTAGAATTCCAGTAGATGGGATGCTTATACCAGGAGGTGCTGAAAAAGGTCTTTTTGTTGCCATATTATATTCTCATCGCAGTACAAGAAAGATTATAAGTGGTAACTGCATTGGTTGGAGATACTAACAATCTGACATTTCCACTATTTATGTCAGCATCAAAAGTTGACAATGTTAATCCAGAACCTGCTAGTATCTGAGCATATTCTGTCATAAATACAGTAGAACCATCATGCAATAATAAAATTTCTTGAGCGTTATAATCTGAACCTGATGTAATTTGTACTGTATACTTTAATGTTCTATAAGATGAAGCACTAATTGAATGAACAACTTGATTTAAGGAAGTGCTTGAAGTTGTCAAGTTAGAAGCAAGAATATCAAATGTAGAACTAATTGAAACTACAGAAGAATTTAATGTTCCTCCAACCCCAACTCCTCCAGTAACTATCAATGCTCCAGTGCTTGTAGAAGTTGATGCTGTAGATGCTGTTATTGCTAATCCTGAAGTTGATAAGATATTTGTAGATGGGTTGAATGAAATAGTTGATTTTGAAGATAATGCTATTCCAGATCCACTTCCAGGATTAGAAAATATAAGTGAATGTTGTTGATTACTTGATGTGCTATTTATGCTTATATTTAATGCTGTGGTGGCACTTCCAGAAGCAAATGAATACGTTGATGTAGTTGCTAGTCCTGAAGTGATTGCATAACCTGATTGATTAGCATAAGTAGCAGTTGTAGCAAAACCAGAAGTATTAGAACTTCCAGATGTTATTGCATACCCTGATTGATGTGAATATGTTGAGGTATTAGCAAGACCAGCAGTAATTCCATAACCAGCAGTAAATGAATATGAGGATGTAGAAGCTAATCCAGAAGTAGTTGCATATCCAGCATTATGAGCATATGTAGCTGTAATTGCTGTACCTGAAGAAGTAGCATATCCAGAAGTAGTAGAACTTCCATTTATGTCTCCAATAATAGTAGATAAGAATGTTTTAGAACCTGTAAATGATTGTGAACCTGTTGAAACTAATCCACTAATACCACTTCCAGCTAATGGAATATTTATTGTATGAGTTGATCCTAATGAAGAAACACTTATCTCATTTCCAGTTGTAGTAATTCTAAGATACTGATAGAGATCTGTTAGTCCATTTATTGAAACTATACCAGTGCTTCCACTACCACCTCCACCAATGACAGTACCAGTTCCAGGACCATGCTCTATCTCAACCCAAAATCCATCTCCATCAACATCATCATAGAATACTGATAAACTACCATCACCAGAATTCCACCATAAATCTCCAGCAAATGGACCAGATGGAGGAACTGTTGATATTGCTACTCCTCCAGATGCATTTGTCCATCCTAATCCTGATGAGAATGCTGGATTGCTTTGAAGAACATATCTATCTGGACCTTTTCCTAGTTTGATAGTTGATGATCCGGCACCAACTATTAAGTCTCCAAGATTATAATTAGAATATCCAGTTCCACCATAAATACTTGCTAGAGGATTGTCTGGTAAATAGAGATTTCCATAAATAGTTGCTCCAGCACTTGAAATAATACCGTTTGCAAAAGTTTTATTTCCACCAAATGTTTGTGCTAGTCCAGAAACTAAACCAGTAGAAGCAGTAGATGCTGTTGGTATATTGAAGAAATGATAAGATCCAGATGATGTGATATTAAATCCAGATCCAGTTGTTCCAGTTGTGAAATATTGAGATGAACTGCCAAGATTATTGAGCTTAGTAATACCTATGCCAATATTTGTAATATTTTCTATAGCAGCAAGATTTACACCAATCTCAACCCACTGTGTGCTATCTATATCTGAGTAATTAACAGAAAGTAATGCTGTTTCAGAGTTAAACCAAAGATCTCCAGTATTAGCATATAAAGGAGCTGTTTCAGAAATATAAAGTGATAATCCGCTACCACTTCCTCCACCACCTGAAACTGTTCCCCATCTTAATCCTGATGCAGTGCTATTATCTGCAAGAAGAGCTTGGTTATTACTTCCTACACCTAGCTTGACAAATGTACCACCAACACCTACTAAAAGATCACCTTTGGTATATGAGCTATATCCAGTGCCACCATATATAGCTGCTAAAGGATTGTCAGGAAGATATAAATTGCCATAAATAGTTGCTCCAGAAGATGAAATAAGTCCATTAGAAAATGTCTTTACTCCACCAAATGTTTGAGCAGAATTATTTACAAGTCCAGTTTTTCCAACTCCAGCTATTGGAATATTGAATGTATGTGTATATCCAACAGATGAAATATTAAATTCATTACCACTTGTTCCAGTACTAAAATATTGAATAAAGGAAGTAAGATTATTTAATGAATAAATACCACTACTTGCAGATCCAGCAGATATGGGTATTCCATCTATAAGGAAGTTATATCCAGCAGCTACATTAACATTACCAACTACATCTAAAGTATAACTTGGATTGCTTTTTCCAATACCTACAGATCCACCATATTCAGAGAGAGCAACAACACCATCATTACTTGCTCTTATTAATGGCATTCCAGAAATATCATTTACTCTATAGATCCAAGTATCATAAATACTAGAATTTGAGAGAGATAATATTTGTCCATAGTTTGCTTCGTAGCTTAGTGTATTATCTGGAAGTATTCTGAGAGTTATAGGTAGATTTGTCTGACCAATAAAAGCCATGTAAGGTATCTGTGAAGCACCAGCAGATCCCATGTAAGCTCTTTCAAAATAAAGAGATCCTGTATATCCATTACCTACAACAAGATTATTATCAACATAAGCATTTTCAGCTATTGCAACTCCACCAGATACAACCAATGCTCCTGATGTTGAAGATGTGCTTGATGTTGTGTCTGTAATATATACAGAACCAGTAAATGTTTTATTACCAGAAAAAGTTTGTGCAAGAGTTGATACTAATCCAGTACTTCCAACTCCAGCAATTGGAATATTAAATGTGTGAGTAGATCCAGAAGAAACAATATTTGGTAAAGTTCCAGAGTATCCAAAAACTAGATATTGCTGACTGACACCAATTCCATTGATAGCAGTAAGTGTTCCATTAGAATTTAAACCAGAAGCATAAGCCCATTTATATCCAGAACTAGTTGAACTATCAACAGTGAGTACTTGATCATTTGCTCCTGCTGCTAATCTGATAAAAGAACTACCAGAACCAACAAGCAAAGTACTGTGACTATAGTTTGTATATCCAGTACCACCATAAGGGACAGTGATTGTATTAGCATTCCATGTCCCAGATATTAATGTTCCTACAGATGTTAGGCTTGAGTTAGTTACTCCAACACCTAAAGTAGTTGATGATAATACTGTAGTGTTTCCAATTTTAAAAGTATTACCATCAGAAACATTTACTGGATTATTAAAAGACCAGCCAATACCAGCATTCCAAACAATAGTCTTATCTGTAGCACCTTTGAGGGTAATACCACCACCCTCAGCAGTCATATCTGTTGGTGTATCTACTGCACCAATTTCTATATTTTTATCATCAACAGTAAGATTGACCGTATTGATTGTGGTCATCGTACCTCTGATGAACATGTCACCAGCTACATCAAGATCTCCACCAATAAATACAGACTTACCAAAACCTGCTCCGCCAGTAACAACTAAAGCTCCTGAGCTTGTATTTGTAGCATCAGTAGCAGAAGAAACAATTGTGTCAGATGAAAAGGTTTTGCTGCCAGATAATGTCTGAGAACTTGTTGAGATAAGGCCTGTAGTACCTGATCCAGCTACAGGTATATTGAATGTATGTGTTGACCCAGAACTTGAAAAACCAAATATATTGCCAGTAAATGTTGCAACTAAATACTGTTGACCAACTGAAATATCATTAAGAGAAGTAATTCCAACAGCAGCAAATCCACTACTAGGTGCTGCGGTCCAAGTTAGTCCTGTAGCAGAACCAGTATCAACAGCAAGAACTTGATTATTTGTACCTAGTGATAACTTGAGTAATGATGTTCCTGTACCAACAAGAATATCACCCTTGGCAAAAGTACTATATCCAGTACCACCATAAGTTTGTTGTATTGTATTGCCTTGCCATGAAGCTTGACTTACAACACCATTGAATAACTTTACACCTGAAACAGAGGATGCTTTTAATGGTGAAACAAATAATGTTCCTCCAACACCAACACCACCATAAACTACTAAAGCACCAGTATCATATGAAAAAGATGGTGTATTGTTAGTGATGGTTGTTGTGCCACCAATAAAAGCATTACCTACGTTTGCAAAACCACCAAGATTTACAAGGGAGCCGACTGTTATGTCATCAACTAAAGCTCTGAAATCATTTGATAGTATTCCGAAGCTACCAACTAAACCTTGCCATCCTAAAGCAGAAACATTTGTAGTGCCTTGTATTTGAGTAGCACCACCAATAAATACACTTCCACCTACACCAACACCACCAGAGACTACTAATGCACCAGATGAGGGTGATGTTGACTGTGTAGTATAAAGTAAACTGACACCGCTACCAACATTAGTAAAATTTCCATCACTTGTTATAGCTGTTCCGCTATTTACATAGAATGGAATTCCGTAGTTAACACCTTGGTAAACTTGAGAAAAAGCACCGCCACTTACTACTTCTACCCATTGAGAAGTATCTAAATCATTGTAGTATACATTGAGAGTACCGTCAGCAGTGTTGTACCAAAGGTCTCCATAGTAAGAGACTGTTGAAGATGGAGCTATAGAAGTTATAGCCATTCCAACAGTTGTAGTCCATGCTACACCTGAAACTGTATCTGAATTACTATGCAGATAAAATCTTTTATTTGGTCCTACTGGGAGTTTGTAAAGAGTACTTCCTAAACCAACTAAAAGATCACCCTTATCATAGAAAGTGAAGCCTGTTCCACTTCCTCCGCTGCCACCACTTCCAGTTCCACCAGTAGAAGCAAGGAATATTGAACTCCCCTGGTAAGAAATGAGAATTCCAGCACCAGCTACAAGTGTTTTATATTCTAAATCTCCACCGCAGCAATGCACACCTAGTAGTGTATTTGGACCACCTTTAGCTAATCTTGTCCATGCGGTTCCACTGAATGTGAGAATATCTCCAGCAACTTCGTATGCAATAGTTAGTTTACTAGCATCGAATTGTTGATTTGGAGCAAATGTTATTGGATTACTATGAGTATGTGTGCCTGTCCAATTGAAATTGTAGCTTTGATTTACAGAAACACTACCAGTATTAGTAATTGGAGATGTCGATACAGAGACACCAACTCCAGCAAATAAACCTGTAATACCACTGCCAACAGGAACCCAACTAGATCCATCATAGAGATCTAACTTATTAGTATCTGTGTTGAAATATACTTGACCAGCTGTTCCTGCTAAAGCTCTTGTTGTTAAGTTAGCAAATCTAAGGAACTGACTTCCCATAGATATTGCACCAGTTGGAACATTACTACCATCTAGTCTAAGATATCTATTGTCAGCAAAACTAACTGTAATGCCAGTTGTACCTGTTGAAGCTATTTCATTCCAGGTAAGTCCGTCATAAACCTTAAGAACATCAGAGTTTGTATTATAAAAAAGAGCACCAGGGATACCAGTGCTTGGGTCTGATGTTCCTGAACCAACAGCAAGACCATAATTTCCATTTGATGGTTGGAAAATAATATTGGAATTGATTGTATCTCCAGATTTCTTAACATAGAAATCTGGCTGGATAGAAAATGTAAATGTACCACTTGCTATATTTAAGGTTAATCCAGTTTCAGGATTAACCTTAAATGACAAATCACCTCTTAATGTATTGAGAGATGTTACAACATTAGATCTATCTAGCGACCCTACTATTAATCTGGGAGGTACGATATAAAAATCAGACATATGAAATCATTTTGGTCTTGGATGAGTATGCTGTCATGTTAATGGTTAGATAAATTTTACAGCTAAAACAATATCTACTTATATATTCAAACTTTCTTCTCTTGGAACTTCCTCAAAAAGAGGTGAGAAAGTAACTTATGAACAAAATCACATTATCTCTTTTGAAAAGGTGATAAAGAGGATCATTCAGAAATGAATGATTGAAAACAAAAAAATGTTTTTAGTTTAGTTTCTTCGAAGAAAAGATTGATATAAGGAGATATATTATGCCAACATATCCTTCAAGTTTATATAAGGGTGTAGCGCCATCCTCATTAGGGTCTAATGTTACTGGCTCCGTCACACGTAGCAACATAAGCAACTATCAAGAATTAGTTGACATTGTAAATGGTGCAAGTGATGTAAGCATTGCATATAACAGTGCAGCTAAATATCCTACTGACACCAATATCGGTACTGAAGTTATCACAAACAGAACAAGAACAATCACTGATTTTGCATCTGCAGTTTCAAATATTTCTACAGTTCTTAGTGCATATACCACAGCTATCGGTACTTGTTCAGCTGATGAACAAAAGATTGCTCCAAGTTTTACTGGTAATAGTTATTTTAACTTACAAAGTAAACTTGAAAAGATTACTTTTGAACTCAACAGAATGAATGCTGACATCAACTCACTTGGTGCTGAAGGTTCAACCGACAGTCTTAAGTCTGTTGCAAATAGACATTACCCATCGAGCTTCAACAGATTTACCAATACCGCTGGCGGTTTCTAATCTGTTTTGCAGTTCTTACACAAAAAAAGAGGGGAGAGAAATCTCCCCTCTTTTTTTATCTCCAGATTGGTCCGGACTTTAATTTAGATTTTAATTTTTCAAAACTTAAATGTTCCAATCTATACTGGACCAACAAAGCTTTGACAGAATATCTATTTTTTAAATACGAACCATTATAAGATCTGTACATAGATCTGTACGAAGATCTATCAGGATATTTGCTCCTTGTATGTCTATTAAGATGATGTCTTAATTCTATTGCAGCAATAGCAACATTACCCTCAATAGTGTAGGGATCATATACTCTTTTAGGATCATAATATCTAATTGATGGTCTTACGAGTTGCATGATACCAATACAAGGTTTACTTGTCATTCTGAATTCGCTTTCTACATATGCGACAGAAGCTAAAATATATGGGTCTACTTTAAACTTCTCTCCATATTTCATGAATGCGTTTACCATTTTTTGAATATAAGATTGCGAATATCTAGGTTGAACAAGTTTGATAAATTTAGAAATTTTTTCTTTTTTATCAAGTTTATCCTTTGATGATACGGAAATTTTCGCATCTTGATGGATTGGTTTTGGTGGACTTTTAACTATACCGATACTTAAAAGCATCATGATAGTTGAAATGACCACCTGACTGATTACATCAATCATTGTCATCTCCTTTTCATTTCAAGCAGGAAATCACTTGAAATTTTTTATATAATAAGATTATAGTGTTTTAATCGGATAACGAGTATGCCAATCAAACAATATCAGCTAAACAATCAACCCGCAAGTCAACCTAAAGTAAGAGGAAGACAATGCGATAATTGTAATACCTTTACTCCTTTTAGTAATTTAACTCTTTATCAAAGAGATTTTTTACAGTATGCTACTTTCAATCAAGAAGATAGAGTTGGCAAGATGGTGTGTCCTAATTGTTTACCTCCTGGGATTTTTAATTCTGAAAGCAATGTCAGAACTGCTTCCAAGATAGACTTACTCTTTGCTGAAATATTCAAGAGTGAAGAATAATGAATATATATAAACTAGCTCAAATAGTTCAAGATCTTGCAGAAAATGGATTTGAAAATGAAGCAGATGATTTAGCTACTGCAATTCAAGAAACTCCAGAAGTTCAAACACCTGAAGTAGAAGATCCAAACAAGATAATTAATGAGATTTTAAATCAGCCTAACATAAAACAAGAATTGGAAAATATAGTTGGTGGAATTCTTCATGAACTTTTTGAGGATCCAAATAGTTCAGAAGCAACATTGTCAAATCTTCCAATTGTTGTTAGGGAACTAGTATCAGACTAGTTTTCTGTATTTTAAATAATCAGTTTCGCAACTTTCAGGAACTTCTTTCAACCTGCATTCTTCACAATGAGTTGCGATATGTAAAATCCAGTCTTCCCATGTTTTAAGTGTTTTTTCTGGACGAGAAAATTTATATCCATTCTTGACAACTGGAACATATAATTCATCTTTTGAATAAAATATTTTTCCACAATTTTCGCAAAAGCAAGTTACTGTTGGCATTATTTAAAGAAATCTACAATACCTTTGCCAGTGATAAGTTGTATTGCAGTTAAGAAAGCTACAACACCACCAATTGTCCACCATGCTTTATTGATATTGTTTCTGATATCCCAATAGATTTTTTTCATCTGCTTTAGTTCAGATTTTACTTCTTCTATATCTGTGCCAAAATTAGATATTTGAGCTGTGTATTCAACATGTGCTTCTTCAAGTTGATTATCTCTCTTAAGTTGAGTAGACTGAAAATTGTCAAATAATTTTTCTAACACAGCATATTCTTTAGCAAGATTTCTGAACTCTTCATCTGAGATAGTTTTTAGTGTTTCAACTTTGCTAATTAATTCTTTTTGATTGGAAATAATATTAATCAAAGCCATATTAAAATCTAAATATGCTTCTGTGTGTGCTTTGTAGACGCTCTTAAGTTGCTCTAATCCTAATTCGTTGTTATCTTGCATGAGACTACCTTAAAGAACACTAAGAACTTCTTTCAACTTATCAGAAGATTTTTTTAATTTTAATATAGTCTCATCTTCAAGTTCAATAGTGCATAAAAAGCTTTTGGTTCCGTGATTGATATCTTTCTTATTTATAAAATATTTTTTTCCCTTGTGGAAGAAAGTAGCAGTTGAACCGTTTTTTGTTCTGGATGTGTAAGAAGGAATATCAAATCCCTTATCATATAATTCTTTTGCTGACTCATTCATAATACAGTTACTACATTCATCTACAATACAAGTAGGGTTTATAAATGTATCTAATAAGCCCATCAGTAGTTTCGATGGATTTGTGTATTCTTCATTCTGTTCCATAGGTTCAAACTACCTCAATCAAAAATTCTATTGTAATATTCTTCGAAGACTTCATAACTTTCCTTGTCTTCCATCACTATAAAAATGTTCTTTATTGAGCAATCTTTATGTGAATTTAAGAAAGTTTTGATAGATGAAAGTTGTACTCTGGCTATATCATTTATGTCATGAGTTCCACAGTCAGCAGGTAAAACAACTACATTCTTAGCTTTATTTGAGTCTGCCATAGCAAGAGCTTTTCTCATTGCAGATTTGACATCTCCCTCATGAACTAACCTACTAACACCTGAAACAGTCAAGTGATAAATATTTTTTGGTTGAACTTTTGAATTTTCTCCACCATTGGATGTGATATACAAAGTTCCCATTTTGTAAGGTTTCTTGAAGGTATCACATTCTTCTTGAATTTTTCCAAATGATAATCTCAACATTAGGGGATCATCAATAGTAAGTGCAATATTTGTTGGGTAGAAAAGTACGTCTGACTTTACTGCATATGGATTTTTAACTATATGAATACTTACTTTAGTTCTAGTATTTTCTTCAATAACTTCTTCTTGCTTTGTTTCTTCTATCTTACTTTCAGCAACTTGTTCAGCTACTGGTTGTTCTTGTTGTTCCTTAGCAAAACAACATAAAGAAAAGCTGCCCTCACAATCATTGTTCCATTTTGAATCAACAACATTAAAATCTAATTTAGATAATACTGAGGTGATTTTAGAATTTGAAACAATCTTCAAGAGACAGCTTTTTTCTTTTAAATATAGAGGACATAAATCTGACATGTAAATTTTATACAGTCAGTTTTAGTTTAGTCTGGTGGCTCTCCAGAAATAGGTTTATTTCCTGGTGCAGCTTCTGTATCTGGAGTTGTTGGTGCTCCTGGTTTAGTTGCTGGTTTTGCAACAGGAGGAGGAACTGGACCTGATCCAAAACTTGATGTAAAACTCGACAAACCATGTGTGCTAGCAAATGACATCCAGTCAGGGTTAGATGGAGAAATAGATCTCTTCAAAACATCAGGATTTTGAGTTGATAATTTATTCAACACTCTTCTCAATCCAGTATGAATACCTTGCATGATTGATCTAGATAGTGCAGGAGGATATCTATTAATCTGTGGTGTAATTTCATTTAATTTCATTTGCCATTCATTGAAATTAAATTTATTTCTATTTATTGTAACAGCAGAAATAGCATCTACTACTGCTTGAGAAGCTGTTGTAGCAATAGCATTTTCAACAATAACTTTATTATTTTGATTAGGTGCTTTTGACCATTGTCCTATCAAAGCTCCTAATCCTTGAATATCAGCTCCAGTAGAAGCTAAGTATCTCAAAGCTGCGGCACCTTGAGCACTTTGGATATCTAAAATTTGTTGCAGCTTACCAGTTCTTTCTAACTCAGCGTATTGAACAGGTGACAATGTTTGAAAAATCAATGGAGTATCAGGCCCAAATTTGCTAGCATAAGGAGCATCTATTTGACGCATTATGTTTTTATTTACAAATGTGCTATCTTTAAATGTACTTGGATCTAGAAAGGGACGTAAACTTTCAGGCAAATCAATTTGAGTAGTTGGTAGCTCTGTAGGTGTCGGAGAAAACTGAGACACTTTTATAAAGCTATCTACTTTATCAGACAAAGCATATTTGCCTTTTTTATCTAAAAAATTTGCTAGTTTG